>WNGD01000921.1_pt1 | contig 32145 bp, 29 predicted proteins | sample 5400671 | NCBI WGS metagenome assembly WNGD01 (sample SAMN13153369, study PRJNA577476) | soil metagenome | isolation source: 40 cm soil or saprolite under grassland replicate 2 | place: USA:California | collected 2016-06-15 | reverse complement strand
AACGTAAACTGTCCAATGGCGGTAACGCGCTCGGCGGTGCTGTTCGTGGTCCGCACGCTGCTCCCCGACGACGTTCCGATGAACGGCGGCGTGCCGCGCGCGATCGCAGTGACGGCGCCGCCGGGCTGTCTCGTGAATGCGCGGCCGCCGAGTGCCGTTGCCGCGGGCAACGTCGAGACGTCGCAGCGCATTGCGGACACGGTGTTTCGCGCACTTGCGGCCGGCGGCTGCGTGGTGCCGGCGCAGGGTCAGGGGACGATGAACAACGTGACGTTTGGAGGAATCGGGAGTCGGGAGTCAGGAGCCTGGACTTACTACGAAACGATTGGCGGCGGGCAGGGCGCGAGTCGCGGGGCCAACGGACCGTCGGGTGTCCACGTCGGGATGTCAAACACACGCAACACGCCGATCGAAGTCCTGGAAATGGAGCATCCCGTTCGTGTCCGGACGTACGCACTGCGCCGTGGCAGCGGAGGACGGGGGACGTGGAATGGCGGCGATGGCGTGGTGCGCGAGTTCGAGGCGCTCGCGCCGATCGAAGCCACGCTCCTGACCGAGCGGCGGCGCCACGGCCCGGCTGGAGCAGCTGGAGGATTGGCGGGAGAAGTTGGTAGGAATCTGTTGAACGGGGAATCGCTGCCATCCAAGACAGCACTGCGATTGGCAACAGGGGACGTTCTCCGCATCGAAACCCCAGGCGGTGGAGGCTGGGGGAAAGGACAAGAGCCATGACGTGGGTGTTGGTATCGCTGCTCGGCCTGTTGGCGGGCGTCATCTCGGGGCTGTTCGGCGTCGGCGGCGCGGTTGTGATCATCCCCGGGCTCGTGCTCATCACTCGCATGCCGCAACACACGGCGCATGGAACGTCGCTCGCCGCACTGCTGCTCCCCGTCGGGATGTTAGGCGTGCTGCAGTACGCCAAACGGCAGCAGGTGAATTGGGGCTTTGCCGCCGTCGTGGCGGTGGGTCTGCTCCTCGGAGCCTATTTCGGCGCGCGGTTCGCGGGATCGATTCCCGACGTGACGCTGCGAAAGATGTTCGGAGGGTTTCTGCTGCTGATATCGGTGAAGTTGCTGTTCTTCTAGCTCGCGCCGTCTTCGACGATCTGTCGCTGGAAGACCTTGCCCTCGATGAACAGCTTGAACAGGTCGGCGTCGAGCTGTCCCTCGTTCACTTCCGTGGTGAGAATGTCGAGCGCGCGGTCGGTGGACACGGCCCGCTTGTAGGGCCGATCTTGGGCGGTGAGCGCGTCGTAGATATCGCTGATCGTCATCATCCGCGTCTGGATCGGGATCGCCTCCCCCGCCACGCGGCGCGGATAGCCCCGGCCGTCCATTTTTTCGTGATGGCCGTAGGCAATCAGCGGAATCTGCTGTAGCTCGCGTGTCCACGGAATCCGCTGCAGGAACTGATAGGTGTGGCTCACGTGACTCTCGATCTCGTGTCGTTCCGCTTCGTCGAGGCTGCCTTTGCGGATGGTGAGGTAGCGCATGTCGTCCGGTGAAAGAAACGGCTCGGTGGTGCCGTCGAGCCCCAGGAAGGTGCGTTGCGCCCACCCCTTCAGCTCGTCAAAGCTGCCATCGGGCAGGATACTCGGCTCATTGGCCAGGAGGACGATCTCCAGGAAGCGATCGAGCTCCTTGAGCTCCCGTTCGTGCTCCGCTTCGAGCTCCTTGACGAAGCTGTCGTAGCCCGTTGTGCCGTTGGCCTCCAGATACTCGGCACGTTTGCGCCAGAACTCGCGCTCCGCCGTGCGGCGGATGAAGGCATGGCGATGCCGCACCAGGCTCAGGTCTGATGGATAGAGCTTCTTCGCCTTGACGAGCACTTGTTCGCGCACGCCGACCTTGCCGAAGTCGTGCAGCAGGGCGGCGTACCGAATTTCTTTGACCTGCTCGCGCGAGAAGCTCACGCCGCGATAGGGACCGTCGCCCGCGCGGTCCACCACCTCGGCCAACCCGACCGTCATGCCCGCGACCCGACCCGAGTGACCATAGGTCGTCGGATCGCGCTGCTCGATCGCGTGCACCGCCGCGAGCACGAAGCCTTCGAACAACTTCTCGATGTCTTCGTACAGCCGCCCATTCTCGATGGCGACCGCCGCCTGGCCGGCCAGCGCGGTCACCAGTTCGACGGTGCGCTTCGAGTAGGGGATGACTTGTCGCTCGACGTCGGCCGGCGTCGTGAGAATCGCGTCGAAGTTGCGTTTGCGGTTGATCAGCTGCAGCACGCCGATGATCTCTTCCTTGTGATCCTTCATCGGGATCACGAGCATCGACTTGGTCCGGTACCCGTAACGCTCGTCGAACGAACGATTGATCGTGTACTCGACGTCGGGCGGCAAGAAGTACGCGTCGTCGATCACCAGGGGGTCGCCCGTGACGGCGCAGTAGCCCGCCAGACTCCCGCGATCGACTCCAATGGTGTGTTCGACGAACGGCGCTTCGGGCTTCGAGTAGGTTTGCGCGAGCCGAAACCGCAACCGCCTGTCGCCATGCTCATTGATCTCGACCAGGTACAGGCTGCCCGCGTCCGACTGCGTGATGCGGCGCGCCTGCGTGAGGATCAACTCGAGCAGCGTCTTGATATCGCGCTCGGTGCCGAGCGCCACCCCGATGCGCGTCAGCTCTCCGATTTCGCGGGCGCGCTGCGCTGCCTCGCCGCGCGCCCGCGCCGTTTCGGCCCGCGCGGCCGCTTCCCGGAAGCCGGCGCGAATCGCGACCAGCAGCCGGCGTGGGCTCGTCGGCTGCGTCAGGAAGCCCGACAGGAATTCCGTGGGCAGCCCTTCGGGCACGTCGGTCTCGCCGTTGCGACCCAACGCGACGATCGCGCCCCCCGCGTCGACGAAGGCGCGCATGACGTCGACCGGGAAGATCGAGCGGCTTTCGGCATCGAGCAGGAACACTGTCGGGCGGTCGTCGGTGACGGCGAGGTCCTTGGCCTGACGAACCGCGCGCGCCTCCACCTGCGAGGTCTCGAGCGCCGGCGCGACCGCATCGGGACGCCATATCGGCGGATGGAGGAGCAAGTACCTCACCGGCGCGCCGTCAATCTACCAAGCCGAGTGAGGGGGTCCGTTAGGACGACTTCACTCGCTGCAGCCCGTCCTGGGCCTCAGCGTACTGAGGGAAGATCGACAGGGCATGTGTGAACATCTCGGCCGCCTTGTCCTTCTGCCCGCGATCCTGGTAGAGCAGCCCGCGCGAATAGTACGTCAGCGCTTCCGTCGGGATCTGGCGCTCCATGCGCTGATCCGATGCCTGCCGCTGCAGCGCCGGCAGATTCGCATCCTTCATGAGCCGGCTCGCGATGTTGCGGATGATGTCGAACATGTGATCACGCTGCATCCGCTCCGACTCGGTTTTCACGATCTCGCCCGTCTCGGTGTTGACGAGCCGCACGTCCACGCGGAAGTCGCCGTAGAAATCGATGAACGTGCCCAGCACGACGTAGCGGGCGCCGACGAGCTTCCCGACCTTCGACGCGGTCCGGGGATCGACGCGGCCCTGGGTGCCGAGGTTCTGCTCGTCCACCAGGCGCTGGACTTCCTGCCGTTCGACGACGCGCGCCGCCGGATTCTGCGATAGCTCGGAGATCATCATCCCCGCGATCCCCCGCTCGAGGGCGTCGAAGTCCTCCTTGCCCTGACCGTAGGAGCCGCCGTTGTTGAAGGGGAGAACGGCGATGCCCGGGCGGGTCTCCTGGTCACGCTGCTGCGCTCCCAGGAGCACCGGCATCAGGCACAACACCGTCAGTACGGCACGCGCGCGCATAGCTACTCCTTCGGTCACAGGGTCACCTTCATGCCTTCCTGGGCGGCGACGACCTCGAGCGAACCGCCACGCGTCTTCGCGAACTTCCGCGCCGCCGCCACCAAGCCATCCATTGCTTTGTCACCATGCTCGGGCTCGTGATGAAACAGCACGAGTTTTTTCGCTCCCGCATCCTGGGCCAGGTTCACCGCTTCTTCGTATGTCGAATGCCCCCAGCCGCGGTGTTGCTCCAGTTCCGCCGGTGTGTACATGGCATCATGAATCAGCAGATCGACGTCCTTCAAAAACGCGACGAAATCGCGCCGCCAGCTCTTGGCGACGTCGTATTGCCCGCCGGGGCCCAGCTCGTTGTCGGTCACATATGCCATGCTCGACCCACCACCGCCCTTCGCGGGCGTGAGCCGGAATCCCAATGTCGTCCCGGGATGTCGCAACTTCGTGGTGCGAACCCGGAACTCCCCGATTGAGAACTCGTCCCTGTCGACCTGCTGCACCGTCAACGACGCGGAGAGGGCGTCGAGCGGCACGGGAAACACCGCCGGGTCCATCTGCTGCCGTAGAATCGCTTCCAGCGACGCCGTGCCCTGGCGCGTCCCCCAGATGCGGACGGTATTGCCCGGAGCGAAAAACGGTTTGAAGTGTGGCAGCCCTTGGATGTGGTCCCAATGCGCGTGTGAGAGCAGGATTTCGACTTTCACCGCGCCGTTTTGTTTCTCGACCAAGTCGAGTCCCAGCGTCCGGATACCTGTACCCGCATCGAGTACGACCAGTTGGCCTTCGGCGCCTTCCACGGCGACACACGGCGTGTTGCCACCGTAGCGCGACGTCGTTGCCCCCGGAGTAGGAATACTCCCCCGGGTGCCCCAGAAGGTCACCGTGTACGTCTTGCGTGTCGGCATGCTGAAACTCGGGCTAAGTTACTGGGAATTAGTGACGTAGAACCGTGACGCGAGTCACGACCGGCCGGCCGCTTGCTCGAGTGAGCCACGGTCCTTGATCACAATGTCCTTGCGACTTACGTCAATCAGGCCTTTGTCAACGAGTTCGCGCATCGTGCGCGACACCGTCTCGCGCGACGATCCGATCATCTGGGCGATGGTGTGGTGGGTCAGCCGGCGCGTGATGCGCTGGCCGTCGGTTTCGTCGGCGAGATCGAGGAGCAGCTGCGCGACGCGGCCGTGCACGTCGAGCAGCACGAGGCTGCCGACTTTTTCGTCGACGCGGCGCAGCCGGCGCGACAATTCCTTGAGCAACGCGAGCGCGATCCCCGCGGAGTGTTCGAGAATGCCCTGGAAGTCTTCGCGCCGCAGTACGTACAGCGTCGAGTCCTCCATCGCGATAACGTGCGCCGAGCGTGGTTCGTCGTCGATCAGCGCCATCTCGCCGAAGAACTCGCCTTCGCCGAGCACGGAGAGAATGACTTCGCGCCCGTCTTCGCCGATGAGGACGACCTTGACTTGTCCTTTCGCGACGACATAGAGCGCGTCGCCGGGATCGTCCTCGAACAGGATGACGGAGTTCTTGGGGTAGGCACGGTCGCGGGCGACTTCCACCACCCGCTGCAGGTCGACGGCGGAGAGCTGGCTAAACAGCGGGACCTTTTGCAGCACGTCGGCAGCAGACACGCGAACAGCTTACGGCCTGTCGGAAGCGGTGTCAAATGAACCACGACGCCGAGCCTTGCCCCCAAGTTCGTGCGCCAGCTATATTTCCGCACTTCGTTTCTGTCCGACAATTCGCAAGGATGTGTGCAGTGAAACCCGGAATTCACCCGAAATACCAGCGGGCGACGGTCCAATGCGCGTGCGGCAATACCTTCGTGACGCGCTCCACCACGCCCATGATTCACGTCGAAGTCTGCGCGGCCTGTCATCCCTTCTTCACGGGCAAGCAGAAGCTGCTCGATACGGCCGGCCGCGTGGAGCGGTTCCGCCAGAAGTACGGAACCAAGGCCGGAGCGAGCTAATCCCGTGGAGACCCGACTCCGCCAGGCGCTCGCGCGGGCGGAGGAGGTCGCCCGGCAGCTGGCCGACCCCGCCACGGCGCGGAATCCAGCCAAACGGAAGCAGCTCGGTCGCGAAAGCGCGCAGCTCGAGACAATTCGCCGGGCCCACGATCGCCTGGAGCGGCTCCAAGGCGAGCTGGCCCAGGCGCGCGAGGTGCTCGCCGACAAGGACCCGGAGCTGTCGCAGCTGGCGCGCGCCGACGTCGAGCGGCTCCGGCCCGAGATCGACCGGCTCGAGGCGGAGCTCGCCGAGCTGCTCACCCCAAGCGATCCGTTCGACGATCGCGACGCCATCGTCGAGATCCGCGCCGGGACCGGCGGTGACGAAGCTGCGCTGTTCGCGGCCGACTTGTTCCGCATGTACACACGCTTCTGCGAGCGGCGCGGCTGGAAGGTCGACATCCTCTCCCTCTCCGAGGGCACGCTCGGCGGTCTGAAAGAAGCGGTCTTCGCCGCGCGCGGACCCAAAGCCTACGGCACGCTGCGCTATGAATCGGGTGTCCACCGCGTGCAGCGCGTTCCCGTCACGGAACAGCAGGGCCGCATCCATACCTCCGCAGCGACCGTCGCCGTTTTACCAGAGGCGGAAGAAGTGGACGTCAAAATCGAAGACAAGGATCTGCGCATCGACGTCTTCCGCTCCGGCGGTCCTGGTGGCCAGAGCGTCAACACCACCGACAGCGCCGTCCGCGTGACGCACATTCCGACTGGTCTCGAAGTGAAGTGCCAGGATCAAAAGTCGCAGCTGCAAAACAAGATCAAGGCGATGGAGATCCTGCGCTCGCGCCTGCTGGACCTCAAGGTGTCGGAGCAAGAGGCGGCCCGCTCGCGCGAGCGGCGCGCGCAGGTGGGCACCGGTGACCGCTCACAGAAAGTCCGCACGTACAACTTTCCGCAGAACCGGGTGACTGACCATCGCATCCATTTCTCCACACATAGCGTGGATCAAGTGTTGGATGGGAAGCTCGACGATCTGATCGCTGCCGTGAAGCAGGCGCAGGAGAAGGAACAGCTCAATGTATAAAGCGCCCCCCCCCGAGGTCTGGGCGGCCGTCTCCGGAACGACGGTCGGCGACGCCTGGCTGCGCCGCGACGAACCGAAATCGCCCGAGCTCCTCTCCAGGTATCAGGACGCGGTCGCGCAGCTGGAGCGCGGTGTGCCGTTCGCCTACGCCGTTGGTCGTGTGGGATTCCGTACGCTCGACCTCGCCATCGATGCGCGCGCGCTGATTCCGCGCCCCGAGACCGAAGGGCTCGTTGACCTCGTGCTGCGAGAAATCGGGAAACGTGGTCTCGTCGCTGATATCGGTACTGGGTGTGGATGTATCGCGCTGGCGCTGGCGGTGGAAGGGCGGTTCGAGAAGGTTGTAGCGGTCGAGCAGTCGCCTGCGGCTGCCGCGCTCGCGCGTGAGAATGTGCAACGCATCGCGCCTGCGACCCCCGTCGAGATTCGCGAAGGGAACCTGCTCGCGCCGCTGGTGGACAGGGAGGGCCGGTTTCGCGCGATCGTGTCGAACCCCCCGTATGTCAGTGCAGCCGAGTATGAGGAGCTGGATCGGTCCGTTCGCGATTTCGAGCCGCGTGAGGCGTTAGTGAGCGGGGCTGATGGCCTCGATGCCACTCGCGCGCTGTTCGCCGGTGCGGGCGCATTGCTGGAACCCGGCGGCTTGCTGGCACTCGAGATCGACGAACGGCGAGTCGATGCCGTACGGATGCTGGCCCGCGACTCTGGATGGAGAGTGGAAATCCATGCCGACCTGTTCGGCTGCTCGCGCTACGCGCTCTCTATAAAGGAGGATTAGTGCTCGAAGAGAAAGCGGAAGACCTGGGGCGCGTACTCGGCCAGACTGAGGAATACAAAGCGTTGCGTCGCGCGACGGAAGCCCTCCGCGAGGACCAGGCGGTGCAGAAGGTGCTCGCCGAAGCGGAACAACTTGCGCAGGAAATCGAGCGCGTCGCGCAACAGGGTAACGAACCGACCAAGGAGCAGGTCGAGCAATACGAGCGGGCGCTCCAAAGCGTGCAAGCAAATTCGGTGTATCAGCAGATGGTCGCGGCGCAGGCGAATTTCGAGAAACTGATGGCCAGAATTAATGCCCGCATCTACGAGGGCATCAAAAAGGGCGCTGCGAGCCCGATCATTACACTCGGATGAATCGCGGGATGGGGACCTTCGTTGTCGTGGAGGGTCCTGAAGGCGCCGGCAAATCTACTCTCGTCCGCTGGCTCGGTTCCGAGTTGCGCGCTGAAGGACGCGATGTGCTGACGGTTCGGGAGCCGGGCGGCACGCCCCTCGCCGAAGCCGCCCGCAAACTGGCCCTGAAATCGCGTCATGAGCGGGCATTCGGCGCCGAGCTGTTTCTGTTCCTGGCGGCGCGGGCCGATCTGGTCGAGCGGGTGATTCGGCCGGCGCTGGAGAATGGGCAGGTGGTCATCGCCGACCGGTTCGGCCTCTCGACGATGGCCTATCAGGTGGCGGGGCGGGGGTTGCCCCGGGCGGACGTCGAGGCCGCGTTGCGGGTCGCGACCGGGGGGCTTTCGCCCGATCTCACGCTCGTGCTCGATGTCCCCGTCGCGGTCGGCCGGGAGCGCCAGCAGGCCGCCGGCAAAGTGCAAGACCGCATCGAGCGTGAAGATGACACGTTCCATACCCGGGTCCGTGAGGCCTATCGCAGCGCATCTGGGCCCGGAATTGCTCATATTGATGCCAGTCAGTCCAAGAAGGCCGTCCAGGAGGCCGCCTGGCGGGAGGTCGCGGCCGTAACGGCTTTATCCATGAGAGGCGCATGATGATTCGTCATAAAGGATCCGTGGCTGCCGTCGTCGTGTTGGCCGCGCTGGTGTCGGGCGGCTGGTTCCTGCAGCGGGAAACAGAACCGGCCGGTTCCGTCTATCAGCAGGCACGGTTGTTCGACGACGTGCTCGCGCACGTTGCCGACTATTACGTCGATTCGCTGGATGAGCGCCAGCTCTACCAGATGGCCATCGACGGCATGCTGGATCAGCTCAAAGATCCCTACTCGGTCTTCCTCAGGCCCGATGACTTCCGCCAGCTTTCCGAGGCGACCACGGGCAATTACTCGGGACTCGGGATTCACATCGATGTCCGCGGTGGCTGGATCACCGTTGTGGCTCCGCTTCCCGACACACCGGCAGAGCGCGCGGGCGTCCAGACCGGCGATCGCATCGTGGCGCTCGACGGCAAGTCCACGGAAGGCTGGAAGCAGGACTCCGCCGTCAAGGCGCTGCGCGGACCGGCCGGGACGGTCGCCGAGCTGCAGATTCGCCGTGCGGGCATCGACAAGCCGATCATCTACAAGCTCACCCGCGCGACGATTCACATTCGCTCCGTCGATCCGCGCCTCACGATGATGCTCGACAACCGCGTCGGCTACATCGCGCTCAATCCGGTGAGTGAGAGCTCGGCCCGCGAAGTGGCGCAGGCGGTCGACACGCTCCTCAAGCAGGGGATGAAGTCGCTGATCTTCGATCTCCGCCAGAACCCGGGTGGGCTGCTGGATCAGGGCGTCGCGGTTTCGGACCTGTTCCTCGATCCCGGGGAGCCGATCGTGGAGACGCGTGGCCGCGCTCCCGGCTCGTCGCACGAGTTCAGCGATGCCAAGCCGCAGCAGTGGCCGCATCTGCCCATCGTCGTGATCGTGAACGGCGGGTCGGCGAGCGCTGCGGAGATCATCGCGGGCGCGCTGCAGGATCACGACCGCGCGGTGCTGGTCGGGACGCCGACGTTCGGCAAGGGCCTGGTGCAATCGTTCTGGCGGCTCACGCCCGAAACCGGGCTCAAGCTCACGACGGCGCGCTGGTACACGCCGAGCGGCCGGACCATTCAACGGGTGACCCGGAACGAGGCAGAACAAGAAGCGCAGGTGATCGCGGCGCAACGCGGCCAGGACATCAAGGTGGATTCGTCGGCACTGTTCCATACGGATGCGGGCCGCACGATTTATGGTGGTGGCGGCATTCGCCCCGACATCTACGTTGTCGCCGACACGTTCACGACCGCGGAGCGTGCGTTCGTCAAAGCGCTGAGCGACAAGATTCCGTTGTACCGGGACGCGCTCGCTACCTACGCGCTCGAGCTGAAGGAGGGCAACCGCCTGGCGTCTCCGAATTTCACCGTCACGCAAGCGATGGTGGATGATATCGTGCGCCGGATACGCGCCAAGGGCGCCGATCTCCCGGACACGGTGATCGCCGGCGCGCGCACGCTGATCAGTCAGGAGCTGGGATACGAAGCGGCCCGGTATGTGTTTGGCCGCTCGGCGGAGTTCCGCCGCCGCATCGCGGACGACGAGCAGGTGAAACGCGCGCTGGCGCTGGCCGATCGCGCCCGCACGCCGCAGGACCTGCTGGCGCTGGCCAACACGCAGCCCTCTCCGACGACGGTCCGCAATCGGTGACCCTACAGTCTCCCCGCGCGATCGGGCTCATCGGGCCCGGTCGCGCGGGTGTCGGACTGGCTCTCGCACTGGCCCAGGCAGGTTATTCGGTCCGCCTCCACGGGCGAAACAAGAAAAGCGTACCAGCACCGCTCACCCTGACGGTGGGAGATGGGCGCAAGCCGCCTCCCTGGATTGGCGAGGTCACCGTCGTCGTGCTGACCGTACGCGACGACGCGATCACGCCGCTCGCGACGTCCCTCGCCAATGCGCGCGTCATCACTGAACGCCACGTCGTGCTCCACCTGTCCGGCGCGCAGGGGCAGGAGGCGCTCGGCCCGCTCGTCACCACCCGCGCCGCGCTTGGCTCGTTTCACCCGCTGCAGACGATTGTCGAACCGGAATTGACGCCGGCCCGTCTCAAGGGCGCGTGGGCCGCGGTGGAGGGGATGCCGCGGGCGATCGAAGCCGGTGAACAGATCGCGCGGGACCTCGGGATGCGGCCGTTCCGGATCGCGACCAAGTCGAAGCCGATCTATCATGCGGGCGCGGTGTTCGCCTCGAATTACCTGGTGGTGGTGGAGGCGGTCGCGCAGCGCCTGTTACGGCATGCCGGATTGTCGGACGCCGAGGCTTGGGCGGCGCTGCGGCCGCTCGTGGAGGGGACCTTCGAAAACCTGAGCCGGCACGAGCCGCGGGAAGCCCTCACGGGGCCCGTGGTGCGTGGCGACACAGCGACGATCGTCCGGCATTTGGAATCGTTAGCGGTCGATGACGCGAAGTTGTACCGCGCGCTCGGCCGCGCGGCGCTCGAGCTGGCCCAGAAGCAGGGGATGGATGCGGCGACGGCGGAGAAAGTTGCTGAGGCGCTGGCTACTGATCTACCACCCGTACTCCGGACGTCGGGGAAAATCTGAATTCACGAGCGGCGATCGCCCGATTGACCGTAAGGTTTTGGAGCATGATCGTGCGGCGCTGCCCCGAGGTCTCGACGATCTCGATCCGCCGCACCAGTCCATCCCGCTTCGCAATCCACACCGTCGCTTCCGAGTAGGGCAGATCCGTCGCGCGCGGCGTCAGCGCGATCACATCGACCGCGCCGTCGGCCGTCGTATCGCTGCGCACGTAGCGGGCGGTGTACCGCTCGCGCGGGTGCTCGACGAATTGGCCGATCAGATTCGGCCCCGTCGTACCTATGCCCGGAATCGCGGTGCGAATCACCTGACCCGGCGTCGTGCTCGGCGTGTAGAGCCACAGGCGGCGGCCGTCGGCGACGACGCGGTCGTTCTTCGGTTCGGTGAAGCGCATCGCGAAGTAGTTGGGGCGCCGTTGATACAGCTTGCCGCGCGTCGTATCGGGATCGCCGACCATCGGGTTTTCGACGATCTGGACGAAGTCGGCCGTGAGGGTGCGGACCGTGTCGAAGGAGGCCGATGCGCGGTCCAATATCGGCCATGGATCCACGTCGGCACGTTGGAACGGCGGCACGAGAGCGACAAACGCCAGCAACGTCATCGTGCCGACGTGCAGTCGTGCCGACGTGTACCTCATGCCCCTACGGCGGCTGGTTCAGCAACGCGTCGGCCAATGGCCTCCGCAATGATGCGCACCTCGCGCATCAACTGCGCAAACTGGTCCGGATAGAGCGACTGCGCGCCGTCGGACAACGCCTCTTCGGGATTCGGATGCACCTCGACCATGATGCCGTCGGCGCCGGCCGCGATCGCCGCCCGCGCCATCGGGATCACCTTGTCCCTGAGGCCAGTGCCGTGCGACGGATCGGCGATGATCGGCAGATGTGACAACTTGTGCACCACCGGTATCGCCGTGAGATCGAAGAGATTGCGCGTCGCAGTGTCGAAGCTCCGCACGCCGCGCTCGCAGAGAATCACGTCGTGATTGCCCTCGGCCAGGAGGTACTCCGCCGAGAGCAACAGTTCCTGCACCGTTGCGCTAATCCCCCGCTTGAGCAGCACCGGCTTGCCACAGCGCCCGGCGATCTTGAGCAGCGAGAAATTCTGCATGTTGCGCGCGCCGATCTGCACAATGTCCGCGGTCTCGGCGACCCAGCCGAGGCCGCTCTCGTCCATGGCTTCGGTGCAGATCAGGAGCCCGGTCTCTTCCCGCGCCTTGGCGAGCAGCCGCAGGGCCGGCTTGCCGAGTCCCTGGAACGAGTAGGGGGAGCTGCGCGGTTTCCAGGCGCCGCCGCGGAGGATGACCGCGCCCGCTTCCTTTACCTGCCGCGCCGCCTCGATGATCTGCCGCTCGGTTTCGACGGAGCAGGGACCGGCGATCGCCACCACTTCCGTATTGCCGAACGCCACGCCACCCGGCAGGCGGACGACGGTCGGTTCCGCTTTCCACTCCCGGCTGACTTGCTTGTACGGCTGCGAGACGTGGATGATCTCGTGAACGCCGGGGAGGCCTTCGAGCCGCGACGCGTCGACGCGCCCATCGTTGCCGATCAGGCCGACCGCCGTCCGCTGAATGCCGGGCATGGGCTGCGCCTGATAGCCCATCTCCTCGATGACGGAGATGACCTTGTTCACTTCTTCGGGCGGGGCGCCATGCCGCATCACGATCAGCACGACCTATCGTCTCCCGTCTCCAATGGTGAAGCGATCGCCATCTTTCGCCGCCGACACGGGCCCGCCAAAGCGGGTGCCCGCAAGTTTTGCCGGGTCCGAAGTTTCTACCGGGGGATAGAAGTGGGTCAAGACTAGTCGCTTGGCTCCCGCGTCGTTGGCCAAGTCCCCGGCCCGCTGGGGAGTCAGGTGCGAATCCATCGCCCGCTCCTCCGGGAGCGAACACTCCGCCAGCAGCAGGTCGCAGCCAGACGCCCAGCGGGCCAGCTCGGTGCTGGGACCGGTGTCGCCGGTGTACACGAGACGCCCTTCCGGCGCCACCAGCGACAGGGCCACGCTTTCGTCGGTGTGTGGCACCGGAAACGTCTCGAGGCTGACGTCGGCATTCAGCGGGAATGGCTCGCCGTCTCGCACGTCGAGAATGCCGATCGGGAATCCGGGGTCGAGCAGCCACTCGCCGTAGCCTTCGGCAAGTCGGCGCAGCAGCTGCACCACGCCCGGCGGCCCGAGAATGACGAATGGCTCAGTGCGCGGCGGCTCGGTCGTGTACTTGAGGGCGTACACGAGCATCGGCAGCTCGCCCCAATGATCCGGGTGGAAATGTGTGAGGATGACGTGCGTCACCTGTTGCCAGGGGAGCCCGAACTCGGCGAGCCGGTGCAGCGAGCCCGCGCCGCAGTCGAGCAGCATACGCAGCTCGCCGCGCGCTACCCAATGACAGGGGCAGGTGCGGCGGGCCGAAGGCGCAACAGTACCGGTGCCGACGGTGACGAGTTCCATGGCTCACTTTCCCCGAAAGACGATCCGCTTGAACACAATCAAGCCCGGCGCCTTGAGCTTGGCCAGATACACGCCCGCGGGCAACGGGTGCCCATTATCGGCGCGGCCGTCCCACATCAACCGGGAATCGCAGATCCCGCCGCCCGCCGAACCGCGGCCGTAGCGGCCGGGGGGCAAAATCCCAGGAAAATCAGGCCCGGGAACGAAGTGTCGCACGGGATTGCCGCGCAGATCGAGGATGTCGAGCTCGACCGCGCCGGCGATCGGCAGGTCGAACCAGAGACAGGTGGAGTCGCGGCCGGCCGCCGGAAAGGGGTTCGGGAAGTTCTGGTAGAGCAGCGTGGACGTCGGGATACCGAGGTCCACGATGAGAAATGATCCCTGGCTCTTGATGATGTTCGTATCGGGTCCGGCATGGACGATCAGGAACCACCGATAGGCCGTGTTGCGCTCGAGCGGCTGCGTGAGACTGAACGCGGTGTCGGTCAGGTTCGCGACGTTGAAATCCGTAACGCCCGTCGCCGCGCGCTGCACGTCCAGATCGAACGTGAACGGGCCCGGCGGCGTCGAGACGGCGACGGGCCTCCAGGTGAGCGTTGGCTGTGCGGTATCGATCACCATCCCCGCCGGATTGCTCAAGGACGTGAGCGTCGCCCATGCCGGCACGATCACCGGCCCGATTCGCCCGCTGGTTGCCGTCTCGCCGCTGGCGGCCGTCGCATCCACGCGCCAGAAAATGGAACCGGCTTTCAGCGGCACCGGAAGGTTGAGCGTCTCGGCGGTGAGCAGCGTGTCGACGAGCGGTGACGCGAGCGTGCTGTCGCGGCTCACGTGCACGCGGTAGCTCACTGGTGTTGCGGAGGGCGGCGCCGTGCCCACGGTCCAGGTGAACGCGGGCGTGATCGTCGTGAGGGGACCTGCGGCGGGCAGGGGTGCGGTCGCGGTGACGCCGGTGGGGAATACCGCGGCCGTCGCGACGTCCGGCCGTCCCCAACCGTAGATCGAGTCCGGCGCGGCGCGCTTGCTCCCTGTGCTGCGGAACGCGGCCCGCAGCTCCATGGGCGCGAGCGTCGGATGCATCTGCTTGACGAGCGCCGCGCTCGCCGCAAGCAACGGCGTCGCAAACGACGTCCCGTCGCCCCGTCGGACCTGCCCGTTTCCGCTGACCACACAGACGGCGACGCCGGGCGCCGTGAAGTCGGGTTTGAGCCGGCCATCCGCCGTCGGACCGCGCGAGGAGAAGAACGCGATCGTCCCCGACGAATCTTCCGCCCCGACCGCGAGCACGGAGTCGCCGTCGGCCGGTGTGGAGATCGAGCGCGAGTCCGGTCCGTCGTTGCCGGCGGCGGTCACGACCAGGATGCCACGTTGCGCGGCCATGTCGGCCGCCACCGTCGTGACCGCGATATCGCCGTTCAACTGGGATGGCGTGTAACTGAATCCATTGTCGAACGTGAGGTAGCCGAGGCTGGACGAGACGATGTCGACGCCGATCGAGTCGGCCCACTCGAGCGCGGCGACGTAGTTGTCTTCCTCGACGCGCGTCTCGCTGCGAATGTCTTCGGTTTTCGCGAGTAGGTACCGCGCGCCGCGCGCGATACCGTGCAGGCGCCCCGGCACCTCGCCCGCGAACAGGGACCAGGTCGCCGTGCCGTGGGACTGCGCGCCCGCGACGTCCTTTGCCGGTTCGTCCTTCACGACAGCGTCGTTGAACACGAAGTCATGCTGCGCGGTGATCGTAATCCCGCTGAACGCCGTATTCGCCGTATCGAAGCCGGTGTCGAGGAGCGCGATGCGGACGCCTGTGCCATCGATGCCCTGATCGGTGAGCGGCCGAAGATGTAGCTGGCGATACGGCATGGCCGATGGGCCAAGGACGGGATCGTCGCCCGGTGTCACACCGCACGTGTCTCCCGGACCTTGCGCTGGCGCGAACGTGACGAGCGGTGCGAGATCCGGAATTGGACGTCCGGGGCGATGGCGCAGCTTGAACCGTCCGAGCGGTTGGATCCGGCTCAGGTCGCGGTCTTTCAGGAGCCGGCGGAGTGCGGACGCGGGGACGTCAGCGCTGATGGCGTGCAGCCAGCGGCTGCGAACTCGCACGTGCGTTCCCGGAAGCGCGGCTACGCGAGCACTGATTTCGTCCAGCGATGCCCAGGCTCGAACGAAAAGCCACACAGAGAAGGTCGTGTCCTGAACGCGCGTCAACGCGCGCGGCAACACCGGGGATACCGCCGGTTGCTGCGCTGCCAACCCCGCAGGCAGGACGACGAGCCAGAAGAACCGCCGCATCAAAACGGGGAGGGGGGACGGGGGAAGGGTAAATCGATCGCTAGACCGGCTCCATTTGGCCGAGCCGCACGCCGACGATAGTTGAAACGCCGGGTTCCTGCATGGTCACGCCATACACGGCGTCGGCGGCCTGCATCGTCCGCGGGTTGTGCGTGATGACGATGAACTGCGTTTGATCCTTGAACTCCGCGAGCAGGCGGACGTAGCGGCCCACGTTGGCGTCATCGAGCGGGGCATCGACTTCGTCCAACAGGCAGAACGGGCTCGGCTTCGCGAGGAAGATCGCGAAGAGCAGCGAGACCGCGACGAGCGTGCGTTCGCCTGAGGACAGCAGATGGATGCGTTGTGTGCGCTTGCCGCGCGGCGCGGCGTGGATCTCGATCTCGCTCTCGAGCGGCTCGGCTTCGTTCGCGAGACGCACGTCGCATTCGCCGCCGCCGAACAGGGTCTGGAAGACGGAGCGGAAATGATCTCGGACCTTGGAAAAAGACTCGAGAAACAGCGCCTTCGCTGTCTGATCGATTTCGCGGGCGGCCTGTTGCAGCGAGCTGCGCGCGGTGACGAGGTCGTCGCGCTGAGTTTGGAGGAACTCGAGGCGCTTGTTCTCTTCCGCGTGCTCTTCGACGGCGAGCGCGTTCACCGGTCCGACGGCGTCGATGGCTCCGCGCAGCCGTTCATTCTCCTGGCGCAGCCACTCGAGATCGCCGGCGACCTCCGGCGCGTCGGCGAGCAGCGTCGCCAGCGGCTTGCGCCATTCTGTTTCCACGCGCTCGACGAGCCCGCGTTTGCGGCCTTCGATCTCCGTGCGCTCGAGCTGGAGCCGGTGCTCTTCTTCGCCCAGGGTGGCCAGTGCCTTGCGGGCCTGATCGAGCGCCCCTTCAGCCTGGCCGAGATCTGAGTCGGTCATGCCGACGTGCGCTGCGGCGTCCGTGGCGGCCGCTTCGAGCTCGGTCAGTGCGAGCCGGTGCTCTTGCAGCGTATCCGCCCATTGCGCGCGTTGCGTCGTGAGGGCGGCCGTCTCGCGCTCGGTCCGCGCAATCTCTTCGGCTCGCGCACCGGCCTGTTCGCGTGACGTCTGTGCGTCGGCAGCGGTGCGCGCGGCGCGCTCCTGCGCGGCTGCCAGGCGCGCTTCCACCTGCGCGGCCTCGACTTGCCAGCGCACGCGCTGCTCGCGCGCCGCCTCCTGCTGTGCCTCCAGATCGGCGAGCCCTGAGCGCTCGGCGCCCAACTCTTTCGCCGAACGGACGCGCTCGACTTCGCGCTCCTGCAGCTCGACGTGCAGCGCACCGAGCCGCGCTTCGACCTCAGCGAGCCGCTTCGTGAGCCGCTCGACCTGTGCGGCCGCCTCTTCGGCCTGGCGGCGGGCGTGGATCAGCCCTCGGGCCGCTTCTCCGTTTTCGGCGCCCGCTTCCAGCTCGATGCGCCGCGCGTGTTCGGCCTCGTGACCCGCCGTCATCACGGCGGCTTCGGCCGCCGCCTGCTTCTTGACCGTCGACTCTTCGGCCTTCCGGGCGCGATCGACGTTCGTCGTCGCCTCGCGTGCCTCCTTCTCCAGAGCCTCCAGCTCGGCGCGCCGCTGTAGCGGTCCCGCCGCCGGAGTCGCGCTGTCGAGGAACACCGCACCGTTGGCCCGGCGGAGCGCTCCCGCCCCGATCACCTCGTGGCCCGCGAGCAGCGCCCGTACCCACGCGGCGGCGGGGCCATCGACGCGCAGCTCATCCTTCAGCGGATGGCCATCCGCACCGAGGCGCGGCCCAGGGACGGCGGGCAGCAACACGAGCGGACCTGGCTGCGTCTCGCCATGCCAGGCGCGGATCGCATCGATGACGGACGCGTCGCGCACCAGCACGGCATGCAGCCATTCGCCGAGCAGCCGCTCGGCCAGCTCGGCATCGCGCCGGCTGGTGCGGACGAAATCGGCCAGTGGTCCGAGCACGCCGTCGCCGAACTGTTTGCGGACCTTGAGCAGCGCCTGCGCCGCGGGCGCAAGGCCGACGCGCTCGCGGTCGAGCTCGCTGAGCGCGTCACGCCGTGCCTCGAGCTGCGCGAGTGCGGCCTCGGCCTGGCGGCGCGCGGAGCGTGCGCTCATCTCCTCCTCATGCAAGGCCGCGAGCTGGCGGCGCGCGTGCTGCAGCGCCTCGACGGCCTGCACGGCCGCCTGCGCGCCCCGGGTGGCCCGCTGCGCAGCCGCTGCGGCCTCGCGGCTGGCTGCCTGCGCCGCCGCATCGCGCTCGCGGTGCTCGTCGCTCGCCAGCGCCAGCTGCTCGCGCAGCTCGCCGCGCTCGCGATCCAGGGCCGCCCCCTCGATTTCGAGCGCGCGTGCGGCCTCCGCGCGACTTTGGATCGCTTCCTCCAGCTCACGGACGGTGAGCCGCTCGGCGGTCAGGCGGCCGCGCACGGCGTCTTCTTCGCCGGTCCGCGCGCCGAGCTCGGCCTGAACCGCGGCGAGATCATGCTCGGCGGCGGCGCGCTCGGCGGCCGCAGCCTCGTGCTCGCGCTCCGCCTGCGCCGCGCGGCGTTCCGCCTGCAGGCGTTCATCGGCCGCCGTCTGCCGCCGCGTGCTGGCGTTGCTCAATCGCTCGGCCGCAAGCGCGACATCGCTCTCCAGCCGGCCGACTTCCAGCTTGGCGTCGCCGAGCCGGCGCTCGACTTCGGTGCGTCGCGCCTCACCCGTGTGCCGCGCCTGGACGCGCGCTTCACGCTGGCGCTCCGCATCGGTCAGCCGCGCGCGTGCCGCGGGCAGCGCTTCGGCCAGCTCGCGGGCCCGTACGCCGAGCGCCCCGAGCGACAGATCGAAGTCCTCGAGCTCGCGCCGCACGAGCGTCAGCGCGATGCCGAACCGCTCTTCGATCATCTTGCCATAGCGCTCGGCACGGCCCCGCTGACGCGCGAGACTACGCACCTGCGTCTGCACTTCGCCGATCAGGTCCTCGAGCCGGGCGAGATCGGCAGCGGTTTCCTCGAGCCGCCGTTCCGTGCTCTTCTTGCGATCGCGATACAGGCCGATGCCCGCTGCTTCTTCGAACAGGGCGCGGCGCTCTTCCGCCTTCTCCGACAACAGCGCCTCGATCATCTTCGCTTCCATCACGACCGCGGCATCGGCGCCGAGACCGGTCCCGCGCAACATGTCCTGGATGTCGCGCAACCGCACGGGCGAACGGTTCAGCTGATAATCGCTTTGCCCGGAGCGCGAGAGACGGCGGGTGACGACGACCTCCTGATAGGCGATCGGGAGGCTGCCGTCAGAGTTGTCGAAGACCAGCGACACCTCCGCCACGTTCACGGGCCGGCGTCCCGTCGAACCCTGGAAGATGACGTCTTCCATTTTGCCACCGCGCAAGAGGCGCGGCGACTGTTCGCCCAGCACCCAGCGCACCGCGTCGGAGATGTTCGACTTGCCGCAGCCGTTTGGTCCCACGATTGCGGTCACGCCTTGCTCGAACGGCAACTCCACCGATCCGGCGAACGATTTGAATCCGGACAGCTCGAGCCTGCTCAGTCTCATGGTGTCCCCATGCGAGGGAGTAGGTTCGCGCGCACACCGGCGCGCTTGAGTGCGGCCTGCGTGTAGGCCGCCTGGTCGGGGCCTACAAACGCGCCGAGCAAAATGACGCCGTTCGACCACCGCATCGCGGGCAGCCCGCGGCGGCGCAGCTGCTCGAGTGACGCGCCCGCCGGCGCGTGATAGGAATAGGGCGCGAGCACCAAGTCGCCGACACCTTCGGCGGCGAGGCCGCGACGCCAGAGGCTCGCGCGCGCGGTGCCGGCAGCCGCGCGCGTGGCGTACGAGCCGGCCAGGACGCGGTACCACATCGGTCCCTTCCCACCCTGCGGCACGGGCGTGACGAGTGCCGGCACGCCCGCATCCGCCGCCAGACGGTCCGCATGCGCGAGGGCTTTGTCGAGCGACGCATACGCGGCGAGCTGGACGGTCCACCCAAGCGTGTCCAGCCTGACGGGAGGAGGTGGAGGGTGGTGGAGGTTGGTGGAGGCTGTGGAGGGTGTCGACGTGGCCGGAGCAGGTGGGACGGTGGCAGCGGCGGGTCGCGGAACCGCCGCCGACTCACGCGCTCGCGCGAGTAATGCCCATCCTCCGACCGCCAGTCCCGCAACCACGAGCGCCCCCACGGCGACGCGGAGTCCACGCCGCGGCTGCTCCGCAATCGGTACCGGCATCGCCGGCGGCGACAGGCGAGGATTCGACGGCAGCCACCGATCGCGAACGACGCCGAGCAACGGCACATCGCGCGGCAATGCAAAGCTTGGCGCGAGACCCTCAGGGGCGAGCGCGAACACGCCGTCTGGCGTCGTCGAGAGCTGCGCGAGACCCGCAAGCGGAAGCAACAGGATCAGCAGCGCCCCTTCGGAACGGAAGCCGGCTTGCAACTTTGGCCACCGGGCGTGCCTGTAGACCTCCGCCGGGTGGGCTGTGTCCGAACCCGCGGGGATGATGAAGACGCCGGTGACTTCGTGCGCCGCCTTGTTCAGCGAAACGCCATACTCGAACGCGTCCACGATTCCTTCGGTGGTGCTCAGCCCGACGACTTCGTGGAGCGCCGGATGCTCGAGACAGAGATCCACGAGAGCGACGCGGCGTCCGTCGCGGGCGGCAATGCGGGCAATGTCCCAGGCCGCTTTTGCCGCCCACGGCATATCGTCGGTGAGCGTCACGAGCGCAACCAACGCCGCATCGTTTACGAGCGGCGGAACGAGATGCCCGAGCCGCGAAAGCGGCAGCTGGCGCGGAGGGAGCGGAGGAGGAACCGTGTTCATTGTCCCGGCTGGTAAATCCAGAACGGGCGCCCGAGGCGGCGGCCGATGGCTTCGGCTTGCTCGCGCGTCGCGTAGGGGCCGAGCACGACGCGATACCCGTCATCGGGATGTTGCGGCGGCAAGACGCGCGCTGCCAGCCCGGCGCGAGTGAGATCATCGGCCAGGTGACCGGACCATTCCGGGTTTTGCGACGTGGACACCTGGACATAGAGCGGGCCTTCCGCCCCCGCCGCGCCGGCGGCGCCGCTCTCGGCGGCCGCGGTGCTCACCGGGCTCGCCGCGACGCCCCGGGGCAGCCAGGAAGTGAGCACCCACAAGTCCGCCGCCCCGTTCGTGACCTTGCCGACGTCATTCAACGAGTCCGGCCGCGCCGAGACGACGTCGTGGCCGCGCCGGTAGATCAGCATTCCGTCCGGAGAAATTGCCGGCAAATCGGCCTGCCACTGCGTCGGCACGATCCCGGTGTGTCGCTTGATCGGCAGGTCGACAATCCAGGCCGAATCGCCGACCGTTGGCCGCGCGAGGAGCCAGCGGCCGAGTGGATCGAGGCGCAGGGCCGCGACCGGTCCCGGGAGCGCGACACCGTCGAGCTCCTTGCGCTCGTAGCGATCCACGACTGCCAGGCCCGGCACGTTGCGGCGCGCGACGTAGATGCGATGACCGGATGGCGAGAAGGCGAGGGCTCGCGGGGAATCGGCGAGTCTCACGAACGCGGGATCGCGCCGGCCGAGGGGATCGTAAAACGTGACGCCCGAATCGCTGGCGACGGCGACGAGATCGCCCCAGCGCGTGGCCGCGACATCACCGCCTGCGGCGATCGGCCGAAGTGTCGGGGGCTGATCGGCGGCGGCGACGAGCAGCTGGTCCTGTGGGACGACGCCGACCAGATGCTGGTCGGTCGAGCCGAAGAGGTCGCGCGGGAGCGCGGTGAGCGCCTTCGGCCAGGCGAAGCGCGTCCGGCGCGAAAGCGAGACCACATGCCGCGATGAGTCGATCGCGTAGAGCGTGCCATCGGGGCCGAGGGCCGCTTGTCTGACATTCGTCGCGACCGTGTCCGCCCGCCCGCTGCCGAGATCGAGTCCCAACAGCTCGTGCTTGGCGGTCGTGACAAAGAGGAACTCCGATTCGGGATCCAGGCCGACGACGCGGTCGACCGGGGGTAGCCGGCCTTTTAACACGCCGTCGACCGACGTGAGGCGAGGCAGCTTATAGAGCTGGGGGACACCACCCTTGGCGGGCAGCCGGATTGCCACACCGGGCGCGCGTGCCAGAGCCTGTGGCTTGCCAACTCCTTGCGGCGCTTCTGATTGCGACGACTCAGCCGTCGGCGCCCGGGGTCCACAACCCCAGAGCGTAACAGACGCGATCAGAAGGAAACGGGAGATGCGCAAATGGCCTCGCCGGACAAAATAGACAACCGGCTATGCCATTGCAACTATTTCAGCGAAGCGGAGTTAGAAGGTCGGACCTAAACTGATGGTCCAATACGACCGCGACCACGGCCGGTCCAGCGGCTTCGTGTAGTCGAGCCGCATGATCATCAACCCAAAGACGTTGGCACGAATGGAGCCGCCCCAACTCCGCAGTGGCGTGCGCACGAGGAGGGGGTCCTCGCTCGGAGCGCGATTCCATTTGACCGCGCTGGCGTCATCCCACGCCATGCCGATGTCATAAAACAGCGCGCCCTCGATCGGTGGGAAGCCCACCGGCAGAAAGCCCAGCACGAGCGTGCGCGTGAGCGGGAAGCGCAGCTCGATATTCCCGACCGCGATCTTGGACCCGATCAGTTGATCCAGCTCGGCGCAGTCGGTCGGCGAGTTCGAGCGGGGATCGGCCGCGCATTCGTGATGGCGGAACGATCCGGACGTATAGCCGCGAATCAGCTCCGTGCTGCCGAGGAAGACGGGGAAGCGATCGGCGTCGTGCCCGAACCGGCCGAACATGAGGCCACGCACCGCGATCGTGAACGGCCGGAAGAAGATGTAGCGCCGGTAGTCGATCAGCCCGGCCGTGAAGCGCCACGTGCCGATGGCCGGCGAGATCGAGAAGCGTGAGCGCGCGCCCGCAAACGGGCCGACATAGCCGAACAGGGTATTGTCATGCACGTGTGCGATGGACGGTTGCACGAACGTCGCCGACGGTCCACCACCCTGGATGAGATTTTGATCCACGAAGTCACGCGTGCTCGCGTTGTACGATGTCTGCAACGCGAGCGTCGCTTCCGAGATGTTCACGGCGTGCAGGCCCAGCTCGAGGCGATTGAAGCGGCTGAACGGGTACGCGGACGCGGTGAATAGATCCCGAACCACGAAACGCCGGATCCGGGTCGTGAACACGTCCAGGCTGTCACCGGCCTTGCGGGGGTCTTCGATCCGGGTCCAGTCGCTCCCGCCGTAGAAGTACAGCGGATCTTGCGAAAAGCCGCCGGCCCAATTCAAGCGGTGCGACTGGTTCGCGTAGAGACCGAGGAACTGCGCCTCACTGATGCGGCCGTTGATGGAGCCGGCGAGGACGACGGCATGATTGCCCAGGATATCCGAGAGCGCGATCGCGGTTCCTCCGAAGATGCCGCGCCCAAAGTTGTCCCGGGCGTAACCGACTGTGGGGCGCGCGATGTAGTCGGCGGTAAACCGCACCCTATAGGGGTGGAACGTGAACTCGTTCGTGTCGGGGAGTGCCAACGTCGCCGAGTCGAGCAAGGCCCGCACGGTCACGGCCGGAAATGCGGCGGACGACTCTGCGGCCTGCGGCTCTCCCGACGGGCGGAAGCCGCCGGACGTGCGATAGATCGACGCGCCTTGACCGGGTCGCGCCGGCCGCGTCATGGTGTTGGGGCCGGCCGGTGCGCCACCGCCGAGCGTGGAGGGGGGGGGGACCGGTATGGGAATCATCGGCGGTGGCGGTGAACCCCCGCTGTCGCGTTGCTCGGTCTGGAGCAGCGCCACGACCGGCATGGTGGACGGCCCACGGTAAGGCGCGCGGCGCAGCGAGCGCGGGTTTTCCACGGAATAGACGCTGTACTGGCCGTCTTCGTAATACACAAACGCCATGCGGTCAGCGAGGGGCGCCCACGAAAGGACCGGCGACAGCGGCGTGATGCCCTGCACGCCGGTGAACATGTTGGTCAGCTGGTAAATCTGGCCACCGCCCAGGTCGTACAGAAAAATGTTGGCGATGCCCGTCCGATCGGACACGAAGGCGAGGGAACGGCCGTCGGGCGCCCACACCGGATTGATGTTCTTCCCGATCTCCATGTTGCGCAGCAGCTCCGTCACGCCGGTGTCGAGATGGAGCAGCGCGATCCGCAGATTGCCGAAGCGCAGCAGATCGAAATCGGTTTCGCCGCCGCTGTCGGTCACGAACGCGATCGTCTTCCCGTCGGGTGACCACGACGGATGGAGATCCGCGTATTTGTCGTTGGTCAGGCGCCGCAGCCCCGTGCCGTCGCGATTGATGATGAACAGATCGGTGAAGCCGTTGCTGAAGCCGGTGAACACGAGCTGCTGTCCGTCCGGCGACCATTGCGGGGTCTGCAGCCCGTTCAGGCCGACATGAATGCGGCGCGCTTCGCGCCCGCGCGCGACGTCGAGAATGACCAGGTCATCGCGGTCCTTGCGCTTGGCGGCGATGGCGAAATAGCGCCCATCGGGCGAAAACGCGCCGGCCGAATTGATGAACCGCAGACTTTCGTAATTGTTGTTCTGCGTCGATTTGACGAGACGGCGCTTGACGCGACCAGTCTCGGCATCGGCCAGCCAGAGATTGACGAAGAACCCGCCTTGATCGCCGAAGAACGCGATCGCTTTGCCGTCCGGCGTCAGCGCCGGTGCGAGGAACAGGCGGCCGCGCGAGCGCCGCTGCGTGAGCGTCGGCTGCGCGATGCGGCGGGCGCGATAATGATCGCCCAGCTGCGGCAAGAACGTCGTCTGGATCGCGTCGCGCCAGTCGGCGGAAAGGTCCTCGAGCGTCCGTCCCGTCGCGCGTTTGAATGCCGCCTCGAGCCCCGACGTCGCAGACGCCTGCAGGATCTCGCCGATGACTTCATCCCCCCACTTTTCGCCGATGTACGCCCACAGCGCGTGCCCGTATCGGTACGGGAAGATGTATGGGTCGGCGGTCATCTCCTCGATCGAGGGAAGGTGACCCTCGAGCGCGGCGTCGCGCAGCCACATCGCGGTCTCGGGGTTGATCGGACCGAGCGACAGATACTCGGCCATGCCCTCCATGAACCAGAGCGGCGGGTTGACGTTCACCAGCGTCTGCACGCCCGCGCCGGGATGCCCGCGGCTGTACACATCGTACTGGAACTGGTGCACCATCTCGTGCTGAAGCACGTGCTCGAAATCGGCGTACGAGCCCGTGAAGGGCAGCACCGCGCGGTGCTTAAAGAACTCCGTCACGCCGCCCAGTCCTTCGCCCGACGCGTCGACGACGTTCGTCTGCTGAAAGTCGGACTGTGAAGCGTACAAAATGATCGGCTTGCGGCTCTGGAACTGATGGTGGAGGATGCGCGACAGGCGGGCGTAGGCACGTTCCGCCATGCGAGCGGCATCGAGGGCGCCAGGCCGCTCGTCCGGATAGTAGTAGATGTCGAAGTGTTCGGTCTGAATGGTTTGGAAGTTGAAGCTTCGGTACTGCACCTTGTTCTGACCGAAATACTGCGCCCCGCCGCCCACCGGTGTGGCGACGAGCACAATCCCGAGTAGTGTCAGCCAACGGCATCCACGCATCCTGCTATCCCTTCGAACCTGGTTCTCCGACGTCCCCTGCGGCGACGACGGGCGCATCGCCCCACAGCCGCTCGAGCTGGTAGAAGTCCCGCAGCTCCGGATGGAAAACGTGCACGACGAAGTCGAAGTAGTCGAGTAGGACCCAGCGTCCCTGCGCCAACCCCTCCACATGATGCGGCTCCAAGCCCCGGGGCGCGAGTGTCGCGAGCAAGTGCTCCGCCATCCCGCGCACGTGCGCGTCCGAGGTCCCCGAGACGATGACGAAATAGTCGGTCGCCTCGCACAAGCCGCGTAGATCCAATACTACTGGGTCGACGGCCTTGCGGTCCACGAGCGCGCCGACAACCTGGGCGAGCTCAGTCTTCATTCTGCGAGATTAGTCTTCATTCTGATAGAACACACCCCACGCGCCGATCCCGGCGTGCGCGGCCACACCGGTGTGATGGGCGTCACGAGGCACTGCCGAGGTTACTCCTTCACCACCGTCACCCGGACCTCGGGCCGCACCTCGGGATGAATCTTGATCCCGATCTTGAATTCACCCAGCTCGCGAATCGGCTCGGGCAAGTCGATCTTGCGCTTGTCCACCTTGATGCCCAGCTCTTCGAGCTTGCGCTGGATGTCGCTGGCGGTCACGGAGCCGTAGAGCTTTTCCTCCTCGCCCACTTTCACCTCGAAGCTGAGATGCACGTCCGCGAGCCGCGTCGCCTCCGTCTCGGCGGCGGTCTTCTCGGCGGCGCGCTGTTTGGCGAGACGCTCGCCCTCGTAGGCGATCTTTTTCTTGTTGGCTTCGGTCGCCGGATAGGCGAGCCCCTTGGGCAGCAGAAAATTGCGGGCGTAGCCGTCCTTCACCTTCACGACCTCACCCAGCTTGCCCAGATGCTGCACATCCGCCCGCAGAATGATCTCCATCGCTTGAGCCCTCAAGTTGTATTGGACCGCTGCCGCTCGCGGGCTTCCGCGAGGCGGCGCCGGTATTGGTACCACGTATCGGTAATGCCGAGCGTGCACAGCCCGGGGAGCACGAACAACAGCGGGACGGCCAGCGTCGCCGCCGCGGCGGCCATGAGGACCAGCGCGACCGCCGAGACGCCGAACGCCTCGGCGAAGGTCGCGACGATCGCCGCGCCGCGGAGCACGTAGAGCGTGCCCGCGACGAGCCCCACATTCGTCCCCGCGATGTGCAGCGAGCTCGAGACCGGCAGGATCAGCACGCCCAACCACGCGATGATGCCCCACACCCAGCCGTCGCCGAGGTTGAAGTCCTTGAACCGCGTGAGTGGCGCGCGCGCCAACCCCGCCGCCGCCGCCCCCGCCGCCCCCGCGGCCCCCGCGGCCCCCGCGGCCCCCGCCTCCGCTGCCCCGGCTCCGCTCCCGGTCGTTGCGATCCGCACGTGCAGCTGCCACGCGAGCGTAAGCCCAGCGAGCGTTTGCAGCGCCAGCATCCCAGGCCAGGTGAGACTGATGAACCGCACCACCGGCTCGTAGATGGGGAACGCGTCGGGCGCGACTTCCACAATCGCCCGCATCGCGCTGCTCGCCTGGCGCGTCGCTTCCCAGGCGAGACCGCTCCACGCCTCCGATCCCCACATCAGCGCGATCAGCAGCGCGCACGCGAGACCAGCGGCCACCACCGATCGCAACGCCTGGCGGAGCGGGGCGTCGGGACGGAGCAACACCAACGACACGAACGCCGCGGTCGTGAGCACGATGTACGCGCTCGTCACGGCCCCCAGGCGACCGCCGCTCCGGCCGCCGATGACCAGCAGCGCGACACTCACGGCGCCGATCGTGCCCGCGATCGGCTGCGACCATCCGGACGGCTGGTCGGACGCGGGCGTGAGGATCAACAACGCCGCGCAGGGCAGGCCGACCAGACTCGGGGGCGCCCAGAGCACGAATGCGACCAGCGCCAGGAGCAGGCGCCACCACGACGGTTTCGTGTTTATGCGGTGTGACCCTTGATGTACGGAATCAAGGCGAGCTGCCGCGCGCGCTTGATCGCCGTCGCGAGCTGCCGCTGGTGCCGCGCACACATACCCGACAAACGGCTGGGCAGAATCTTGCCGCGTTCAGTGAGAAAGCGGCTCAATGTCCGGTCGTCTTTGTAGTCGAGCACGCGCGCGCCGGATTCGCACACGGGGCAGGTCTTGGCGGGACGTCTCACGCTTCCTCCTCTTCCAGCTCGTCTTCCTCCGGCGCGACCACCGCCGCCACCACCGGCTTCGGCTGCTCGCGCGACGCCTCGACGCACATGTAGCGCAGCACACCTTCATCGAGCTTCACGGCGCGCTCATACTCGGGCAACAGATCGCCGGTCGCCTGGAACTCGGCGACCACGTAGTAGCCCGTGTCTTTCTTCTTGATCTTGTACGCCATCGTCCGCTTGCCCCAATGGGACACGTTCGACAGCGTGCCCTTGCCGTCCTTCGTCAGGAGGGCGTGAAAGCGGTTGAGTTTTTCGGTGATTGCCGGCTCGTCCAGGGCACTATCAAAGATGTAGACCGTCTCGTACCGACGATTCATGCCACCTCCCTTTGGTCATAGGTGACCCGGTGCGGTGGAAGGCACCGAGTAGGGAATTGTGCGGCTAAAGCTAAACGGCGTGTGAAGGCGTGGAAAGGTGTGCCACGGCGTAGTATTGTAGAACGATATGCAGCTGGTCACCGCCGCGATCATTGCCTCGTTACTGCAGGTGCAGGCGGACACCACCGGCCGGATTCACGGCTCGGCGATCTCCTCCTTCAATGGGCTGCCAATTGCCGGCGTGATGATCTCGGCGCCGGAAGTGCACAAGTTCGTGGTCACCGACTCGACCGGCGGGTTTGAGCTCGCCGGCCTCCCCACCGGACGGCACGCCATCCGTGTCTCCTACGAGGGGCGCGAGACCCAGGACTTCGTTTTCACGCTGGATGCCGACCACATCAAACGGATCGCGGTGGTCCTCGATGTCGATGCCGTCGATCTCGATCCGATCGTGGTGGAAGCGCGGCAACCCAACCTCTGGCGCGATCTGGCCGGGTTCTACGAGCGGCGGCGGACCTACCGCGGCTTTGCACACTTTTTCACCCGCGAGGACCTCGCCCGGGCGCGGCTCGCGAAGCTCAGTGGGCTCCTGACGATGGAAGGCATCGTGACCCGCTGCTTCCGGTATCTGGAGTGTATTCCCACGCGATTTATGCGTGGCATCCTCTGCGCGGTGCCGATCAGCGTGGACGGAGTTGCGCAGCGTGAGATGGATTACGATCAGATCACGGTGTCCGATGTCGCCGGGGTCGAAGTCTATCGCGGGGTGCCGCCGGCCGATCTGAGCCCGTCGGTCCAGTCGCGACCGGGTTCCTCGACCTGGATGGGCACGGGGCTTCCCGCCGCAGGCTCGTGCGGGCTCGTGGAGATCTGGACGCGCTAGACGTTGAAGCGGAACAGCAGGATGTCGCCGTCTTTCACCACGTAGTCGCGTCCTTCACTGCGTACCAGGCCTTGTTCGCGGGCGACCTTGTAGCTGCCCGCCTTCACAAACTCGTTGTAGCCCACCGTTTCCGCCCGGATGAATCCACGCTGGAAATCGGAGTGGATCTCGCCGGCCGCGGCAAACGCCGTGTCGCCGCGGTGCATCGTCCACGCGCGCACCTCGTTTTCGCCGACGGTAAAAAACGTTTGAAGGCCAAGCAGCCGGTAGCCCGCGTGAATCAGGCGGTCGAGTCCCGGCTCTGAGACGCCCGCGCTGGCGAGATACTCGCGGCGCTCCTCACCGGTCAGCTCGCCGAGCTCGGCTTCGAACTTGGCGGAGAAGGGGACGATCTCCGCTTCTTCGTGGTGGCTCTGTACCGCCACGCGGAGCTTCTCGATCCATTTGCCGCCGCTCCCCCCTGTGGCGAGATCGTCCTCGTTCACGTTGGCGGCGTAGAGGATCGGCTTGGCGGTGAGCAGACCGAGCGTGCGCAGGAACTTGATCGCGTCGGTGTTCTCGCCCGCTTCGCGCGCCCCGCGGCCTGCGTTCAACTCCTGCACGATGCGCTCGAGCAGCACGAGCTCGGCTTGGGCTTCCTTGTCGCCCGCGCGCGCTGATTTGCGCGTCTTGTCGAGCCGGCGCTCGACCACCGCCAGATCGGCCAGCGCCAGCTCACTGGTGATCACGTCGTGATCGCGCACGGGATCGACCGGTCCCATCACGTGGACCACGTCGGGATCCTCGAAGCAGCGAATCACATGTACCACCGCGTCGACTTCGCGAATGTGCGAGAGGAACTGGTTGCCGAGCCCTTCGCCCTGCGAGGCACCCTTCACGAGGCCGGCGATGTCCACGAACTCCACGACGGCGGGGATTTTGCGTTTGGGTGTGACGACCTCGTTCAACTTCTCGAGCCGCGGATCGGGGACCTCGACCACCCCGACGTTCGGCTCCACGGTGCAGAACGGGTAGTTCTCCGCGGCCGCCGCCTTTGACGACGTCAGCGCGTTGAACAGCGTCGACTTCCCCACGTTGGGGAGCCCGACAATCCCTAAGCGCAGCATACCACGCACCACGCACGACGCACGACGCACGTCATGATTTCAGCCACTTTTCGATGGCCTCGATCATCTGGGGCATCAAGGACTCGACCTGTTCGAGCTCCGCCGGCTCAAACGGGGCGAGCACATACTCCGACCAGTCTCCCGCGCCTTCCGGTAGTGGTCCCACGCCGACGCGGAGCCGGGCGTACTGCTGCGATTGCAGCGCGCTCTCGATGCTCTTGAGCCCGTTGTGCCCGCCGGCCGATCCTTCCGTGCGAAATCGGAATGTGCCGAGCGGGATCTGGAAATCGTCGACGAGGATGAGGAGATCGCGCGTCGGGGTGAACGCGGGGTCGGCGCGCAATGACGCGAGCGCAGTCCCGCTGCGGTTCATGAACGTCGTGGGCTTGAGAATGCGCACCGGAAGGCCGAGGGCCGTGCCTTCCGTCGCGCGCGCGCGCTCGGCGCGACGGAAGGGAGGAAACTGCCACTGCGAGGCGACGGCGTCGGCCAGGAGAAAGCCGGCATTGTGGCGCGTCGCCGCGTATTCCGGACCGGGATTCCCCAGGCCGACGAGCGCGCGCAGGGACTACTCTTCCTTCTTGCCTTTGGGCTTCTCCTCAGGCTTAGGCGCGGCCTTGGCGTCGGGTGCCGGGGCCCCTTCGACTGCTTCGCCTTCCTCACCCTCGCGGACCTTGCGGATGAGCTCGGGCTCGGCGACCTCGGTCGCGGCCTCCGGCGTCGGCGCCGCAACTTCCTCGGCACGCGGCGGGACCACCGTCGCGATCGTCAGGTCGGCACCCGTCAGGATCACGGCGTTCGCAATCGCCAGGTCACGCGTGTGCAGCGAGTCACCGATCTTCAGGGCGCTGACGTCGAGCTCGACACGATCGGGAATGTGCTCGGGAAGCACTTCGATTTCGACTTCGCGCGTGACTTGATCGAGCACGCCGCCGGCGTTGCGCACGCCGTCGGGTGTGCCGACGAGGTGCACGGGAACCTTGAGCGTGATCTTCTCGTGCGCCTGAATCTCGTAGAAATCGACGTGGATGATGTCGGGGCGCAGCGGATGGCGCTGGATCTCCCGAATCAGCGTCCGCGCCTTCTTGCCGTCCACGGTGAGCTCGATGAGGGTGCTCTCGGGCTCGATGCCCGTGAGCGCTTTCTCGAGCGCCAGCGCATCCACCATCAGCGGCTGCGTGGCCCGGCCGTGGCCGTAGATCACCGCCGGAACCTGCTTTTGGAAGCGCGCCTGCCGCGCCGCGCCTTTGCCCGTTTTCTCCCGCGTCGTCGCGGTGAGCGTCACCGTCTGTGCCATTTCTCAGCCCTCAGCCATCTGCCGTCAGTCGAATAACGAGCTGACCGATTGGTTCGAGTGTTCGTATCCTATGGCTTTTGCCATCAAACTTGCGATCGACAACACTTTCAATTTCTCGAAGATCCGCTCGTCCGGAATGCGGATCGTGTTCGTCACCGTCACTTCTTCGATCGGCGCGGCTCTGAGCCGCTCCACCGCCGGCCCCGAGAGCAGCGCGTGCGTCGCGAAGGCAAAGATGCGCCGCGCGCCCAGCCGTTTCAGCGCCGCGGCCGCCTCCGAAATCGTCCCCGCGGTGTCGATCATGTCGTCGGGGATGAGGCAGTCCTTGTTCTCCACCTCGCCCACGACGTTGACGACCTCGGCGATGTTCGCCGACGGTCGCCGCTTGTCGATGATCGCGAGCGACGCGTCGAGCCGCTTCGCGAACCCGCGCGCCATCTTCGCCGATCCGACGTCCGGCGCGACGACCACCGGATCGTGCAGATGCTTCGTCCGGTAGTGGCTCACGAATACCGGCGCGGCGTACAGGTGATCCACCGGAATATCGAAGAACCCCTGCACCTGGTGGGAATGGAAGTCCATTCCCAGCACCCGGTCCGCGCCGGCGTGCGTGATCAGGTTCGCCATCAGCTTAGCGCTGATTGCCACGCGCGGTTGGTCTTTGCGATCCTGGCGCGCGTAGCCGAAGTACGGGAGCACGGCCGTGATCCGCGCCGCGCTGGCCCGCCGTGCGGCATCCATCAGGAGCAGCAGCTCCAGATAGTTGTCGCCGGGCTGGTTGGTGGACTGGATGATGAAGACATCCCGTCCACGGACGTTCTCGTCGATCTTGACGAAGATTTCGCCGTCGGCGAACCGCCTGATCGTCACCGCGCACAGCGGCTGTCCCAAATGCTGGGCCATCTCCTCGGCGAGGGGCCGATTGGCCGTGCCGGCGAGGAGCAGCAACTGGCTGCGTGACAACGACAGGTCCCGCATCGGGCCCCGGAAAGTAGTCG
>WNGD01000919.1_pt1 | contig 32177 bp, 28 predicted proteins | sample 5400671 | NCBI WGS metagenome assembly WNGD01 (sample SAMN13153369, study PRJNA577476) | soil metagenome | isolation source: 40 cm soil or saprolite under grassland replicate 2 | place: USA:California | collected 2016-06-15 | reverse complement strand
TCCGGTCTGGCACCGGTGGTGCGCGCGACGGTCACCGTGGATCTGTCGGTGTGGCTCATGAACACGCGCACTGGCGGCGTCATGTGGCGCAAGAGCTCGTCGTCGACCGCGGAAGTCGGCGGCCTCTCCTTCATCGGCGGCACGCCGTCGTTCTCGGCGCGCGATCCGAACGACGCGTATGGCCGCCTGATCAACGAGCTGGTTTATAACGTGACGTATGACGTAAGGTCGACATGGGTGGATCAATAGGGCGGCGAAAGGCGGCGAATAAGCCTTTCGCCGCCACTTTTAGTCAACAGCCAGACCTTCCTTGAACCGCGCCGCCATTTTTGTCAGCTCCGCATCCGTAATCATCTTCCGTCCCGACCGGATGACGGCGACATCCAGCGCCACCCACAGGCTGCGGCGATGCGGATCGAGCTGCAGCGCTCGCGCCAGCGGTCCAATCGCGGCATCGTAGGCCCCGTTCGCCATGTACAGCGCAGCGAGGTCCTCAATCGCGCTGACATCCTCGGGATAGCTGCGTAGATGCTGCGTGAGCGATTCGACGCGCGCGATATTCATCTGGACCTCGGCCTGTGGATCTGGAGCGGGGCCCAGCGCGACCGCCGGATTCCCCATGATCCAGCCCAAAGCGAGCGCCAGCGAGATGGTGACAGCTTTCCAGTTGGTCATGGTGCCCCCCTTTCGCCGGGGGGAAAAGCACGAGGCGCGCCAGGCAGATTCAGCCTTGGCGCGCCTCGCGTTGTGTTCGGGGAGACACTATGCCGCGGGTGGCGGCGTGTCCTCCTTACCACGGTTCTTCTTATTGAAGAACCAGAAGGCCAGCATGACCAGGGCGATGATCAGCCCGATCTTGAAGACGAAGAACAGCAGAGGCATAAGGAATACCGCTGCGAGCTTCCAAAGGCCGATGCCGAGCAAACCAACGGCGGCGAGCTGCAGGACAGGCTTCATGACCAAATCCATGGAAAAGGGGACGATGCCTACTACGCGAGAATAACGGGAAGGTGTCAGCGGTGGTAGTACAGGATTCCGCCGCCCGCGGCGCCCACGAAGAGATCAGGCACGCCGCTACCGCGCAGGTCCGCGAACGCCGGCGCGGCATAGGGCGGCAGACGCACCCCGAGCGTCGAGTCTACGCCACCTTGTTCCGTTCCGACGATCAGCACGCTGCCTAGGAAGCGCGGCACCGCTCGTCGGCCGGGACGCTTGCCGAGATAGTCGTCGCTCACCAACACGAAATGCGGAGCCTGTCGCGAGCCTTCGTTGCGAAAGAAGGCGATGCGCCCCGCGGCGTCACCGAGGAATAGATCGAGATCGCCGTCGCCGTCGATGTCGGACAGCTCGGGCACCGCGTTGCTGCCGCGCGGCAAGCGGACGAGCGCCGAATCGACCAGCACGAAACGACCGGCTCCGCTGCGCCCGCTGTTGTGATACCACGCGACGGCATCTTGAAACTGTCCGACCACCAGGTCGGGAAGGCCGTCGCCGTCGAGATCGCCGAGCGCCGGCGCGTCGTGAAATGCCGGCAGCACGGTGAGGTGACCACGGAGCCGCAATGCCGGCGCCGTGCGTGTGCCGACGTTCTCGAACCAGTACACGCCACCCGTTTTCGGATTATCGGGTTCGATCTTCGCTCCGACGACCAGATCGAGATCGCCGTCGCCGTCGATATCACCAAACGCCGGGATCGTTTCGGCCCCGAGATCGATGCCATCGAGTAGATGCGTCGTGGCGACCGTCCACCTTCCGGGCGCCGTTTGGTCGAGCTCGTACAGATTTGCGGTGCTTGTTTTCACCGGGTTGAACGCGCCACCCAGCACGCCCACGACAAGATCGAGCCTCCCATCGCCATTGAGATCACCGGCGGCGGGCGCATTGTAGCCGCTCGTCTCGAGCGGGGCGTTCGGAGGGAATGGAATCCGGTCGCCGTGAAAGTCGGGATGAGCGCAGCTGCCCTGGTTGCGGAGCCAGAGGAGCCCGGGCTCGAAGAAGTCGCCCCAGAGGATGTCGGGGTCGCCGTCGCCATCGACGTCGAACACCGCCATGGTGTTGGCACCATGCATGGACGGCTGGCGCTGGCCGATGATCTGAATGTCCTCGAATTTTTCCGTGATCAGCTGAAAGCGGGGTGCCCGATTGGAATCGAGGCCCTCCAGCTCGTAGCGCGTGATCGTGCCATCCACCCGCCCGAGCAGCATGTCGAGCTTGCCGTTGCAGTCGATGTCGGCGAACTGGGCGATGTTCTGCCGGTCGGCATAGATCGCGACACCCTGCACGTCCTTCAGCGTATCGGCGGCAACGATGAATCGCGGCGCGGTACGCGTTCCCACATTGCGGTAGTAGCGGATGTCGCTCAGCGGCGACTCGGCGAAAAGATCGTAAAGCCCGTCGCCATCGACGTCGACGAAGCGGTACCACTCACCGATGTCGATGTTCTGGAAGGAGTCGGAGGTCAGGAGCCAGGAGCCGGAGCGGCGTTGGAAGAGCTCCAACTCGCCGGAGTTCTCCTGAATGAACAGGTCGAGGACGCCGTCGCCGTCGATGTCGAGGACCTGCGGGCGGGGGTGCTCGAAGCCGCCTAGAAATGGGAGAGCGTACTGATGGCCGGTAGAGTCGTAGACTGGGAAGGGGGAGAGGCGGCGAGAAAAATCAGCGGCGGTACGGGCGGTAGAGGGCGGTAGGTGACGTGCACATGCTGCGAGTGCAACCAGCACCGCCGCCAGCCTCAGGGCTTCCCTCCGCCGACTCCCAAACCCGAGCCATCGGGCGCGGTATCCACGCGTCGCACGACGGCGCGCTTTTTCGCGTCGATCACGATGACGCGACCGGGCGCCGCCGTCGTGCCCGGCGCAGGCATCGCCATGCTGATTCCGCCCATGTTCATCACGTTATCGGTGTTGTGGTTCGCGACGAACACCAGACGGCCGTCTCCGGACGTGGCGATGCCGTCCGGTTGCGCGAACTCGCCATTCACCGTTGTGATGACTCCCCAGCGCCTGGCGTCGATGACGGTCACGTTGTTCGACCGCTGATTCGGCACCCACACTTCGCCGCCATCTGGTGTGAACGTGACCAGCCACGGCCAGTCGCCCGTCGCCACGCGCTGCACGAGCTTCGGCTTGGCGGGATCGGCGAGATCGAACACGAGGAGCTTGCCCGTGAGCTGCGCCGTCGCCACGAGCGTCTTCCCGTCCGGCGACACCGCGAGCCCGACGATGACCTGGCTGGTATCGCCACCCGGCACGTCCACGATGCCGACGTGCTCACGTTTGGCATCGTAGACGGCGAGCTGGTTCGCGCCGAGGCTCGCGACGTACGCGTGCTGGCCGTCCGGCGCGACGGCGAGCCCATGCGGCCTTGGCACCAGCACTTCGACTTCTTCGGGAGTCATGGTCTTGCGGTTGATCACCGCGATCCGCGCCGGCGCATTGACCGCCGACATCGAGCGCGTCGCGTACAGCAGATCACTCCTGGGGTCGAGCGCGAGCAAGCCTGGCGTGACCGTCTCCGCTTTCGCGACGACGTGATTGCTGCGATCGAGCTTCACGACCGCGTTGTCGCCGACGAGCGAGACGTACCAGTAGGAGCCGTCCGGCTCGACCACGATATGATGCGGCTTGGGGTGCGCCGAGAAACCGAGGGTCGTGAAATCGACGATGGCGACGACGGAGTCCGTCGCCGCATCGATCACCGTGACTTTCCCCGAGGCCTGGTTGGCCACGTACACGAAGACCGGGGAGAGGAGCGCCAGGAGGACGTTCACGGCACCGGCGGCGTGGGATGTTTCTTCAAAATGAAGAGGCCCTCACTCATGCTCGAAACGGCGACCACACCGCTCTTGAAGAACGGATAGTTGCCCCACGTTCCTTCGAACCCGGGCTCATCCGGTCCGACGGGATGCGTATCGAAATAGCCGATCTCTTTCGGATGCAGCCGGTCGGTAATGTCGAGGACGCGCAGGCCGCTAACGTAGTTCGACTGGTACATCGTGTTGCCGACCAGCCAGAGGTTGTGGTCGGTCGCCTTGTTCTTGGAGATATACTGGCCGCCGAGGATCGGGTTCTCGAGATCGCTGACGTCCCAGATCAACGTCCGGGTGCCGTCGACAAATCCCTGGATCTCGTCCAGCTCGTCATCTTCGTACGCGTAGCGATGGTCGTCGGTGAGCCATCCCTGGTGCGCGTAGCCGACGTTGGGATACGTCGCGCGCGAGATCGCGACGGGATGTGCCTTGTCCGTCACGTCCGCGATCGACAGGTGCGTCTCGTTCCACCCGAGACAGATCTGATGCCCCTGGTACTTCACGGTCGGCCCGTGATAGACGACGCACTGCGCATCGTGCGTATAGCCGGTGCCCTGCCGGCCGGTCTGCGGATCGGAGAAGCAGCCGGCGAACTTGGGATGCTGCGGATCGTGCACGTCCACCATATGCAGGCCGCCGCCGCACATCTCGCCGCCGGCGTTGGAGCCCGTCAAGTAGATGAAGCCGCTCGCGGTATCGGCGACGATGTCGTGGACGCTGTGCGCCACGCCGTAGTGCGCGTCCTCGGTGAACGTCTGCGGCGTGCGCACACCGCGCAGCCGGTCCAGATCGAAGATCTGCATGCCGTGATTGCGCGCGCCATCGGATACGATGAACGCATAGTGCTTGTAGGTCTTGATCTCGCGCCAGAACGAGCCCGGCGATGCGGCGGTCTTCGGCAGATCGCCCAGGTAGACGGGACGGCTGGGGTCGGTGATGTCCACGAACGACGTCCCGTCGACACGACCGACGATCGCGATGGCCTTCCCCGTGACCGGATCATCGTAGCCCCAGATGTCGCTCAACTGCACGCCGCGCTTGCCCCCGATCGCCGACACCGGCAGGAATGACATCAGGTCCACCTGATTGCAGTCGAAAATCTGCACTTTGCCGTTGGTGCACTCACGATTCGCGCCGGTGATCGCGGGCAAGCTGCTGACCTCGCCGACGAGGTGCGCCGCAACAGCCCAGGTTCCCGTCGGACGGCGGCTGTACACCGTCACGCCACCTTCACCGTAGTCCTCGTTGGCTGAGGCGACCGCCACCAGCCAGCCGGCGGCAGCCAACTTCTGCCCGAACTGGTCGCTGCCCGTCGGCTTCTCGGGACCGACCTTCGTCACGCTCGCGAAGCCGGTGGAGTCGCGCGTGACGCGGAAGACACGCCCCTGGAAGGAGTTCGCGCCGTCGGCACCGACCCACAGGTCGCCGCCGACCTCGGCGATCGCGATGCCGTAGCGTGTGCCCACGGCGGCATCAAACGGCAGCGTCCGCTTGACCGGAGCCCAGCGGCCGCTCGTGGAGTCGCGCGCAAACAGCCAGACCGCGCCGGCTCCCCGATCGCCGCTCGCACCGATGAATGCCGTATCGCCTCGCAGAATCAGCGAGCTGCCGAACCCACTGTTGCGGGCGGTGACCTGGCCGGGCGGGGTGAGCTTGGTTTCGTACTTCCACGCGCCCGCTGCATCACGGCTGTACAGATAGACGGCGCCGTTGCCCGAGTCCGCGCGGAAATTCCCGATCATGAGCCGCGAGCCTGAAGCCGCAGCCGCGTTTCCAAACGTCGCGCTGTTGAGCGTGTCGCTGGGAGGGGGCGTCAGCGTGGTCTCCGCCGCCCACGTCCCGGCGGTGTTGCGGAACACAAAGACCGAACCGCTGCGGCGCGTGAACACCATCGGTCCAAAGCCGCGGATTCCCGTCGAGATGTAGGCGCGGTCCCCCGCTAACACGATGGACGAGCCAAACGCATCGGCCGGATGCCGCTCGCGCGGCAGGATGGTCCCGGTCTGCCGCCAGGCCCCAGTCGCGTTCCGTGTGAAGACGTAGACGACGCCACTCTCGGAGTCGGCCTTGGCGTCTCCGACGAGCAGCATGTCGCCCGCGATTGCGAGCGCCGATCCGAAGCCGTCGCCGTTCGCGGCGTTCGATCGCGTGATCTTCTCCGCCGCGCGCCAGACGCCCCTGGCGTCGGCCCGGAAGCGGTAGACGACCCCCGGTCCATAGGAATTACCCGGCTGGCCGACGTACACCTCGTGTCCACTGATCGCGAGCGAAGAGCCGAACGCGCCTTGCGCGGCGAGCACGGTAGGAATGACCACGAACATGACGGCGAGCAGGGAGCCTTTGCGATGCAACACGGAACGACGCTCCGGCGCGTGAGGGATGGGAGATATGGACCGAAACCAACAGCGCTGCAAGGCAGCGGTTAGGCGAAGAGCTGAGAGGATTGCGAGCCAGAGGGTGGGGGCGGTCGCATGCCCGCCAGCGCGCGCCCCGCGTCCGACCAGCGCGAGCGCAGCCATTCCGTCAGCCACAGCGGCAGCGCCCGCGTGCGCTCGATCGGCTCCGCGCGCACCGTGGGCTTGGCGCCGGTGAGCATCTCCTTCGCGAGTGACTGCATCGCGGCCATGTCGTTGCGTTGCGTTGCCGGCTTGCCGAGCACGGTCGCAATGCCGGTATCGGCGACCAGCACGTCCTTATCCGAGAGCAACACGTTCTCGGCTTTGAGATCGCCGTGAGCGATTTCGGCGGCGTGCGCATAGGCGAGCCCATTCAGAATGCCGCGCATGATCTCGACGGTGCGCGAGAGCGGAATCGCACCGTTGTTGCCGATCCACGCCCGCAGCGTGGTCCCGGGCACGAACGGCCGCGTATGGTACACGAACGCGCCCGCGCGGCCGGCGCCACGCGGCCGCACGAGATTGGGATGACTCAGCCGCTCGCCGAGCAGAAGGACCGCCCGCTCGAATTGCAGATCATTGATACCGAGCGACAAGACGGCGGGCAGCACCTTCACGAGGAGCTGCGTGCCGTTTTCGGATTGTGTCGCCACGAAGAGGCGGTACTCACCGACCGGCCGTACCTCGCGTTCGATCCGATACAGCGGGCCAAGCGCGCCCGCCAGGGCGGCGCGGAGTTCGGACATAGGTCGCAAATTAGCCCGCGTGTGTCGCCGATGGGAAGGGCTGGGCTATTCCCCAGTCTCGCGTCTAATCCCTAGGTACTGGTCTTTCGCCGTGGCCCGTTCGGCCGGAGTCCCGAAAATCTTCTCGCCGTCGAAGCGGCCATTCTCGATGAAGATCTCCGAGATCTTGTTGCCCGCCGTGACGCTGCCCGCAACAAACACGCCCGGCACCGACGTCTCCAGCGTATCGGGATCGATCTCCGGCCGTCCCGATTCGGGATCGAATGCAATCCCGATTCGCTCAAACAGCTGCACATCCGGGTGGAATCCGATCAGGGCATAGACGCGATCTGCCAGGATGCCTTCCTTGTTGCCGAGCCAGCCGCGCACCACTACCTCGCGCGGCGTGATCTCGATCACCTGACTCGCGAGGCGGGCCTGAATCTCCCCCGCCTTGATGCGATTCTCGAGGTCGGGGCGTAGCCAGTACTTCACACTCTTGGGCCACGACTTGCCGCGGTAGACGATCGTGGTGCGGGCGCCGGCGCGAAACAGCTGCAGGGCCGCTTCGACTGCCGAGTTCTTGCCGCCGATGACCACGACATCGTGACCGTAGGAAAGGTGCGCTTCATCGAAGTAGTGACGGACGTGCGGCTGATCTTCGCCCGGCACGCCCAGCCGGTTGGGAGAATCGAAGTAGCCGGTGGCCAGCACGAGCCTGTCCCACGAAATCGGCTCGCGACCGAAGCGCGTCTCGACTTCACGAGCGGAGATGAGCTTCGTGTATGTCTGGACGCGGATGCCTTCTGCCCGGGCGACGCCGCGATAGTACTTGAGCGCCTCTTCGCGCGTGGCCTTGGCGCCCGCACAGACGAGCGGATGATTGCCGATCTCGAGCCGCTCCGGCGTCGTGAAGAACGTCATGTTGATCGGATAGTGCACGATCGAGTTGACGAGCGCGCCCGCGTCGATCACGAGGGGATCGATCCCGCGCCGTTTGGCGGAGATGGCGCACGCGAGGCCGATGGGGCCGGCGCCCGCGATGATCGCGGCTTCGTGCTGCATGGGACAGGGAATCTAGTTGTAGGGGCGCAGCATGCTGCGCCCCTACCCACACCAACTATCGCGGATTCACGTGTGCCCGCAGCAGCTCGTCCAGCCGTTCCCGCAGGTCCGGCCGGATCGCATCGTCGAGATCGATGTCGTGGGTGGCCAGCATGTTCTGAATGTCGATCGTGTCGAGCCCGGCGCTGCGGGCTACTTCGATGACATTGATGAAGTGGAGGCGCGCCTCTTGGATGAGGGTACCGAATTGATGGGGTCCCCGTTCGCCGACGGCGAGCGCCAGCAAGTAGAGGTCGCGCGCCGCATCGAGCCGTTGGGCGAGGTAGGCGGTGGTACGATCGGGAATGTCACTCATCTCTTGGATCACACTCGCAGGGCTCGGGTACACGCGCAATCGAAACCGCGCGAAAGGTCATAATCCGGCAGATCGACCGGGGGGCCTTGACTCTGCCGCTGCGCAACAATATTGTTGCGTACATGGCTCGGCGCGTTCGCTCCAATAAATCGCTGGTCAAACAGCGCTATCACGTCGCCAAAGTCGCCTTCCCCGACGACGCCGATCTGGCACGCAGTCTCGGCGTGCACCGCAGCGCCGTGGTCCGCTGGAAGCGCGGCGAAGCCCCCGCCGCCAGGAACTGGGAGCAGCTGGTCGGGCTCGATACGGTCGTGTCCCTGCTCGAAGGGTTCCTGGAAGAGGGATCGATCGCCAAATGGTTGCGCGGTATGAATGCGCATCTGGGCGACCGCCGACCCATCGATGTGATTCGGCAGGGACGACTCTCCGAAGTCGTCGCCGCGATCGAGGCTGAAAGGGCCGGCGCCTTCGCCTAATGCCGTGGCGGGTCTTTCCATGGGATCCCGCCGCGAAGCCGGGCGAGCCGTTTTCTCCCAGTCACATCTTTCCGCAACAGGGTTCCGGCCGCTTTGACGTCGCCGGAAAACTCGTCGTCTATCTCGCCGAAACCGCGGTCCACGCCGTCGCCGAGAAGCTGCAACGCTTCCGCGGCCAGAAGATCGATCGGCAGGACCTGATCGAGTCCGGCAAGACACTCGCGCTCGTCGAGTGTCAGTTGGAGCAGCTCAAGCTCGCCGACCTCTGCGATCCCGCGACGCTCGTGAAGTACGACATCAAGCCCGACGTGTTGGCCAGTCGCGACGTCGCGAAGACGCAGGGCGTGGCCGCGGCACTACATAAGGAAGGGTTCGCGGCGCTCAGGTGGTGGTCGGCGCTGTCGGGAGATTGGCATACGATCGTCGTGTTCGAAGGGACGATCGAGTACGGTGAACCCGAGCCGCTCGCGATCAGTCACACAGCGGTCCAGGACGCTAGTGCGGCCCTGGGGATCCAGTGCTCCGTGCTGACCCGCGAATGATGTCCACGCGCAGCTCGACCCAACCATCGACCTGCCGGTACTCGACGCGCAGGTCGTGCTTCCCGGGCGACAGCGGCGCGTAATCCACTCGGGAATCGTGCGGAGAGGTCCAGTCATCGATCACGAGTACGCCGTCCACCCACACTCGGACGGCATCGTCACTGATCGTCCGCAGTGAGTAGCTCCCGGACGGGAGCGTGACACTGCCGGTGGCGCGCAGGGACCAGTGGCTCTGTGGCAAGCCGCTGAATCCTCGTGGTGGCCGATACCACATGTAATCGAGCCTCGGCACGGGTGGGCGGACGGCGAGGGAATCACCCAGCGGCTGCTCGAAGAAATTCGTCGAGTCGGTCCAAGTGAAATAGCTGACAGCCCAGTCGATTCTTGGCTGGAACCGGATGTACCAGAATCGATTCCCGCCGGACACGAGTGTCACCGACCAGTCGCCGCGTGATTGTGGAGTGACGAGGATCGTGTCGCCGATAAAGCCGGTGGTCGGCGAGACTTGGGTGACGCCGCGCGAGACAAGCAGCCGCCAGCGTTCGGGGCGGGGCCCCAGGACGGCGAGGCGGTACCGCGGCACTTCGCTCGAGTCTCTGCCGAGGGACCACAGCTTCGGCGACTGCCAATCGTAGGGTCCCCACTCGTCGACGATGATGGCGGAACGGTCGCGGCGGCTCACCTCGGATGCCGGAATGCTGTCGGGAATGGTGTCGCGCCCCCCCCGGTCGGGCAGAGTATCCTCGGTGACGGCGCCCACCTGGAAATCGGGTATCGGCTCCCACTGGAGGAGCGAGTCCACTCCTTTCGCGCGATTTTCCTGGAGGACGACGCCCTGCGTGTTGCGCACCTTCAGGCCGACGCGATTGCTCACGAACGCGTTCCCCGTGATCCAGTAGGAGTGGCTGCGCGTATCGTGGTGCTTGGGATAGCCCCATTCCGATGGCTCGATCGAATCGGCCCAAAGCCGGATCGCCGTGGAATCGCGGTCGAACCGGTTGCCGCTGATCGTGTTGTACTGGCCGTGCTCGATCGCGATGCCCGTGCGGTTCTTGCGAAAATCGTTTGACTCGATCCGGGTTCCGAAGCTGTAGCCGCCCCACACGCCGTACTCGCTGCCCCACGCGCGATTGCCGATGATGTCGTTGCGGCTGAACGTGACTTCCACCCCGTTGGCGGTGGCATAACTGACGTCGTTGCCGTAGAAGATGTTGTCGTTCGCGCCACCCGTTCCCGAATCCATCGTGCTCTGGCCCGCCCACAGGAAGATCCCGTCGCCCCCGTGCGTCAGCGAGTTGAAGGCGACGAAGTTGCGCGAGCTCTGCTCGAACAGCAGGAGGTCGGCGGAGTCCTGGCCGCGCGCGTAGCGGCCATGGCTGTAGCCGCGGACGTTGTAGTCGAGCCGGTTGTGGACGATCGTGTCGTCGGACGAGCGATACAGCCCGATGCCCAGCCCGGAATTGAACGAGAAGTTATTGTCGCGCACCACCACACCAGTCGACCGCACGAGCATCAATCCGTTCATGCCATCCACTGCGGTGTTATTTCGCAGCTCCGCGCTTTTCACGTCTTGCAAGTAGATCGCGGCCCCAAACCGTAACCATTCATCCCTTTCGTTGTGGTGAAAGGAGAGCCAGTCGACCAGACTCTCGTGCTCGAGGAGACTGAAGAGACGCGGCTTCCAGGTATGGCTCACGTCGCTCGCGCGAATCGCGAGCCGCTCCGTCCCGCGGGCGAGAATACCGAACCGGTACCCGTGGATGCGCGCGTTCAGGATCTGGATGTTGTGGCCGCCATCGATCACGATCGCGGTGTCGCGCCGCTGATCGGGATCGATCTCGAGATCGCCCCCCTGCAAGGTCGCGCCGGCGAAGTCGACGGTGATGTTGTCACCTCGAATCGTGATCGGCCGGCCAGAGAGGCGATAGGTCCGGGACTTCACGCGGACCGAGTGGGTGATCACGAGCCCGGGTTGCAGCTCGCTTGGGGCTTGCGCAAGCGCAAGCACTAATAGCAGCATGGTCCCAACTTATGCTCGGCGCCCAACTCACGCTCATCAGTGCCCTGCCCTTCGTCGCACTGCTCGTGGCGATCGCGCTGCTGCCACTCGCTGCGCCCGAGTGGTGGCATCAGAACCGCAACAAAGCGCTCGTCGCGGCCATCGCCTCGCTCCCGATTCTCGTGTACTTCTGGTTCGACCTCGGGGAGCCGGGGCGCGAGGTCCTGCACGAAAAATTCCACGAGTATCTGAGCTTCATCGTCGTCATCGGCGCGCTGTTCGTAATTACCGGCGGGATTCACATTCAGGGCTCGCTCGCCGGCACGCCACTCGTCAATACCGGCGTGCTTGGGCTAGGCGCCGTGCTCGCCAACGTGCTCGGCACGACCGGCGCGTCGGTTTTGCTGATCCGGCCCCTCTTGCGCGCCAACAAACGGCGCAAGCGCGTCGCCCACATCGTCATCTTCTTCATCTTTATTGTTGCCAACTGCGGCGGTCTCCTCACCCCCATCGGCGACCCGCCACTGCTGCTCGGCTTCCTGAAGGGCGTGCCGTTCAGCTGGACCCTCAGGCTGTGGCCGCAGTGGCTCGCGATCAACGGCATCCTCCTCGTTCTGTTCAACCTCTGGGACCAATGGGCCCTGGATAAGGATGAGAAGGAGCTGCCCGGCTCGCAGCACGAGGAGGTGTTGATCCACGAGCCGCTCCGCATCCAGGGCGCCGTCGAAATGCTGGTCCTGCTCGGCGTCATCGTGACGATCGTGGCGGCGGGGCGCGCGGCGGCAGGTGGCCAGCCGTGGGCGCAGAATGTGCGCGAGGTGGTGATCGTGGTGCTCGCGCTGATCGGCTATGTCGCCGGGTCGCAGGATCGGCGCACCAAGAACGTCTTCACGTTCGGTCCGCTCATCGAGGTCGCCGTGCTGTTCGCCGGCATTTTCGCGACCATGGCTCCGGTGCTGGAAATGCTCAATGCCTGGGCGCAGCGACCCGATTTCGCCTTGAAGACTCCGGCGCACTTCTTTTGGACGGCGGGGGCGCTGTCGAGCGTGCTCGACAATGCGCCGACCTATCTCGCCTTCGCGGCAAGTGCCGCGGGGCTGCAAGGCCTGGCGCCGCACGGCGCGTACATCGGAACGATGGTGCTGAACCCAGAGGCGGCCAAGCTCCTCGCGGCGATTTCGACTGGCTCCGTGTTCATGGGAGCGAACACCTATATCGGCAACGCACCGAACTTCATGGTAAAGGCGATAGCCGAAGAGAGCGGTGTGAAGATGCCGTCCTTCTTCGGCTACATGGCGTACAGTGTGGGGATTCTGGTGCCGCTGTTTGTTCTAGTCTCGGTGGTATTCTTCAAATAACGTGCATTATGATAGACCGTGTCTCTCATTCCGCTTCCGCAACAGCTTCGAGCAATTGAGGCCCCAATGGGCCCCGTCCTGGTCGTCGCGGGGCCCGGCGCCGGCAAGACCTACTGCCTCATCTCTCGCATCCAGCACCTGATCGCGTCCGGCATCGATCCCCACCGCATCTGCGCCGTGACGTTCACCAACCGGGCCGCCGAGGAGATCGCGGAGCGGCTGAAACACACGCTGGGCGATGGGGACGGGGCAGACGCGGTGACGCGCGGAACGATCCATGCGCTGTGTCTCGCGCTGCTGCGCGAACACACCGACGCGGCCGGGCTGCGCCAGGGGTTCGGCGTTGCCGACGAGGATTACCAGCGGGTGATTCTCAGCCGCTTACGGGTGCCGGCCGATCGGCGTGGCCAGCTGCTGACGCTGTTCGGCCGGCATCGCTTTCAGGGTTACCGTCTCACATCCAACGACCAGCGGCTGTTGCACGAGTACCAGAGCTGGCTGGCGCACCGCAACATGGTGGATTTCGACCAGCTGATCATCAAGGCCGAGCCGCTCGCTGATCGCGTCGCGGACCGCTGGGATCATGTCCTGGTCGACGAGTTCCAGGACGTGAACGCGGTGCAGTACGATCTGTTGAAGAAGCTGGTCGAGCCGCACGGCAACTTCTTCGCGGTGGGTGATGACGAGCAGTCCATCTTCACCTGGACGGGCGCCGATCCCTACGTGCTGGTGCGCTTCCAGCGCGACTATGACGTCGAGCCGATAATCCTCGAAAAGAACTGCCGCTGCTCCCGGCAAATCTTCGAGACCGCCCGCCGCGTGCTCGCGCAGAATCCGCAGCTCTTCCACAAGCAGCTCTCGGCGGATCGCGAATCGCCGTACGAAGTCGAGGCGCATGCGTTCCGCGATGAGGACGAGGAAGCCGCGTGGGTGGTAGCCGACATCGGCGATGATCGCGATGTCGCGATTCTGTACCGCAAACACCGGGTGGGGGAATTCATCGAAGGGCGACTGCTGCGTGCCGGCATTCCCTGCCGTCTGGCCCGCGGCCGCTCGCTGATGGAAGACGACGTCATCAGGTACGTCGTCACCGCGCTGCGCGTGGTGCGCCATCCCGACGATCCGGTGGCGCTCGAGGCGTTCGCGCGCTGCGTGTTGTCCGAGCATTTCCTCCAGGAGGTCGAGGCCGCGCTGAGCGACTCGCGGGACGACTTCCTCACGTCGGTCCGCAACCTGGCGCGCCGCCGGCCCGGCCAGGACCCCGACACGAAGAAGTTGTGGCGGCTCGTCTATCAGGTGGAAAACCTGCGCGCCCTCCCCCGCTCACACGGCACGCTGCAGGCGGTCGTGGACGAGCTGCTGTCGCAGAGCATCGGCCCCTATCGCAACGCGCTCGAGGAGCGGCACGACGAGCTGACGGATTCGGCGGACATGCCTGAGGCTGTGGCGCTCGCCGAGAAGCTGCAGCAAGCCAGCGAGATCTCGTTCGCTCCAAGAGGTGGCGTCGAGCTCGCCCTGCGGGGAATGTTGGCAGCCGCGGGATTTCGCAAACTGCCCTCGACGCCGGCCAGCACCATCATTGACGCGGACGCCCTGACGGTCTTCAAAGCTCTCCAGCTCCTGCACGCCTCCGACCTTGGCGCGCGCCTCGAGCGCTATGTCACATTCGACTTCGAGACGACGGACATGGACGTGGCGACCTGCGGCGTGGTCGACATCGGGGCAGCGCGGGTCGTGAACGGCGAAATCGTCGAGCGGTTCCAGTCGCTGGTGAATCCGTACCGGCCCATCTCCCGTCGCGCGACCGAGGTCCACGGTTATACCGACGCCGACGTGAAGGACGCCCCGCCGTTCCACGCCGTGTTCACGCAGTTCCACGCCTTTGTTGGCAAAGACATTCTCGTGGCCCACAACGGCCAGAAGTTCGACATCCCGGTGCTGCGCCGTTTGGCGGCGAACGCCGGTGGCGTGGACGATCTCGTCTTCTACGACACCTTGCCGCTGGTGCGCTCGCTCTCACAGGACTCGGGCAAACTCGCGGACATCGCGGCGCGCTGCGGCATCGACGTGGGCCGCGGGCACCACGCGCTGGACGACGCGTGCACGCTCGCGCTCGTGTACCGCGAGCTCGAGGCGCAGCGGATCGTGCGCGCGCGCAAGGCAGTGCTGAATAACCTGCTCGACTACGTGGGATTGGCCTTCGCCATCGAGCACGGCGCGCGCAACCAGGAGCAGGAGCTGCTCTTCAATATCGGACGGTTCCGCGCGCTGGGCCCCTACAGCGACGCGCTGGAGTTCTATGCCATGGAGCGCGAGCGCAGCCGTGTTACGGCACCCGACGTCGAGGACGTGATTCGCAGGCTCGGCGGCCGGTCATTGATGGCGCGGCTGCGTGCGGAAACGGAGCCGGCGCAGCGATACCCGGCCGCGGTCGCGCGGCTCGGTGCGCTCATGGTGGATGCGGGGTCACTCGATGCCAGCATCGACCTGCTGCTCGAGCGCGTGGCGCTCTCGACGTCCGAAGGCGTCGAGCTGGCGCCCGATCGCGTGAACCTGCTCACGCTGCACTCGACCAAAGGCCTCGAGTTCTCGCGCGTCTACATCCTCGGCGTCGAAGACAACGAGATACCGGGCTACCAGACGGTAACGAACAACATCACCGCCGAGATCGAAGAGGCTCGACGCTTGCTCTACGTCGGCATGACCCGCGCGCGAGAACGGCTGGTGCTCACCCGTGTCCAGCGCCGTTTCGGACGCGAGACCGGTGGCAGCACCTTCTTGGAGGAGATGCGTCTACGGACGCTTGACCTGCGGGATCCGAAGCTCCGCCCGGCTCTCCTTGGATAAGGCCGTATCCGCGCCGATTTCCGGCGCATAGACGCGCCGCAGCGCTGCCAGATACTGGCCCTGCAGTCCCGCCAACGTTCTGTGCTCTTCAGTGACGGCCGCCCGGAGCTCGGGACGCGTCAAGAAGTCGAAGAGCACCGCGGCCTCGAGCTGGGCATCGATCAAGAACGCCTTGTGCCCGATTTCAGCGAATGTGTCGTCGCGCATGCCGTATGTGTGATTCGCAAACGACGAGCTCCGCACGGTCACGCCGACGCCCGGGATCTCACGACTCACCCAGCCCGTTTCCTCGTAGCCCGCCGGCCGGCCCTTCTCTTCCTGCAATCCCGGAGCGCCGAACTTCTTGGCGTACGCGAAGAAGAGCTCCTCGAGCGCCGAGACCGTGATGCCGTCGCGGTACTCGCCGTAGCGCGTGATCTCGACGTCGGTCTCCGTCATCTGCGCCGCGCCCTTGGCGGCGTCCGTCATCATGCGCGCGATGTGCTCGAGATAGACCTCGTCCGGAAAGCGAATGAAGTAGTCGACGACGGTGTGATCGGGCACGACGTTGGGCGCGATCCCGCCCTCCGGAATCACGCCCTGCACGCGGTGGTCCGGGCGCCACGTTGAGCGCAGATGATCGACGGCGGAATAGAGCTGCACCGCAGCCTCGAGCGCGTTGCGGCCATTCCAGGCGGTGAGTTGATGCGCGGGCCGGCCGGTGAAAGTGTACTTCACCGCGTCGATGTTGAGACAACAGACACCGAATCCGGGCCGGTCGCGCCGCGTCTCGACCGACGAATGGCTGCGCACCAGGATGTCGGCGCCTTTGAACACGCCCGCCTTCCACAGGATCGCCTTGGCGGGGGGATCGACCTCCTCGGCGGGTGTGCCGTAGACGATGATGCGCCCCGGCACTCGGCCTTCCATCATGTACTCCTTTAGCGCGCGTGCTGCGGCGAAGGCGACGGGACTCTGCGCGTTGTGCTGATCGCCATGAAAGTCGCCTTGCGTCCCGCGCAGCGCGTCATACTCGGCGATCAAGCCGAGCGTGGGACCGTTGGCGCCGCCGGGCGAGGTCCAGCGCGCGACGAATGCCGTTTGCATCCCTGCGACGGTATCGATCTGGAAACCGTAGCTCCGCAGGAGCGTCGTGAGCGTGTCGACCGCCTGAAACTCGTGCCAGCCGACCTCGGGGTGATGACCGATCCAGTCGGAAACGCCCTGGAGCTCGCTGTTCCACACTGTCGCCACACGCGCGAGCACCCTGTCGCGGGCCGGATCGTTGCGCGCGGCCAGGCGCTGCGCGTTTTCGGTTGGCTTGAGCCGGGCCTCGAGCGAATCGATCTGCCGCAGGATGCCGGCGGCAGCTTCGCGCTCGATGTCGGTGGATTGGGTGACGAGGGCCAGGGCGAGTAAGAGCGGAGTCATTGTACCATCCCGAAGCGTTTGTTTTGGTTCACTGCGTGACTTTGATCTTCATTGGCACAATCACCGTTCCCCATTGTAGTCTCAAGACTGCCGAGTCCGCATCCACAATCGGGAAGTAGTAGGCGAGCGTCTCGATGTGCGGGCCGGTTTCGGTGCTCACACTGATTCGCAGCGCATCCTGCGACTCGCCCGGATAATTCGTGTGCCATCCGCCGACACCGCGGTTGAAGATCACCGTCCACGGCTTCGGCGGAGCCTCGGGAATTGTCCAGAGCGAGTAGCGCCCGGCGGCCAGCGCATGGCCGTCGATCGTCACGTCCTTGCTGAATGAGATCGTGGTTGCCGAGTCAGCGCCCGGGTGCCAGATGCGATCCCAACGAACGAGGCTGCCGAACAGCTCGCGGCCACGCGCGACGGGACGGTTGTAGGAGATGCTGACTTCGGTTCCCTGGATGTGTTGCGTGACGGTACCGTGCTGGCTGCGCGGAAACTGAACGAGAGCCAGGATCAACAGGACGCTAGCCGCCATGCAGTTTCCTCACCGTGTCGATGGTGTCGGCGTCTTCGGGCTTCTTATCCTCCCGATATCGTACCACGCGCGCGAAGCGCAGTGCCAGACCACCCGGATAATGCGGGCTGTCCTGCAGGCCGTTGAATGCGATCTCGACGACGAGCTCGGGACGCACGTAGACCGTGATCCCTTCGCGGTGGGTCTCGATCGCCTGCAGCTGCTTCGTTTGCCACTCGAGCAGCTCGTCCGTCAATCCCTTGAACGTCTTGCCGAGCATCACGAAGCCGCCGTGCTCGGGATCGCGGGCGGCGAGGTGCAGGTTGGAGAGTCTGCCGTGCCGGCGGCCGTGGCCCCACTCGGCGGCCAGGACGACCAGATCGAGTGTGTTGGCCTGCTTTACTTTTATCCAGTTTCCTCCTCTTCTTCCTGCCTCGTACGCGCCGCCAAGAGCCTTGGCCATCAGCCCTTCCTGACCTGCCGCTAGCGCCGCATCGAAGAAGCTCCTCGCCTCTTGCAGGTCTGCTGTGACGAGGTGCGGTGGGCGGTGTGTCTCCGGGAGCAGCTTGGTACGCGAGGAGTACGGCTGATCCAGCATGGACGTCCCGTCGACGTACAGAACATCGAAAAAGAAGGGGACAGCACCCCCGAGACCCTTCATGGTCTCCTGAAAGCGGACGGGTCGCTTGTCGGCCGTCAGCACGACAGCTTCGCCGTCCAGTATGACCTCCTTCATATCCATAATTCTCGATATGTCGACGACGGTGGGGAGCTCGGCCGTGATGTCATTCAGCGTGCGCGAATAAATGCGCACCTCGTCCGCGCTCTTATGCACCTGAACCCGAATGCCGTCGAGTTTATACTCGAACGACGCCGGCCCTAACTCCGCGAGCGCTTCCTGCACGTCGGCGGCGGTCTTCGCGAGCATCGGCTTGAGCGGACGGAACAGCTCGATCTTGAAGCTGGAGACATCGCCCTTGGCGACGGCGCCGATGTCTCCCGCCAGCATCACGGCTCGGCGCACATCCGCGGCGGGCAGATCGCGCGCTTTCGCGAGCGCCTCGACCATGACTCCTTCGAGCGCGCCCTGGCGTAACTCCCCCGTCAATAAGCGAAACAAGAAGCCTTGCTCCGCGGCCGTGGCTTTGGAGAGGAGACTGCTGAGCAGCCGCTGCTTCGCGCTGGCCGAGCCTTTCCCGGATGTATGAGCGATCTGCTCGAGCGTCTCGTCCACGTCTCGCACGTGCAGACGTGGCGACGTGCCGACGTGCGTCTTGGTCTTTACCAGCGTCGCCCACCCCACACCGACGTTCGACTGCCGGATGGTGCCGGAGAGATACGCGATCATCGGCTCGATCTCGGCGGGAGCGGCCTGGCGCAAGAGATCGGCTAGGAGCTTGATCTTGGCGAGGCGGCTCGACGTGGCGGCGACCTGAGAGGAGGTGCTGACCAGGGCGGATAGGAGCACGTCTTGAATCTATCCCCCAATGAAGAGTTAGATTTTCATCATGGCGTTCCCTTGGCGCCGAATTGTCGCGGCATCATCCGTCTTTGCGCTGGCCCACTGCGGCGATAGCGCGGCACCGACGCCGGTGACAGTCACGGTCACGACCAACGCGCAATACATCCTGCCCGGCCAAAGCGTTGTCGCCACCATCGAGGTCACTCCCGAAGGCAACGCAACCGTCGACTACGTGAAGATCTCCACGACCGGCGTGCTCACGTCATCAGAGTCGCTCGATGTGCAGCTAGCTGGAACCTTTACGGCGACACGCACCTTCACCGCCCCACGCGCCGCGGGCACCGGAATGCTTCGGGTGCGCGCCACCGCGTCGGCAGGCGGTGGTCTCGGCAATGGCGAAGCCGTGGTCGCCGTCGCCGACACGACGCGGCCTGTCATCGGCTCGCTGAGCGTCACTCCGGCCGACACCGCGCAACTCGGCGACTCGGTCGTCATTAGCTACACGGCGAGCGACAACGCGGGCCTCAAGTACTCCATCCTGCGCCTCAGTGGAGTGGTCACGCTCAAGGACTCGATCGCCGAGCAGTACGTCTCGTACGTGTCACACACCCGCCGGATGCGCATCTCGTCCACGGCCGCGCAGGGCACGCTCTCGGCGACGCTCGAGGTGGCCGATATCGGCGGCAATGTCGTGACGACGGCCGCGACGCCGCTCGCGGTGGTCGACACGCGCTTCCCCCTCGCCCTGGGGACCCTCGTGAACACCCGCAGCGGCGCGGGCAGCGGATTCGCCCCCGACGATACGTTCCGCTTGACGATCACCGGCCAGGACAATGCCCGCCTGAAACGCGTCGGCTACCGCTTCGGTCCGCCGGCCAGTATCGCCGATTCGTTCGCCACCACCGACTCGGTACTGACCCAGACCATCACTCGCGGCATTCCCGTGAGCTGGACCGGCAGCTCGACCTACTCGGTCTTCGCGCTCGACGCCGCCGGCAACCGCCGCGAGGTGCTGCTGGGTACACTCACCGTCGCCAACCGCACGCGACAGGCGCCCTGGAACGCAGCGCTCGGCGGCACCGTCCGCGACATGGCGTACGACACCAAGCGTAACACCCTGTACCTGTCGATTCCGGACTCGAATCGTGTCGCAGTGTTGTCGCTCGACTCCAAGTCATTCACCACGCCGCTCGCCTTCACCGGCCAGCCGCGCGGGTTGGACCTGTCACTGGGGAGCGACTCGCTGCTCGTGGCCCTCCGCGCCACGCCGTACCTGAGCGTCGTAAACCTGGTCACGTCGCAGCGCGATACCGTGCGAGTCAATAGCGACAACTTTCTGAATCGTGGCCCCGACAACCTCCGGGTCATGGCCAACAACAAAGCCCTCGTCACGATCACATTCGACGGCTCCGGCTATGGTGGCACGCTGGTGGAGCTGGACCTCGGCACGCGCGCCTACGCGAATCGCAAAACGGTCACGGAATTCGTGCCGCTCTGCCGGTCCCCTAATCGCTCCGCCGCGTTGATCCTGATCGACGACTCCTGCTGCCCGATCGAGGGCGTCGTGTACGACGCCCTCAACGGCACATTCCCGGCTGATCGGGGAACGGTGAGCCGGTATTTCAACTACGTGTCGGCGGACTACGCGGGCAGCCGGTTCCTCGTCACTGGTGAGGTGTTCAGCGCCGCCCTCGGCTCGCTCGGCACAATCGCGCCGGCGGTTGCCACGGGACCGTCCGTGCTTTCACCCGATGGGGCGACCGCGTACTTCGCTACCACCAGCGGCGTGACGAACGTGCGCGTCAGCGACGGCTCCGTGATCGGCTCCGTCACCCTCGGCGCGCAGCCCTACCGGCTGGCGATTTCTCCGGACGGCCTGACGTTGTTCGCGGCGGCGCCGGGGGCGGTGTTCGTCATCGACGAGTGGTAGCTAAAAGCGCTGGGCTCTTACTTTACCGTCACAGACAGGGAGCGTTGGAAGTCTTTCTCGTCCATCCCGGCGGCCCGTTCTGGGCGACGAAGGATGCGGGCGCGTGGTCGATCCCCAAGGGCGAGTTCGAGCCCACCGAGGATCCGCTTGCGGCGGCCAGGCGTGAGTTCACGGAAGAAACGGGGTTCGAGGCCGAGGGCGACTTCGTGCCGCTCACGCCGCTCAAGCAGAAGAGCGGCAAGATCGTGCACGCGTGGGCCGTTCAGATGGATTGCGACCCCGCGCACGTGCGCAGCAACACGTTCACGTGGAAGGGTCGTGAGTTTCCGGAGGTCGATCGCGCGGCGTGGTTCGACCTGGAGACCGCAAAGAGGAAGATCTTGCCAGGGCAACAGGGGTTCTTGGATGGGTTGGTCGGACGCCTACAACAGTAGCGCGCCCTCGTGTTGCAGCAGCCAGCGTTTCCGCTCGATGCCGCCACCAAACCCGGTGAGGTCACCGTTCGCGCCGATCACGCGATGGCACGGCACGATGATCGGAATCGGATTCTTGCCATTGGCGGCGCCGACCGCGCGAGCCTCCTTCGGATCGCCGAGACGTTTCGCAAGCTCACCATAGCTCGTCGTCGTGCCGTACGGGATGGCGCGCAAAAGCTCCCAGACGCGGCGCTCGAACGCTGTGCCAGTCGCGTCGAGCGGCAGATCGAACGTCGTGCGTGTGCCGGCGAAGTACTCGCTGAGTTCCGTGCCGGCGCGCGTGAGGATCTCGTTCGATGTGTCAGCGCCGGCTGGCGCCGGACCATGACGCGAGGTTGGGAAGTAGACTCCGGTGAGCGAGCTGTCGGATGCAGTGAGGGTCAGCTCGCCGATCGGCGTGGAAAGCCGCGACACGAACATGACGGAAAGCTAGTTTGTGCTCAATTGCGCGCCAAAAGTCGCTTTTGACGGTACGATCCGCTAGCTTGCGCGATGCCTACCATTCATTGTCATCTCTGCGGCGGCTTCATCGCGAACCCAGCGGGCACGACGTATCGAACCCCTAACGCCGCAAATCCTCCAGCCATCCCGCACAGCGCGCTGTGTCTCTGCGATCATCCCGTGGTGTACGGTACCGCGGAAGTAGCGTTGTCGCTGGGCGGCGTGCATCACATTCGCTCCGCGTCGCGGAATTAGCGGTGAACCGCGCCGCCGAGCGGCTCGCCCTGGTGACCGACCGCTCGGTGCGTTGTCCCGAATGTCACGGTTGCATGGAGTTCAAGACCGATCGAGCCGGCCGCGCGATGGAAGTCTGCGCCTGCGGCTACCGGGCGTACATCGAGCGGCGCACCGGCAAACGCCCCGAGGAGATTAAGAACTAGCATGGCGAAAGAATCCGCAATCGAGGTGGAAGGAAAGGTCGAGGAGCTGCTCCGCAACTCCACGTTCCGCGTCACGCTCAGCAACGGTCACACCGTGCTCGCGACGATTGCGGGCAAGATGCGCAAGTTCCGGATTCGCGTGCTGGCGGGAGATCGCGTGACGTGCGCGCTGTCGCCGTATGATTTGTCGAGGGGTCGCATCATTTACCGCCACAAGTAAACCGCAGCATATTCTCGTCGAAGCAGCGGTCGAATCGCTGGAAGCTGCCCTGGCGGCCGCCGAGGGTGGCGCGCACCGCATCGAGCTGTGCACCGATCTCGCCAATGGCGGCACCACTCCCGATCTGAAGGTTCTACGGGCGTGCCGATCGCAGCTCCTTATCCCCATCGTCGTGCTGGTCCGGCCCCGAGCTGGCGACTTCGTGTACTCAGCCGCCGAGCACAACGAGATGCTCGAGCAGATTGTCCAGGCGAAGAAAGCGGGCGCACGCGGGATCGTAACAGGCGCGTTGACGGCGCAGCAGGATATCGACCAAGTCCGCACTAGTGAGCTGATCAATGCGGCACGGCCGCTGCCCGTGACGTTCCATCGGGCGTTCGACGCGTGTCTCGATCCCGCCGTGGCCCTGCAGCAGCTCATCGACCTCCGTGTGGAGCGGGTGCTGACGTCAGGCGGGGCGAAGACGGCGCCCGAGGGGGTCGAGCGGATCAGCCGGCTGGTGGTTCAGGCGGAGGACCGCATTGGGATTCTGGCTGGCGGTGGGATCGATGGCAGCAATGTGGCGCAGGTGGTGCGGGACACGGGCGTGCGCGAAGTGCACTTTAGCGTGCGAAATGCAACGAAAGTACGAAGCGTGGTGAGAGCCTTGCGGCCGCTACACCGCCCCGTTTAGCGTGCACCGGTAACGTTCCGCATTCGACTACTCCCCTGCGTCCCGCTAGGAGGAGTTATGCGACTCTCCTCACTTGCCCTATTCGCCGCGCTTCTCGTCCTCGCTTCGTGTGTAGGTCCCGTAGACACAAACCAAGCCGTAGGTCCACTCTCGTTGTCCGTCGTGTCGGGCAACAACCAGTTCGGCCCACCGGGGACGGAGCTGCCGGCTCCGATCGTGGCGCTCGTGGAAGACTCGCGCGGCCACGGCGTGAAGGGCCAGATCGTCAATTTCGTCGTGGTCTCGGGCGGTGGCAGCGTGTTCGCGGGTGCCGCGATCACGAGCGCTGATGGGATCGTCCAGGAGCGCTGGACCCTCGGCTTCTCCGGACCACAGCAGGTCGAAGCGCGCGCCGTCGACAACGCCACCGGTGCGAAACTCACGTTCGCGACCTTCACCGCGACGCTGACCGACGTACAGCCGCCGGTCGTGAGCGACGTGGCCACGTCGCCCGCCAATCCGACGGTAGGAACGCCGTTCGACCTGACCGCAACCGTCAGCGACGCCGCGACGGGCGGCTCGAACATCGCGAGCGCGACGTACTCGGTTGACGGTGGCGCTCCCGTCGCGATGTCCGCGCGCGACGGCGCATTCGATCAGCAAAACGAAGCGGTGCTGGCCCACGTGACGGTGGCGAGCGCCGGTTCGCATGTCATCTGTGTGACCGGCAGTGATGCCGTCGGCAACGTGAGCAGTCCGAGCTGTATTACGGTGGTCGTCGCCGAGGACGCGATTTACGTCAGCCCCGCGGGCGACGATGCGGCGAACGGCACGCGGGATGCGCCGCTCAAGACAATCGGTGCAGCGCTCGCGCTGGCCGACGTATCCGGCAAGAACAGAGTGAACGTCGCGCAGGGCACCTATCCAGAGAATGTGCAGCTCCGCACAGGGATCAGTTTGTACGGCGGCTACGATGCCGCAACCTGGACCCGCCGGGCGACGTTCGTCACGACGATCGCCCCCGGACCATCCACTCCGGCCGTTGCGGTGCAGGGCGACAACGTGACGGGAGTGACCATCGACGGCTTCACCATCAGGAGCGGTGACGCGGTCAGTGTCCGCGAGAGCGCCTACGGCATCGTGTTGACCAATAGCGTGGCGACGATCTCGGGCAATCACGTGATCGCCGGCAACGGAACCGCGGGCACAGACGGCTTCACTGCTTTCGCGGGACAGAATGGCGTGGTCGGCAACGACGGACAGCCGGGGAGCGCGAACGGACCCGAAGGTGCCGGCGGTTTTCAGACCGTGCGCGTGTGTAGCGGGACGACGCTCATCGGTGGCACAGGTGGGCAAGGCGGGGCGCCGGGCGCCGACGGCCTGAATGGCGAGCCCGGCTCACCCAACGGCGGCAATGGCGGCGCCGGTGGACTCGGCGGCGCGACGCCCCCGCTCCCCGCTGGGGAAAATGGACAGGACGGCGGCGCGGGACTCAACGGAGCCGCGGGAACGGGCGGTGACGCTTTTGGAGGCTTCTCCGCCTTCGGCGTCTACGTCCGGGCGAATGGTCTTGCCGGAACGAGCGGCCAACACGGCGGCAGTGGCGGCGGTGGTGGCGGCGGAGGCGGGCTCGATCCCACTGGCGGCGGCAATGGCGGCGGTAGTGGTGGGACTGGCGGTTGCGCCGGGAGCGGCGGCGGTGGCGGCGGCGGTGCCGGCGGCTCGTTCGGAATCGTCGGCGTGCTGTCGACCCTAACGGTCAGCGGCAACACAATCGAGACGGGCAACGGCGGCGCCGCCGGCGCAGCTGGCGTCGGCGCGCCAGGTGGCACTGGCGGCGCCGGTGGCCTCGGCGCGACGAACGATGCACCTCAAGTTGGCGCCGGCGGCAACGGCGGCGCGGGTGGCGGGGGAGGCGCGGGCGGCCCGGGCGGCGGCGGCGGCGGCGGCCCTAGCATCGGAATCGTCGCGCAGGGAGGCTCGCTCGCCCAGAGCGGCAATGTGTTCGTGCTCGGTACTGGAGGCGCGGGCGGTGCGGCACCTGGAGGGAATGCAGGAAGCAATGGACTGCGTGTGTCCATCAAGAACTAGGAAGTCTGACTCACATCCCCCACGCTGAAGCGCCGCCCGCAGCTGCGGCAGCTCCAGCGCGGGTTCTGGGAGTCGCTGTTCGAGCCGCCGATCAGGAGCTCGCCGCGCTGTGCGGCTTCGACTGCGTGAGCGCTGGGATAGCCGTAGATGATGGGCACCACGTCACGGGCGTGACAATCCGGGCACTCGGGGCCCGCATGATAGGGAGGGCGCGGTTCGGCCATCGGCGTACCGTTGTGAAGATACCGGCCGGGCGGATGAGGTAACGCGGTTCGCTACACTAAACGAAAGCCGGGGAGCACAGCTCTCCGGCTTTCGGGTTTTCAACCCCTCTACACGGTCTTCAGAGCACTGCGGCCGACTGGCGCAACGTACCGGGCTGTACTAGCATTGTGAAGTTAAGAGTATCTTTCCTGTCATGCTTAACGGAGGTAGTTAACCATGGATGTGGCGCTGGTCATCCGGCGGCGCTTGGACGCGCTGGGGCTGGATCAGCGGGATCTGGCGCGCGTCGCGGGCGTCACCGAGTCGTACGTCTCCCAGCTGCTCACCCGCAAGAAAGCGCCTCCCGCCCCTGACCGCACCGACATCTACGATCGGATGGACCGCTTCCTGAAGCTGCCCCAGGGCGAGCTGGCCCGCGTCGCCGATGCACATCTCAAGGAGGAGCTCAAACGGCGGTTGGGCGATACGGCGCCGCTCTTTCCCGAGCTGCGCGATCTAATGCTGGTGAAGTGCGTGCCGAGCCAGCTCACGCAGGTGCGCGCGATCTTCGAGCGGCAGCCCTTCGGCGAGCTCGAGCGGCTCGCTTGTGTGAAGCTGCTCGAGGTCGCGGGGCTGGGTGGCGACGTGTTGCACGTGACCGCCCGGCAGCGCGCGCGGCTGGACGGCCTGATCGCCTCGTGGCGCTGGGATCCGGTGACGTTCGCGATCGAGATCACGACGAACGGCCGTCGCGGTGATCCGGCCGTGACGCGCTTCGAGTACGTCACACAAACGGGCAGGGATGCCGAAGAGGAACCAGGGCTGCTGGAATTTCTGCGCGATCAGATGTTAAGCGACCGGGTTTCTCGGGACGAGCTGGCCTTCTTGAAGGCGCTGCGATTCACCGATCGACGGCCGACAGCGCTCTATTACTACCGCGCGCTACAGAACCTCCGCGACCCGCTGCATTTCGGGGCAACCTAGGACTGCATGCGACACGATTGGAGCTGGACATGATCGAGATCCATTGTCATACCTGTGGCGGAGGCATCGCAGATCCGACGACCATATCGCACCGTCTCCCAGACAGTGCGCAGGTCGAGGCGAGACCTCACGCCGGCGTGTGCGCCTGCGAGCTCCCGATCGTGTACGGTCCGCCCGTGGGCTACTTGTCCTGGCCGGCGATCCAGCGACCCATCATGCCCCGACCCAAATAGAAAGAAGAGCGAGCCTGTCATCCTGAGCGCCGCAGGCGCGAAGGATCTGCTTTAGCTTTATCCCGTGTGCGTCCCCTCCTGACCCGCGCCCTCTGGCCCGCGAACGCCTACGCCCGAGACCCGTTGCCCGAGCGCGTGCTCCAATTCGGCAGCGGGATGCTGCTGCGCGCGCTGTGCGCCGTCGCAGTCGACTCGGCAAACCGCACCGGGGCGCGCGCCGGTCGCATCGTCGTCGTGCAGAGCACGGCCGAAGGAGCGCACCGCGCCCGCGCCCTGAACGCGCAGGACGGGCTCTACACGCTGGTCGAACGTGGGCTGTCGGGCGGCGCGCCGGTCGAGCGGGTTGGCCTCATCGGCGCGATCTCGCGCGCGCTCACCGCGGATGATCAGTGGAACGTTGTGCGCGACGTGGCTACGGGCCCTGAGATGCAGGTGATCGTCACTAATGTCTCGGAGGCGGGGTTCCGGATCGACGCGCCCTTCCCAGGTCGGCTGACAGACGCGCTGCACGCCCGATTCGCGCGCGCACCGGACGCGCCCCCCGTGTTCGTGATCCCGACGGAGCTCGTCCCGGACAACGGGCCGCGCCTCGCAGCGATGGTCCATGAGCTGGCGGGTAAGCACGACCGTTCGCCGGCTTTTCGCGACTGGCTCGAGGCACGTGTGCGATTCTGCTCTTCGCTCGTGGACCGGATCACGACCGCACCGCCGCCCGACCAGCACGCCGCGCTCGAGGAAAAACTCGGCTACCGCGACGTGCTGCTCACCGTGACCGAACCGTACGCCCTGTGGGCGATCGAGGCGGACCCCGCCGAGTTACGTGCGGCCTTCCCCGTTGAAAGTGCGACAGTGGCGTTCGCACCCGATATCGCGTTCTACCGCGAGCGCAAGCTGCGGCTGCTCAATGCGGTGCACACAGCCGCCGCGCCGCTCGCGCTCCTCGCCGGCGTCCGCACCGTGCGCGATGCCACGGCGCATCCGCTGCTCGGCCCCTTCCTAAATCGGCTGCTGTTCGAGGAGATCATCCCCGCAACCGATCTCCCGGCGGGTGAAGCGCGCGCGTTCGCGCAACAAGTGCTCGAGCGGTTCGCCAATCCATGGCTCGAGCACGAGTGGCGCGTCATCGCGACGAATCAGGAGGACAAGTTCCGGATCCGCGTGGTCCCACTCATCTCCCGTGGTTCCCAGCCCAGTCTCGCTCTTGCAGCGGCGGCCCACCTGACGTTCACCCGCGCATCCATCGACTCGCTAGGCGAGGCGGCTCAAATCCCGAAGTTCGTTCGGGAGACGACGCGCTGGATGGAGATCTTGAAACAGGACGGCGTCGAGGCCGCGTTGACACATGATTGACCGGCTGTTGACGAGCGGCGTCATCGCCGTCATCCGGCTGCAGGAGTCCTCCGGCGACATATCGACAATTATGGATATGTCCGGGGCCGCGGCCAGGGCCTTAGCCGCGGGTGGCGTGGACATCGTCGAGATCACGCTCACCACGCCCGGCGCGCTGGAGGCGATCGCCGAGCTCGCATCGGACGAGGGGCTCAAGGGATGCATGATCGGAGCAGGGACCGTGCTCGACGTGAAGGCCGCCCGTGACGTCATCGCTCGCGGCGCGCGCTTCGTGGTGAGCCCCGCGTTCGACCGCTTCGTCGTGCGCTACTGTCGCGACCACCACGTCCCCTGTCTGCCTGGAGCGTTCACGCCGACGGAGCTGCACGAGGCGTGGCGCGCCGGCGCCACGGCGGTCAAGCTGTTCCCGGCATCGGCCGTGGGGCCGCGCTATCTGCGCGAGGTCCTCGCGCCCCTGCCCTTCCTGCGCGTGGTCCCGTCGGGCGGCGTGTCGCTCGAGAACGCCGGCGAGTGGATCCGGGCGGGCGCGGCCGCGGTGAGCGTGGGCAGTGCGCTGGTGAGCGCGGAGCTTGCACGAGACGCGGCGTGGGCCGAGCTGACGCGCCGCGCTCGCGGCCTGGTGGACGCCGTGGCCGCGGCCCGGCCAGCATGAGCGTCCTCACGTTCGGCGAGCTACTGCTCCGCCTCAGCCCGCCGGGCGAGGAGCGACTGCTCGAGACGCCGGTGCTCCATACCTTCTTCGGCGGCGCCGAGGCCAACGTCGCCGTCGCGCTGCGACACCTCGGCGTCCCTTCCTCTTATATCACGCGTCTCCCCGAAGGCCCCCTGGGCGACGAAGGGCTCGACGCGCTGCGGCGGGAAGGCGTCGCAATAGACCGCGTGATCCGCGGCGGCTCGCGGCTTGGCCTGTACTTCGTCGAGCCAGGCGCAGACCTGCGCGCCATGCGCGTCGTGTACGATCGCGCGGGCTCGGCGTTCGCGCAGATCACACCCGCCGACGTGGACTGGCCCGCGGCGCTCGCCGGCGCGCCCTGGCTCCACGGCACCGGAATCACGCCGGCCCTCGGCGACGGACCGGCGGCGACCCTGACGGACGGATTCGCAGCCGCTCGCGAACGCGGCGTGACGGTCAGCCTCGATCTCAACTATCGCGAAGCGCTGTGGCGCGGGCGCGATCCGCGCCGGGTGCTCGAGCCCCTAGCGCGCCGAGCCGACGTCCTGATCGGCAACCGCGAGGCGGTGCGCGCGATGCTGGGCCTGGAGGCGAACGGGAAGGGGGACGCGCTCGCCGCGGCGCTAGCGGACCGGTTCGGTTGCCGCGCCGTCGCCATCACGCAGCGCGAGATCCTGGGTCCGCGCGAGCACGCGTGGAGCGCCGTGCTGTACGACGCCGCGACGCGCACGCTCGCCCGCTCCGCGAGGCACGTCGTGCAGGTCGTGGACCGCGTGGGTGGGGGCGACAGCTTCACGGCCGGTCTGATCGCGGCGCTGCTCGCTGATCGAGCTCCCCAGGACGCGGTGGAGTTCGCGGCCGCAGCCGGCGCGCTGAAGCTCGGCCAGGCCGGCGACTTCGGCCGGTCGACGGCGGCGGACGTGAGCCGCCTGGTGGAGACCGCCCGATGTACATGACGTTCCGCTGGTTCGGGCCCACCGACCCGATCCCGTTGGGGCACATCCGCCAAATTCCCGGCGTGCAAGGAGTCGTGAGCGCGCTGTACGACGTGCCTGTCGGCGAGCGATGGCCGCGCGATCGACTCGCGCACTTGCAGGACGACATCGCGGACGCAGGGCTCAACCTCGCCGTCGTCGAGAGCATTCCGGTGCACGAAGACATCAAGCTGGGAAGGCCGACCCGGGATCGCCTCATCGCCAATTACTGCGAGAGCGTCCGCACGATGGGCGAGCTGGGCGTGCAGGTGCTGTGCTACAACTTCATGCCCGTGTTCGACTGGATGCGTACCGATCTCGCCATGCGACTACCCGACGGATCGACCGCGCTCGCCTACGATGACGCCGCACTCGCTCGCATGGACGTTGATCTCCCAGGATGGGCCACATCTTATACGTCTGAGGACCTGCGCGGGCTGCTTGCGGCGTACCGAGAGGTAGACGCGGAACGGCTGTGGGAGAGTCTCGCCTACTTCCTCGAGCGCGTCGTCACCGTCGCCGAGGAATCCGGCGTGCGCATGGCGATCCACCCCGACGATCCGCCTTGGCCCATCTTCGGGCTGCCGCGCATCATCTGCCGCGGCAAAGACCTCGAGCGACTCATGAAGCTCGTCGACCGCCCCGCCAACGGTGTGACGTTCTGCACTGGCTCGCTCGGCGCCCTCCCCGAGAACGATCTCCCCGCGATGGTGCGGCGGCTGGGCCCCCGCATCCACTTTGCGCATTGCCGCAACGTGCGCATCACCGGCGAGCGGAAGTTCCACGAGACGCCGCATCCCTCGGCGCTCGGCGGCGTGGATTTGCGTGCGGTGCTCGCCGCGCTGCGCGACACAGGCTTTTCGGGACCGATGCGCCCCGATCATGGCCGGATGATTTGGGGCGAGCGCGGGCGCCCCGGCTACGGGTTGTACGACCGCGCGCTGGGCGCGACGTATCTGCAGGGGCTGTGGGAGGGGCTCCGGGAGAGGGGGGGGAGTGAGCGATGAAACTCATTCGATTCGGTGAACCGGGACGGGAACGGCCCGGCCTGATTGTGGACGGAGGGCGGCGCATCGACGTCTCGAGTTTCGGCGCCGATTACGACGAGGCTTTCTTCGGGTCAGGCGGCCTCGAGCGACTGGCGCGCTGGCTCGCGGAGGAAGGTCGCACCGCCCCCACTGTGCCGGACGGCGCGCGGCTGGGACCACCGCTGGCGCGGCCGAGCAAGATCGTGTGCGTCGGGCTCAACTATCGCGACCACGCGCGCGAGACGGGCCAGGCGATCCCCGCCGAGCCCGTGCTGTTTTTCAAGGCCACGACCGCGCTGGCTGGTCCGAACGACGACGTCGTCATCCCCAAGGGCAGCACCAAGACCGACTGGGAGGTGGAGCTTGCGGTTGTCATCGGTCGCCGCGCGAGCTACGTCGAGCGGGACGCCGCCCTCGCCCACGTGGCTGGCTACGTGCTGCACAACGACTACTCCGAGCGGTCCTTCCAGCTCGAGCGTGGGGGGCAGTGGGTCAAGGGTAAGAGCTGCGACACGTTCGCGCCCCTCGGTCCCTTTCTCGCGACGCCCGACGAGATCCCCGACGTCCACAACTTGCGCATGTGGCTCAAAGTGAATGGGGAGACCAAGCAGTCCGGCTCGACCAAGGACCTCGTCTTCGACGTGCCCGCACTCGTCAGCTACATCAGCCAGTTTATGACGCTCCTGCCCGGCGACGTCATCTCCACCGGCACGCCTGCCGGCGTCGGCCTCGCGCAGAAGCCGCCGCGCTTTCTGGTCGACGGGGACGAGGTCGAGCTGGGCATCGACGGACTCGGCTCCTCGCGCCAGCGCCTCCGTGCTCACTCTTTTGAGTCTTGAGCCTCGCGCAAATACCCCGCCGCCACACTCGCGTACTGCGCGAACGCAACCTCGGGCTCCTCGATGTCCGGGTGCCACCGCTTCTCCCATTCGAAGCTGAAGAACCCGCGGTAGCCAATCTTCACGAGCGCCGCGATCTGCCGTTTCACCGGCACCTCACCCGTGCCGGTGAGGACGTAGCGGCGGGCATTGCCGGCGGCGACGGAATCCTTGAGATGCGTGTGGCGGATGTAGCGCCCAAGCTGCCGCACCGTGTCCTCCGGCTGCTCCTTGCCCGACACGAACGTGTGATGCGCGTCCCACAAGAGCGCCACGTTGGGTGAATCGGCGCGCTGGAGAATCTCGAGCAATGCCGGCGAGTCGGTGAAGTCGCCGTGGGACTCGATGATCACCGTGACGTCTTTGCGGCGCGCATAATCGCCCAGTTCGTGCAGCGCGCCGCCGATGTGCGCGAGCATCTCGTCGCGCGGCACGCCGGGCACGTATTCGTTCCCGAAGACGCGCACGTACGGGGCGCCAAGTGCGTGGGCCAGATCGATGAAGCGGCGCCCTTCGTCGAGCTGGGCGGCGTGCTTGACCGGGTCCATGTCGTGCATGTTCGCCGACGCGCCGAGGCAGGACACTGCGAGCCCGTGCGCCCTGAGCTGCCGTTTCGCATCGTTGACATGCTCGGGCGCGAGCTCGGGCACCT
>WNGD01000932.1_pt1 | contig 32180 bp, 27 predicted proteins | sample 5400671 | NCBI WGS metagenome assembly WNGD01 (sample SAMN13153369, study PRJNA577476) | soil metagenome | isolation source: 40 cm soil or saprolite under grassland replicate 2 | place: USA:California | collected 2016-06-15 | reverse complement strand
CCTGCCCTTCAATGTTCACGCTCTCCACCGGATACCAGCGACCCCAGCCGCGAATCAGTGCCAGGAGCTGGCCTTTCCGTCTCCTGATCGCCACGATATTCCCAATGGGGCAAGATACCCGCGCACTTCCGATGAATGCCTGATCTCGGAGCGCCGCTTTAATCTGGGAGAGGTTGGTTGACTGCATGTGTAACTCCTTCCGTTTGCACCCGTTCGCGGTGCGGAATCCCGGGAAGAAGGTCGCCAAATCGACCAGGAGGTCCGTCACGAGTTCAAGCGCACAGGTGACGTGATACACGGTCTGGCTTCTATCGTCGCTCATGATGAGCGGGTACGCGGCCAATGGCCTGGAGCAGTAGGTACATGGTTCTTCCAGGCTCGCCACGCCTGCCAGACAGAGATGGTCAGCGTTCACGATGAGCATGGTTTCCTCCTACACCTGAAACGTTGCCAGCGCACACAGTCCTCGCTGGACCGCGTGCCTATCACAGATCAAGTGTAGGAAATGGCGAAACTGTTCAGACTTGACCTTTCTGCTAAACTCAGAGCATGACAGCAGAAGAGCCACTAGCCTCAGTAACAGCACAACTGAAAGAAGCCGTAGCGCAACTGCAAGCGGTGACCGAAGACTTGCGACAAACGCAGGAGCAATTGAAGCAGACGCAAAAGCAACTGCACGAAGCGCAAAGGCGCATTGCGGCACTAGAAAAGCTGAAGACGCCGCCAGCCAGTTTCGTGAAAGCCAACCAGAAAAAGCCACCAGCCGAAGAAAAGAAGTCCCGCAAGAAACGGGAGGTGCAGTACAAGCGTGCCCGTCGCAGAGGGACGCCGACCCACATCGTGGAGCATCGGATCGTGCAGTGTCCCGACTGCCACCTCAGGTTAGGCGGGATCAGTCTGGCCCGCGTCCGAGAAGTGATGGATGTGCCCGCGCCCCCGCCGGTAGAAATCACGGCACATCGGGTGTATAAAGGCTGGTGTGCCCAGTGCCACAAGTGGCACGAAGCTCCGGTGGAGTTGTCGGAGCAGGTCTTGGGACAAGGACGCATTGGCGTGCGGCTGGCCAGTCTGATCGCCTATCTGCGCTCGGTGATGCGCCTGCCCATTCGGCAACTGCGAGCCGTCATGCGTCAGGTGTATGGCCTGGAGGTGAGTATTGGGGAGATCGTGGAACTGTTGCATCGCATCCGTGAGCATGCCCAACCGGTGCTCGATGGTCTCAAGGGGGAGATCCGCAGCAGTCCGGCAGTGCAGGCAGATGAAACGGGCTGGCGCGAAGATGGGATCAACGGGTACATTTGGAGCGTGAGCACCCCGCAGATCCGGTATTACGAATACCACCACTCGCGCTCAGGAGAAGTCGTGAAGCAGTTGATCGGCCAGGAGTTTGCCGGAGTGCTCGGCAGTGATTTCTATGCGGGCTACAACATCCATCAAGGACTGCATCAACGCTGTTGGGTCCACTACTTACGTGATGTCCACGATCTCAAAAAAGCGTACCCCGACGACGAAGAGCTCAGCAGGTGGGCCAAAGCAGTCAAAGACGTGTATGAGGAGGCGGTCGTCTGGGCTACCCAAGGACCTGATCCTGGCCTGTCTCCTCGTCAACACCACCAGGCGCGAGCAGCGCAGCAGCATGCGTTTGAAGAGCGTCTCTGGGCGCTTTGTCACCCCTATGTGCAGACAGCGGCACCGCAGCAGACTCTGTGCAAACGGGTCGAACAGTTTTTGCCCGAACTCTTTGTCTTTGTGGCCGTTCCAGGAGTTCCCGCGCACAACAACCTGGCAGAGCGCAGTGTGCGTCCTTTGGTCAGCGCGCGCAAAATCAGCGGAGGCACCCGCAGCCCCAGGGGCTCAGAGACCCGCATGGGACTTGCCAGCCTCTTTGGCACCTGGATGGCTCAAGGTCTCAATCCTTTCCACCAGTGTCTCGCTCTGCTGACTACCAAATCTTCCTTAGGCTAAGTCTGAACAGTTACGAAATGGCCTGGCAGTTGACAAGAGGGTTAGCCACGGATCACTGCCCATCTTTGCCCATTATGTTATGAGGTAGTCTCTGTTGCCAAGCCAGTATCAGGCACACACAGGACAATGAACGCTCCGTGCGATTCGGCCCGGTCCGTCCGAACTCCAGTTGGCAAGCCAAAGACGCGATGGCCTATGACCAGAGCCACTTCACGATCGATTGGCAGCATCAGCAAGCGATCTGCCCGCAGGGCAAGGTGAACCGCTGGTAAAGCTTGGCAGACAGTCCCGCAGGAAAATCAGATGGGGTAACAATACTCATCCTTCACTAATCAGAGCCCGGACATGCGGATAATCCCGTACTGCAACTTCATGAGTAAGATGCGCTGCACAGACTGGTTAATGCGATCGATCGTTAACCGCCCCTGCCGTATTGCCTGTTTGAGAGCCGTGACTACATTAGCCACCAGCGACGGAGTATATGGACCCTCCAACATATCATTGCCCGCCATAATGGATAGGACTGCGGCCTGGCTTAAGGTCCACTTATCGCTGATGCCCGCCATATATAGGCCATCAGTAATCACAACTCCATTGTAGCCTAATTCGCCACGTAAAACACCGGTCATTGCCTTATATGAAAGCTCAGCGGGTAGAGCAGGATCGATAGCGGGCATGAGAACATCGGTGGACATAATCATCGCAGGGTGATATTTCTGGATCATCAGTTTGTATGGGGCGAGGTCAATTTTTTCCAGGTCTGTTAAACTCCGGTTGACCCTGGGCAAACCCGCGTGCGGATCCGAGGTTACAGCTCCCAAACCTGGAAAATGCTTGAGACAACCTATTACGCCGTTATCCTGCAGACCATTGAGGTACGCACCAGCGTAGAGCGCAACCGTTTTGGGATCGCTGCCAAACATCCGTGACTCGAGCACAGGCGGGTCAACGGTATGTACGTCAACGACAGGAGCCAGGTCGGCGTTAATCCCCAGCTGTAGCATCCATTTGGCAGCCTTGGTTCCCTGGTCGAGTGCCACATGTGGATCACCCTTCGCGGCCATAGCCTCGGCAGAAGGGAGGTAGCCATGAAATGTGTACAGGCGATTGACCTGGCCACCTTCTTGATCTGTAGCAATCAGCAGCGGGACACGTGTATCATCCATTGTACGGCGAGAAAGGCTTGCAATTTGGTTGATCGTATCGTAAGGAGTTTCAAAATTGTGGTTACTCTCCTGGTACATAAAGCCACCCACGAATTGCCTGGCAATCATGTATTGCAGCCCGCTTCCCTCGTAGCTATTGCCCAGGTACTCCACAACGATGAGCTGGCCAAGCTTCTGATCGAGCGACATACCTGCCAATATCTGCTGGACTCTTGCTAGCTGTGCACGAAATATGCTTTCTGTACTGGCCTCAGATTCACCTGTCCTTGAATGTAATGGAGTGGGCGACGAACGTGGAATTGTTGGTGTAGATGGCACTATAGTACTTTTAGGTGGATTACCACAGCCTGAAAGTGCTAGCAAAATACAATACATTACAGTAGCAAAAACAGCGTGTACGCTCTTCACCCGCCGATATGATGTGTGTACCTGCATCTCCTGACCTCCTAATACACAGTATAAGATGATACTGAATACCAATCCTGGACTACATTCCCCCTTGAGACAACGAGGTATGCTGCGTGATACGGTATTTTCCCCCGATAGGCTGAACGTGAGAGGCATGGCAGTAGTAACACAGCTATATCTCGCCGTAGTACTGCCAGTAACTACCAGCATCGTCATGAGTCACCAATACTTGAGCTGAGGCATAAAGATTTACTACTTATCTCCCAGGGGTCACCGGAAAGGCTGGAAAAATGCCTCCTCACGGTGTACTTATGTGCGGAGATTTATGATAAGATGAAAGTGACGAATTATACCGATTTAGAGTTTGAACTTCTGATAAACTGAAGATATGGAAAGAAAACCATATCCAATGATGTGAGTGATGCGGTTTGTTCATTTGATGGCTCGTTTTCTCCAGCTCATAGCACACTCAAGCCTATGTAACATAGCAAAAAAGTCACGGCTTATCGTTTCTCTTTGCAGAGGATCAGGTTATGACAGCAACGAGCATGAATTAAATCTCCAGATTAAAGTTTAGAAGGGCTGGCTTACTATGGATATCCGGGATATTGTAAGGAGAAGCCTGAATACTCACCTTCACAAGCTCGGCATAGCACGCATTTCCCTTACTGCTGCATTAGTTGTTACGCTTGGCATCTCCGCGCTGCTCACAGCGTCAATCGCAGGTTCAGTGGCGAATGAACCGGGTGCCAGCGCAGCTACTTACCTGGATGAACTGAAATCACCATTACACCTTGCACCTACTCCGATACTCGTGCGAACACCAAAACCCGTTCCCAGTCCATCTCCAACCAGACCCCTGCCCCCCCTGCTATCTCAGGCGATAGCAACGCTCCAGGCCCAGAATCGCCTTCTATTCAACGGCAATACTTCCTTACCGGAAATCGCGCTCACCTTTGACGACGGTCCCAATCCTTATTATACACCTCAGGTACTCAATATCCTGAAAAAATACCATGTGAAAGCCACATTCTTCTGTATTGGGCGGCAGGTCGCAGCATATCCAGCCCTCGTTAAGCAAGAGTATATGGCAGGACATATTATAGGGAACCATAGCTGGTCGCATCCTGATATGGCTTTGCTGCCACCTGCAAATATCAACTTGCAGCTTGTGAGTACTTCCAATGCCATTCAAAAGGCTACTGGAGCGCGGCCAAGATACTTCCGCCCACCCTACGGAGTCATGAGTGTTCCAGTCCTGACACAGGCCTATCACCTTGGTCTCACTACCGTAATCTGGAATGACGAGGCACGCGACTGGCAACTACCGGGAATGAGCGTCATCGTCGAGCGTATCTTTGGGCTGGCCCGTAACGGCGCCATCATTCTATTGCACGACGGCGGAGGCAATCGTTCACAGACAGTAGCAGCTCTCCCCTATATTATTAAAGGGCTTCGAGCACGCGGTTTTCAACTGGTGACGATCGCGCAGATGATGCAGGATTTGCATAAGCGGAAGAGTGTAGCTACCACCGCTACCACATTTACGAATGTACCAATGAAGGTAGGGCAGGAATCTATAGCATGGAGGCGTGAGCCAGTATATATGATATAAGCTACCTGCCGCCTGGCTAAGACTTATCTTGCTCCGAACGAGCAACCAACTCCTGTGCGACATAACTCGCTACCATAGTGGCCGTAGCTCCAGGGCCGAAGCCCGCATCGTAGCCCAACTCCTTGGCGAAGGCGTGAGAAATGCGGGGGCCTCCGACAATAAAGAGGTAACGTTCTCGGACACCTTCTGCCTCCGCCAATTCGATCAACTTCGTCAAGTTATGGATATGTACGTTTTTCTGTGTGACTACCTGGGAGACCAGGATCGCCTCTGCTTGCTCTGTAGAGGCGCGGCGCAATAGCGCTTCGCATGAAATCTGCGCGCCGAGATTCAGCGCCCGGAAGGTCGGGAAACGTTCCAGTCCATAGCTGCCAGCAAAGCCCTTGGCATTGAAAATAGCATCGATGCCAACAGTGTGAGCATCGCTCTCAATCGCTGCCCCCACTACAGTCACACGCCGACCCAGGCGCTTCTCTACCAGATCGTTAATCTTATAGAAATCCAGAGTATCATGTGTCAGGTCATCTACTTGGATCTGCTCCGGGTCGATTGTGTAAGTACATGCACCATAAACGATAAAAAAAGAGAATGTCTTATCAATACTTTCCGCGTGGGCCACCAGTGGATTGCTGATACCCATCAGCATCGCGTAGCGCCTTGCAACCTCGCTTGCTCGCGCATCAAGAGGGAGGGGTAGAGTAAATGAGACCTGTACTATACCATCGTTGGCTGTATCGCCATAGGGTCGTATCTGCATAAGGCACCTCTCATGGACTCTACTACTAACGTTGTGTGCATCTTTGTGATCACATCAAAAGCATAGCATGAAATTAATGGGCGTAATTCGGTTATAAAGATATATTCTAGACAGGAATAAACAGGCTGCTGACAGATTCGCCAATGTGGATACGCCGAATCGCTTCTGCCATTAAAGGCGCAATAGATAGTACGTGCATATTGGGCAGGCGCTTTTCAGGCGGCAGAGGTACAGTGTTCGTAGTAACAATTTCTGTGATGTCAGGCTGCGCCCGCAGTCGCTCGATGGCCGAACCAGTGAAGAGGCCATGTGTGCAGGCTATCGCCACACGACCCGCCTGGCGCTCTCGCAAATGATGCAGGATTTCAATAATGGTGCCGGCATTGGCAATTTCATCATCCAGGATAATCACGTTTTTCCCCTCCACATCACCCACAATAGCATCGACTACAACCTCCTCATCGCTGAGGCGCTTTTTACTGCCCGCTGCCACAGGCAACTTCAACATGCGCGCGAATTGTGAGGCTTCTTTGGCGCGGCCAAGATCGGGCGAGACTACAACCGTGTTGCTCAGGTCACGGTTGCGGAAGTGGCGTGCTAGTACGTTGAGGGCGTTCAGGTGGTCCGTCGGTACACTGAAGAAACCATGTACTTGCGGCGAATGCAGTGTCATCGTCAATACGCGGTTGGCACCGGCAGCCACCAGCAGATCAGCTACCAGGCGACCTGCAATTGAGATGCGCGGAGCGTCCTTTTTATCCGAGCGAGCATACGAGTAGTAGGGAATAACCGCAGTAGTACGAGCTGCAGATGCACCACGAGCTGCATCCAGCATAAACAGCAATTCCATCAGACGCTCCTGTACAGGCGGCACGAGGGGCTGGATCAGGAAGACATCGGCTTCACGACAGTTTGCATTTAGCTGCACGTACAGGCAATCATTGCTGAAGCGACGTATGGTAGTAGGGCTGAGCTGCACGCCTAGATATGTACATACCTCGGCCACCAATTCTGGATGAGCATTACCACTGAAAATCGTTATCTCTCGCATCTCATCTTCCTCATTATGCACAACGGGCGCGATATATAGCACCATACAGACAGGATCCAATCCATCTAGAGGAGCACGACAAATCGTTCTCTATTACAATGGCCAGGGATGACCTGCGGAACGATAAATCGCCTCGATCGTGGCCATATTCTCCAGCGTTTCTTCCAGGCGCAGCGCAGGCTGCCTGTTGGCACGTATACAAGATGCAAAATGCTCGACCTGGAGTTGATATTGATCGACCGGAGCAAAGCGCTGTTCAGTAGTTTGACCATCTACAGTGACCATGATCACCGCTTCGGTTTTACCCGGTGTGAATGGGGCCGGGATGGTGATCGTTCCGGCTTCACCGATGATCTCCGCGACCTGGCGCGAAGGTAGTTCAAAGCTCGAATCGATCAGGCCATAGCATCCTTCGCTGAAATCGAGTACCGCATTTGTGGCAAGCTCCACCTCTCCTACAGCACGGGCATAAACACGGGCTGCAACAGCAATCGGAGCATGACCATACACGGCACGGCAGAGGTTGACGGGATAGCAACCTACATCCATCAACGAACCGCCTGCCAGGGTGGCCTGGATTCGGATATTATTGGGCCGCCCACGACGAATTTCGAAGGCAAACGAGGAGCGCACAAGCCTGACACGCCCGATGAGGCCCGCGGCGACTTGTTCCAGGGCCCATACAGTCTGTGGGTGGAAGCGATACATAAAGGCCTCCATCAGGAGCACGCCATTGGCACGCGCGACCTGTGCCATGGCTGCGCCTTCCTCGGCTGTAACAGAGAGAGGCTTTTCACACAGGACATGCTTTCCCGCCTCCATGGCCTTGATACTCCACTCCGCATGCAGGCCATTGGGCAATGGGTTGTAGATGGCTTCAATCTCGGGGTCATGTATCAAGTTCTCGTAATCCCCATCAACACGCATGTCTGGAGCAAATGTAAATAGCTCCTTTACGAGCCCCGGGTTACGGGTGCCAACTGCCACCAGGCGTCCATTTGAGGATGCAACAATGGCGGGGGCTACAAACTTGACACCGATATTAGCGGTGCTGAGTATCCCCCAACGTACAGGGGTATTAGCAGCGGAAGTATCTTGAGCATTTTGGTTAGCCTGCATATGACCTTTACTTTCTCAAAACTACACGAAGATATGTATCAAGCGCCACATCGAACCTACTTTATTCTGCCACGATATCAGATACATAGCAACCATTCTCATATCTACTGAGAAATGTATCTCATCTTTTAGCCTCTCTTTTTTCTTCCCCTTCCTGTTCTTTTTGCAGTTCTTTCCCCAAATGTCACAAAATGGTATACAATGATGCAATGATTAAATGGTGTCCACAATGCCAGCAATACCTTTCGCGCGATGAATTTTACCGCAACGCAGCACAGTCTGATGGGCTTGCACCTTATTGCAAGCCGTGCTGGCGCGAATTTTGCCGGGTACGACATGCACGACTGCGTGAGGGAATGCAAGATAAACGCCGTAGGCAGCCAAAGGAAGACGCAAAACAATGCTCTAGATGCCAGGAAGTCAAGCCCGTTTCAGATTTTTACAAAAGCGACCAATGGATCGACGGTCTCCATGTTTACTGTAAAAAGTGTGTTCTAGCCTATCAAAAGGCCGCACGGAGTTCATTCTTGGCTACTTTGATGGAGATGGTTTTATTACATACGACGAGCGACCTAACGGACGATATCCGTATATCGGCATCACATCTGGATCATTTAACCTTCTTGTTAGTATTGCTGAAGTTATCGAGCAACACACAGGTATTAGGCCTGGCGGTCCCTGGGGCAAAGCTGGCGCAGGTGCATATTACATACGCGCCTCTGGGAAGAGGGAGCTCATCATTGATGAGTGGCTGCATGCAAGTGAGCTAGGCCTGAAAAGAAAGCGTCTCTCATGAGTTTCCACTGGCATCGCCATCTCCCGCCTCTTCCTCTAAGAGTTCCTTACTGACCTGCTGGATATCCATTCCCAATTGGCGAGCCAGTTCGGGATCAAGCCGACTGAGATGATATAGGACCTCCTTGTGCTGCGTCTCCATACGCTGCATAATCTGCAGGATGACTGTGTCCAGGTGATCGAGGTGTTCCATAATGTGACGGGTTTCCTCTTCACCCTTGACGTTGCAGTGGTAATCACTCTCGGCCATCAGGCGATCTTTCTGGGCCTGACGGTTCTGAGATATCAATATAAACGGTGCCGCGAATGCTGCCTGAAATGATAGTGTCAGGTTCAACAATATGTAGGGATAGGCGTCGAAAGGCTTGAAGAATAACTGGATAGTATTAAGCACAATCCATGTCAACAGGATACAGCTCTGGATGATGATGAAGCGCCAGCTCCCCATGCCAGCAGCCACTTTATCAGCGACCCTTTGTCCAACGGTCATCTGTTCGTCGGCTACTTTATTTACATTTATGACAGCAGGATGATCGTGCTTGAACCTGGGGAACTGGATATGCGCTCCCGCTATCCAGTGCTTAAATGTTTCACCATGAGTGTGTGGATGTGCTGGGGTCGCCGTGTTCGTTCCCGGTGTAATGTCCATATCTGCTCTCCTTTGTTGATTTGTGGGGACGACCCAAAGATCGTCCGCTCTAAGATGGGCGAGGCAAGCCCTACAGGCCGAGATGTTTGGCAATTACCATGCGCTGCACCTCGCTGGTGCCTTCACCGATTTCATTGACCTTTACGCTACGCCAGTAGCGTGAGACAGGATATTCATCCATAAATCCGTAACCACCATGGATCTGCACTGCCTGGTCTGCCGCGCGCTTTGCGGCCTCGGAGGCAAAGAGCTTGGCAATTGAGGCTTCGCGTGAATATGGTTGGCCCTGCATGTGCAGCCAGGCGGCCTTGTAATACATTAAACGAGCAACCTCTATTTCTGTATCCATATCGGCTAGCTTGAACTGAATTGCCTGGAATTTACTGATAGGTTGACCGAACTGCCTGCGCTGTTTTGCATAGCTCAGGGCTTCGTCCAGGCAGGCCTGTGCTAACCCGACGGAGAGGGCAGCGATAGCGACACGGCCAGCATCGAGTATCTGCATGAACTGCTTAAAGCCGTCGCCACGTTGTCCTAAGATATCTTCTCCAGGTACAACACAATCCTCAAAGGTGAGGGGACGGGTATCTGAGGCTTTCCACCCCATTTTCTTATAAGAATTGCCAATAATATAGCCAGGAGTTCCCCTGGGCACGATAATGTTCGTGATTTCCTTGTGACCGTCATTGCCTCTGCCGGTAACGGCAGTGATAGTGACACCACCTGTCATATCTGTACCCGCGTTGGTAATGAAACACTTGGAGCCGTTGATGTGCCATTGTCCAGCGCGCAGCACGGCACGTGTCTGCGTCCCTCCTGAGTCCGAGCCAGCTTCTGGCTCAGTCAGGCCAAAGGCCCACAATTGCTCGCCACTCGCCAGCGGCGGTAAAAAGCGCTCTTTCTGCTCTTTGCTGCCAAAGAGATAGAAAGGATTGCTTCCCAGCGAGGTATGAGCCTCCATGGTGATACCAACCGAAACATCACCACGCGAGATTTCTTCAATAGCGATGCAGTAGGAGAGGAAATCGGCGCCAGCCCCGCCATATTCTTCCGGAAATGGCAGCCCCAACAGCCCCAGCTCACCCATCTTCCGAACCAATGCGTATGGGAACTCTCCCGTGCGGTCCATTTCCTCCGCCAGCGGTTTGATCTCTTGCTCCGCGAACTCGCGACATGTATCACGAATCGCTGATTGCTCTTCGTTGAGCGTAAAGTCCATACCATCTGCTCTCTTTCCCTGATAGGGGAACCATGGCAGGGGCAAGCCCTGCCACTACCATGAGACGCCGAAGCCGTTCGATGCATTCGTATCATAGTAGTGGCACCCCTTGCGGGTGCCATGCCCGGTTGCAACATATCTTGTATTCACCAACAAAGTCCTGATAGAGTTGATTTCGTCCTGCTTATCCAGGACAGTGTAGTATACGAGAATTATACGTGATTTTAGCAAATGGAAAGTAGGGAAGGTGAACGATTCTATGTCGATCTGGAACTGAAGACAGAAGTGGCACGGCGTTCTATACTTTGGCAGGCTGAGGAGATGGTATCTCCTCAGCTGTAGCTCAGTCAATTTCCGATATCTCTTTAGAGATGGCTGGTTGGGCAGCGCTTTCCACGCTGGCGCCAACGCCTTTGCGCAGCATGGGAACTTTGTCGAGGGCCTCCCAGGGGGCATCGATATCGGTGCGACCGAAGTGACCGAAGGCCGCGGTGGGCTGGAAGATTGGTCGACGCAGGTTCAAGGATTGGATGATCGCAGCCGGGCGCAAGTCAAAGTGTTCGTTGATCAGGCGTATGATTTCCTCGTCTGAGACTTTGCCGGTCCCAAATGTCTCAACGAAGAGCGATAGTGGCCTGGCCACACCAATGGCGTAGGCAACCTGCAATTCGAGACGATCAGCCAGGCCGGCAGCGACAATGTTTTTGGCGATGTGTCGCGCCGCGTAAGCCGCCGAACGGTCGACCTTGGTGGGGTCTTTGCCACTGAAGGCGCCACCTCCGTGGCGAGCCATGCCACCATAGGTATCGACAATGATCTTGCGACCGGTCAGGCCAGCATCCCCCATGGGACCACCTGTGACGAAGCGACCGGTGGGGTTCACAAAAATCTTGGTGGCGCGATCCAATAGACGTGCCGGAATAACGGGTTTAATGATGTGTTCGATCACGTCCTGGCGAATCTGCTCTTGATCGACGTAAGCAGCGTGTTGAGTCGAGACAACTACCGTATCGACACGTACCGGCTTCCCGTACTCGTACTGAACCGTAACCTGGCTTTTGCCATCAGGGCGCAGGTAAGCCATCGGGCCAATGCCACTCCATGAGGTACGGCGCACCAGCGAGAGCTGGCGTACCAGTTTATGAGCCAGGCTGATGGTCATCGGCATATATTCAGGAGTTTCGTTACAGGCAAAGCCAATCATCATGCCCTGGTCACCGGCTCCAACGCGCTCCAGCTCATCATCGCTCAAATGGGTCATGATGCCCTTTGTCTCCAGCGAATGACTGACGCCCATATCGATGTCAGGTGATTGTTTGCCAATAGAGGTGACCACGCCGCAGGTGCGATAGTCAAAACCGTAATCTGCGCTGATGTATCCTACTTGCTCAATTGTTTTGCGTACCACTGCTGCCATGTCGATCCAGGCTGAAGTAGTAATTTCTCCCGCGACGAGGACCAGGCCAGTCGTGGTGGCTGTCTCACAGGCAACGCGTGCTATAGGGTCCTGAGCTAAAATCGCGTCCAGCACGCCATCCGAAATTTGATCGCATAGTTTATCCGGATGGCCTTCTGTCACCGACTCACTTGTGAATAACGCCTTGGGAATTTTCATAAAATTGCTCATAGGAAATTCTCCTTTTTCTTTGGTGAAGAATGTGTTATGTGCCCGATTCCCACGAATTCAGGTATTTATCCTGCTCAGGAGTAAGAGCATCGATATGCACTCCCATTGCCCGAAGTTTGAGACGCGCGATCTCTTTATCGAGTTTTGCGGGCAAGGTATAGACGTGAGGTTGCAATTCCTGTGCATGAGCAAGCATATATTCGGAACCGAGAGCCTGGTTTGCAAAGCTCATATCCATCACACTGGCAGGATGTCCTTCCGCCGCGGAGAGATTAACCAGACGTCCCTCGGCCAGGAGATGGATATGGCGGCCATCGGCATAGGTGTACTCGTCTACGAAGTCACGCACACGTCTCCTGGTGGTTGCGAGTTTCTCAAGCTCTGGAATGTTAATCTCATCGTTGAAATGACCTGCATTTGCGATAATCGCGCCATCCTTCATACGCTCCAGGTGTTGGCGGTCGATGACATTGACATTGCCAGTGACAGTGACGAAGATATCGCCCAGGGCGGCAGCTTCTACTCCAGGCATGACCCGGTAGCCATCCATGATGGCTTCCAGGGCACGAGTGGGATCAACCTCGGTGATGATGACGTTCGCACCCATGCCATGCGCACGCGATGCCAGGCCACGGCCACACCAGCCATAGCCGCTCACGACTATTGTCCGGCCGGCCAGCAGGATGTTGGTTGCCCGCAAAATGGCATCGATAACACTTTGGCCGGTACCGTAGCGGTTATCAAACATGTGCTTAGTATCAGATTCATTGACTGCAAGCACAGGAAACTTCAGGACGCCATCTCGCTCCATGCTGCGCAGCCGAATCACGCCGGTCGTGGTCTCTTCCATACCGCCGATAATAGCAGAGATGAGCTCAGTACGCGCCGTATGAATGGTCGAAACAAGGTCGCAGCCATCGTCCATCGTCATGTTGGGCTTGTGGTCAAGCACTGCATTGATATGACGATAGTACGTTTCCTTGTCCTCCCCCTTTATAGCAAAAGTTGGGACGGCATACTCACTCACCAGTGCAGCAGCTACATCGTCTTGCGTTGAGAGTGGATTAGAGGCACAGAGCACCAGGTCAGCACCACCCGCCTGCAAGGTAATTGCCAGGTTTGCTGTCTCGGTTGTAATATGCAGGCAGCCCGCCATACGGATGCCCTTTAAAGGCAGATCTTTAGCGAAACGTTCGCGAATAAGGCGCAGGACTGGCATGTCCTTTGCAGCCCACTCGATGCGATCTTTACCACGAGGGGCGAGCGTGATGTCTTTGACATCCCCGCGAGTCGATGTTGTCATAAAATTCCTCCTAATAATATAGATGAAGCTGAAGCGGAAGGTGCATGTTGGCCTTTCGAGTTGAGGCAGAGGTTAGACACAAGCCTCTGCATTTATGCATGAGGTTCATGACCGTATATGCTTAATTACTACTTGCCTGGGCAACCAATCATGATCAAAGTGTGAACAAGCAACGATGGCCCGGTAGCGTTCTGTGATATCATCCATTATCAAGGCGCGTAAACGCCTGATGCTGAAGTCTTCACACACGAACGAGCCCAGAATATTCCCATGCACGACGCCACGCTTGAGATCATCAATGGAGTAGCAACCATCGGGACCGGGTTCAACTGTGGAAAGATAGCCCAGCAACCCACCTGCAAATGCATCACCTGCCCCTGTGGGATCGATGACCTCATCAAGTGGATAGCATGGAGCGCTAAAGTACGTACCATCGGCTCCGAAGAGAAGCGCTCCATAGCTGCCCTGCTTCACTACAACAAATTTTAATCCCAGGTTCAAAAGCTGGCGCACACCCATAACGATACTTGCCTGGTTTGTGTATTGCCGTACCTCTTCTTCACTCAACAAGAGCACGTCGACGCGCTTGATAACCTCTGTCAACTGCGGGCGTGTAGACATGATCCAGAGTTCCATAGTATCAAGTACAGTCAAGCGAGGTGTATCTACCTGCTCCAACACTTCCAATTGCAGTTCCGGCTGAATATTTGCGAGAAAAAGTAAGGGACTGCGACGATACTCAGTGGGAATGAGAGGATGAAAACCTGCATAAACACCCAGTTGGGTATCCAGAGTGTCACGGCTATTCATATCCATATGGTAGCGTGCGACCCAACGGAAGGTCTTCCCATCCTGGATTTGGAGACCAGTCAGATCGACCGGGCGGCTGTACAAGAAATCAAGGTGCTCTTGTGGGAAATCACTACCTATCACGGCCACCAGGTTTACTTGATTGTAGAGCGAGGCAGCCGTTGAGAAATAGGATGCAGCCCCGCCAAGGACTTCATCTGCCCTGGCAAATGGTGTCTCAACCGTATCCAGTGCGATAGAGCCAACAACCAGAATGGACAAACTTCCAACCTCCATTAGAAATGGTGTACAGCTATCCAATTACACCGGCGTTGCATCGGTGAGGTGTTCGATAACCCCATCAAGAAAAGCCAATGTGTTCCCAAATTTCGTTTTCGCCATTTCGCGAGCGGGAGCTGTATTGAGCGATTGGTAGAGTTCAACAAAACGCTCCTCGATATGTCGAAGAATGGCGGCAAGCACTTCTCCAGTTACCGCCCGGTTAGGAAAACGAGAGCCAAGTTCAATGAACGATGTAATGATCGCAAGGCCACTAAGCCTGCCGAGTTTATCGGCATCGTAGAGGATACGGCTCTCTAATGGTATTGATTCCCTCTGCTCGGCAGGAAGCGGGTCGGCATGTGTAAGAATTGCCCGTTCGACTTTGTTAATAAGCTCGGCAGGAGCATCCAGTTCCTGCAGGAATTCTACGGCCATCTCAGCAGACTTGACTTGATGGTCGTGAAAGCCTTGCGCCGCAGTTGAGATATCATGTAAATAGCCAGCGAGAATAAGGGCATTTAAATCGATATTGCTATTCTCCTCGCCTTGCCCTTCGATTTCGGCTACCAGCATTTTACAGTTAGCCACCACAGCACTGACATGACGGAATCCTTCTTTGCTCAGTACCTCCTCCACGTACTGAGCGGCGGCTGACACAACTCCCATATCTATCATAATTTTACTCTCCAGAACTGCGATAGTCTGAGCTAGAGGAATATGTGAACGGTTCGTACCTGCGGTTTAGCGGGGAGTCACTATTCCCTGTACTCCTGCTTGTTTTTGCGGCGCCGTGTCTGAACAAAGGGAACGCAATGCTACATCGTATGGCGGTCTGGTTATCCCCATCTCGGTAATAATAGCGGTAACATAGAGATGAGGGGTCACATCAAAAGCAGGATTTGCCACATGTACACCAGGAGGAGCGATTGCTACACCGTGCACATTTGTCACCTCCTCTGAACTACGTTGTTCAATAGGGATGTGTTCGCCCGTTGAGAGCTTCAAGTCAACGCTAGAACGTGGTGCCACGACATAAAAAGGTATATGATGCACATGGGCCAGCACTGCAAGGCTGTATGTGCCTATTTTGTTAGCTACATCACCATTAGCCGCAATACGATCGGCCCCCACGAAGATTGCATTGATTTCACCACGACGCATGAAGTGGCCTGCCATATTATCCGTTATCAGCGTTAGCGGTATTTCTGCCTGTTGCAGTTCCCAGGCGGTCAAACGTGCCCCCTGAAGTACAGGACGCGTCTCATCGACAAAAACGTGTATCTTTTTGCCCGCGTTATGTGCTACATACATGGGAGCCAGAGCTGTTCCCCAACCCGCAGTTGCTAAAGCTCCAGCATTGCAATGGGTAAGCAGTGTATCACCATCTGAGATCAGTTCTGCGCCATATATACCCATTTGCATGCAAGCAGCGAAATCTTCCCGAGCAATAGCCTGGGCTTCCTCGCGCAATTGATGCACCAGATCCTGAAGGGAACAGTGCTGGTGTATGGCATGCCGGGCACACCATTGCATGCGCTCGATGGCCCAAAAGAGATTAACCGCCGTCGGGCGGGTGCGGCGAAACAATTGACTCACGGCGTTCACGTGCTCCTGCGCCTCAGAGAGAGTTAGAGCCTCGCCTCGTTCTCGCCACAAACGATGAAGGGCTAATGCTATACCGAAAGCGGCAGTCACGCCAATGGCGGGCGCACCTCGCACCTTGAGGGTCGTGATTGCTGCGGCGATTTCTTGCTCGTGCCTGAGCTTGAGATAGCTGACTTGCTGTGGGAGGAGCGATTGGTCAACCAAACACACTGCCACGCTTTGTTCATCTTCTTCCCACCATACCGTTCGTATAGATTGCCTTGGCTTCTGGTCTGCCATTGTTGGGCATCCCCTTATTGTATGAGTCACTGAGCAGACTTGCGCTACTCATCTAGTATGGTATCATACTCCTACTTTGTTCAGCAACAGAATAGAACAGACATCTCCTCTACCCCATTAGTACTAAGCTAATAGCCCTTAAATTCAGGGATTCCTCCAAATTATGCTACCATGGTAGACAGCGTAGCATGCGAATCAGGGGAGAGTATAACTACTTCGCCATGTTACTGCGGCATTGGTTGTCCGTTCCACTACACAGAAGGATGAAAGCCTTTTCGCGCCCGCAAGAGCAGGCATATTTACTTGCGTGGTCTGGCGATGAGCTACAATCACTTGCATGGAACGGACAAGATGATATGTGTAGCCATCGAAGGGATGTAGCGCATGGCGAGGGCGGAAACCAAGGAGAACGCCTGGTCCTTCGACCAGATCTACGACGAGTATAAAACACCGATCTATAACTATGTATACCATCTGATAGGAGATCGCGAACAGGCAGATGATCTCACGCAAGATACATTTTTGAAGGCGTTTCGAGCGCTGCCGAAAATGGATGCGAGCTTGAAATTATCTGCATGGTTATATCGCATCGCTACAAATACTGCGTACGATGCGCTTCGTCGGCGGAAGTTGATCGCATGGTTGCCCTGGCAAGACCTTGACCACGAGCCAGCTGACGTGGAAGGTGCAGATCCTCAAGAAATCTACAGTACAACAGAGCTTGTGCGGGCTGCCCTTCGTCGCATGCCCCCGCAATATAGAGTTGCACTGTTACTATATACTCAGGAAGGGTTTTCTTACAGTGAAATTGCCCGAACCCTGAATATAGCAGAGAGCGGCGTTAAGATGTACCTATCCCGCGCACGCCAGTCTTTTCGAGAACACTACCGGGCGCTGGAGCAGGGAGGAGGCATAAAATGAACTGCGAGCAAGTCGAGGAACTGCTTAGTGCTTACCTTGACGATGCGCTCGCCCCAGAAGAACGAGCAGGTGTTGCCGCTCACCTGCAGCTGTGTAGCCAATGCCACAACATGCTCACGGATTTTCGCCGCTTCGATGCTTTACTCAAGCAATTGCCCCATGTCAGCCCCAGCCGAGCTCTACGCGAGAGAATTTTTTCTTCCCCAGGATATCTCGAGCTTACAGGCACATTCAATGCCAGCGGTGAGACTACCAGGGAATATACCCAACCAGATCTTCCAGTGCAGGGTCGCGCCAGGCGCGATACTCCCGGTCGCCCGCAACTAGTGGCGATGCCAGGAGGTCGCAGTACATCACCGAGACAGCAATCACAATCACCAACCCGGAGAAGACAACGGCTTGCACTCCCTCCAGCCCGGCGCGGGCGTATTCCATGGGGATTACGCACGATGCAAGTAGCCATTGCTGTAACAATTTTACTTACACTTGCCGTCGGCGGCCTGATTGGCCGCAGCATCTGGTTGCAACAAGCCAGGCTAACAACTGTCAAGGGAGCTATTACTCCGCCTACAGGTCCCCAACCACAGGGGCCACCATTCCCGGTAGGCATGCGCTTTGTGTTTCTACGTGAGAGGGCCCTATGGAGCGTCCCAGCAGATGGCAGCACGAAGGCAGCACGCCTTACTCCCGCTACCGTTACGGTAGCGTCAGACTGGGCCATAAGTCCAGCACTTCCAGGGCGTTCTGCTGGTGACATGGTCGCTTATATTGACCTGCAGCATGCAATGGTACATACCATACGCAGTGATGGGCAAGGCGATACACTTGTGCGGCAGCCCTTACTCAAAAGCGGGATAGCTCCCACATCGGTGTGGGATACCGAAACAGGGGCTGCTATTTTGAGCAGCCTCACCTGGTCGAAGAATGGAGATATGCTGGCATTTGTCGCTGATCCCGACGGCACGGATCTCACCAAACTCTATATCTTTGCAATGGAAACAAATTCGGTGCGAGTGGTGCCGCTCTCTGTCAAAGGCAGTGCTACCCAGCCTGCCTGGTCGCCTGACGGCATACGCCTGGCATTTGAGCTGGCACATGACAATATAGTAAGCATACTCGACTACAACACTCAGAATAACGGTTTGCTGACGATCACCGATAACATAAGCCATGCAGGTGATCTTACTGATAAAATTCTGACCCTTGATTGGTCACCGAATGTTGACATGCCAGCCGTTACCTGGAGTGTAGGGGTAATAGGACACGTGCATAGTCTCTGGGTGAGACGTGTTGGAGTTGGGGGAACAGCAAAACCACAATCTCTGACAACAGGCGACTATGTACAGGCAATTTACAGTTCCCATGGTCATAACGGCATCGGGAGCTGGCTGCTTGTAACCTCAATCACAGGACGGGCAGGAGATCTATGGTATATCGATGCTGTTTCTGGTGCGGTGTTAAGGCCGCTGAGTTCTGGTAGGCAAGTCGGCCTGGCCTGGTGGTCACCCGATGGCACAGAAGCTGATTACCTTGACAGCATCTCTTCTGGGGTGGGTTCGCTCCACGTAGTCAATCTGACGACGAGTATTGATGCCCCGATAGCCGAAGGCGTCGCCGGCGAGCCTGCGCCCGCGTGGTCGGCAAATAGTCAAGAACTTGTTTATAGTACGGGGACACAAACAATTGTCTTTAATCCTCATTCAGGCAAGAAGGCATTTCCCCTCAAAATGCACGGACCCGCCTCGGCATTTGCGTGGTCCGCTAACTCACCAGATCGACTGATTGCTGCGCTTAACGATGGCCGGGAGGGCATCTACCTGGTAGACATCCGGCATAATACTTCACGGCAGATGGACAGCTTAGGGATCAATGGCCCTATTCTCTGGACTGAAGTTCCCTGATATGCATTTAGAATCGCCTTTTTGATCTTGTGGGGGAAATTCACCATGTCAAAAGGCAAAAAGGGCGTGGTGCGTGACGAGTGGCGGAAGACGCACACGGATATATAGGGCAAAAAAAATTATATCCTCCAGATTGTTTGGAGGAACCAGTACACTGTAAGGTAGTCCTTCTATGAGGGGTTTTGGGTGTTGGATGCATGTGTTTTTGGAGGGAGTACATATGACAGTTGCGCAAATAACCTTTACCCAGCGCGTGACACACGTCCTACAACATATAGCATACAAGCGGCGGACGGGTCTGTTGCGCATAGAACATGTAAGAGTGCAAAAGGTCGAGAAAGGCGAGATATGCTTCGAGGGTGGGAAGGTCGTTCATGCTCGCGTTGGACAACAGGTGGGAAAAAGGGCTCTTTTACTCATCGTAAGTTGGGATCAAGTTTTCTTTTCGTTCCTCGAAGGTGCAGAGGCGCCAACGCGAAATGAAGGATCACCTGGTCAATCTTTGTCAAGCGTAAAATTGCTTCCGGCGGCACAGAGAGAAGAACGCCACACACCACCTGTAAAATTGCCTGCGATTGTACAAGCTGATAGCTCTTCGATAGAGGAGGCTGCTAACCTGGGGGTTTATGCCGTTTTTCATGTACAACCAGCAGCGGCAACAAAGCAGGTGATGAGTCAGATGGCGAGGCAGGACCGAATCATCTTCATGCTATTAGATGGCAAACGCACCGTTCGTGACCTGGCACAATTGATACATCGCAGCGAACTGGCTGTAGCAAGTGTCCTGGCACGCTTGCTCAAAAATGGGTACATTGAGTGCGCCGGGTCAAACAACCGTTGATGGACAGCATAGACGAGTTTCTAGTGTATGGAAAAATTGTCTGCAAAAGTGATAACAATTCACGAGGTTGTACGTTATAATACATAGGCCTGGGATGGAAAGCGGGATGCTCGCAAGACAAGCATATCCACCTCGACGAGCAGCTTGCGGCGCGCATCTGGTTTCCGTACAACCTTTTCCCCATGGGGTTAGTACACGCACCTCCTAGCGTCTCGCGTTGCTTTTTGCAATAGCGTAGTAAGGGGAGGACGAGCTGGCACCCCGTCCTCCCCTTACTTTTTAATAGAGTGAAAGGATTTCATGAAACTCACCGTGCGGTCACTGGGGGGAAAACTAATACTGAGCGCGGCAGCGACGCTTCTGCTCTGTTTGCTCTTTTTTTCAATCATCTCCTGGGCGCTACTGAAGTATCTCTCCGAGCGTCAAGCGAAGAGTGATGCCACGACACACCTCACGCTCATTAAACAGGCATACAACGCCGAAAGCGCTATATTAATCAATTCCCTGAACGGGGTAGCGAGTAATACAGATATAATTGCAAAAGTTCCACGGCACTATACCCTTACTCTGCACAACCACCTGGTAGATACATTGAACCCTTACCTGGCGCGCTATCGACTATCGGAGCTGGCTATCATTTCTGCGAATCGGCAACTTCTAGCTCATTTGGGAGATCTACAGAGCCTCGTTAATCTGGGTGATCCAATCAAAGCAGGTATGCTGCCAGTGGTTGACTCCGGGTTGCAGGGACAGGCGGCTACGATGTTGCGTAAGATTTCTCTAGCACTCGCCGGGGCTTCTTCTACCAATCAACAATGGGCGTTAAGCCTGGCTATACCTATTCGGAATAGCAACAATGAGCTCATTGCTGTGCTAATGGCATCACAGGCTATTGATGATTATTTTGCGCGAGACATGGTACAAACAACCGGACTCAATGTGGTTCTATGCGAATCGAGGTCCATAGTGGGAACGACTGTGAATGATCTTCATCCCAATCAACTCCCATCGGAGCAAACACTCTGCAACATTGACGCATCGCACCGGATTGATAGCCTGCATTCCTATCTCACGCTAGCCACCTTTGTGCAGGCCAGAGACCAGATAACGAACTCCCCTTCGCTGACAGTTGTCGACGTAGAGCCTCTCTACAACACTAACTTATATAGTGGGAAAGTTTTGCCACTCTTGATTGCTCTAGGCGTATTTATGCTCGCCCTGGGCGTCACAGTATATACACTTATTGGACGGTTGCTCTTCATCTTGCCAGTGCGCCGACTGCAAGCACACGTGACAGCGCTTGTCGCGGATACCTTAGGGATGCAGAAAGCGCCACCCTCTCCCGATGAATTGGGTGCACTGGCAAGCTCGTTCAATCAACTTGCCAAGTCGCTACACTTGCAAGAGCGGGAGAGCGAGATCATGACTGAGCAGATGAAAGAGTTGCTCGATATGAGCGATATGCTGATCTCTACGGTCAACCTGGATCATTTGCTGGGCGAGATCGTGTCCCGCCTGGGAAGTATGATACAAGTAAAGCATGTGTCGCTGCTACTTTACGGACGCGAGATGGACTCACCATGGGCGGTAGCACAATGGGCAGAGCAACCAGCGGGCGCTGCCCGATCTGCCATGGCCTCATTGCAGCAGCCAACGGTAACGGTACATACAGACCCCGATGGTGATGTAACCCTTGTAATGACTACCAAACTGGCCGCTATTCCTAATTTCGGCATGCGTGCTAGCTCTCCAAGCGGGAAACGATCCATTATTCGCCCGCCCAGGCTCGCGCTGCAAGAAGCTCCCTTTGGCCGGCGGCGCCCACGTATTCCAGGTACGGCACTACGAGAACTCGATATGATGCTTGCACGGTTAGCTATGCAAAAACAGAAAATCGTCTGTGGTGAGGATGTCGCCGTCTTCAATCAAAAACACAGCGAACCCTGGGCACGTATGGCATTAGAGGCAGGATACCGGTCTGTAATCGCCGTTCCCTTACTGCTGCAGGAACAGTCTATGGGCGCCTTCATGCTCTACAGAGATACGCCCTACCAGATGAGCAACCAGGATACATTCTCATTAAGTACTGCCGCAATCCAGGCAGCCATGGCTATTCAAAACGCGCTGTTATTTGCGGAAGTGAAAGAAAAGAATGCTGCACTAGAACGTGTCAATCGTTTAAAATCGGAATTTCTTGCTACGGTAACACACGAACTACGCACCCCACTGCATAGTATTATTAGCTACGGCGCGTTTATATTAGATGGATTTGATGGGCAATTGAGCAGTGAGCAGGCGGGACATATCCAGATCATGGTACGTAGTGCTGAAGACCTCTCACACCTGGTTGGCGGTATGCTCGATCTTTCCAAGATTGAAGCCGATCGCTTAGAAGTTAAAATAGAGCAGTTATCACTAGAGCAATGCCTTACTGAAGTAGTCGACCAGCTCAAACCTATTGCGAGTAGTAAAGGCCTATACCTTATCCTGGATATGGAGGAAGCGCTCCCTATGGCACTGGCCGATAGTATTCGCCTACGCCAGGTGGTGACCAATATGGCCTCCAACGCCTTGAAATTTACAGAGAACGGTGGGGTGACTATTCAAAGCAGGATGCTATTTGGTTATGACATGCTTCGTGTCTCTGTAATCGATACGGGCATCGGCGTTTCTCCAGCAGCACTAGAATACATCTTCGAAGCGTTCCGCCAGGCCGATGGCAGCACAACACGCCGTTTTGGTGGCACCGGGCTAGGCTTGACTATAGCAAGGAAATTGATAGAGTTGCAAGGTGGAGAGGTCGCGGTGGAGAGCACATTAGGACAAGGTTCAACCTTTTCATTTACATTGCCTACTGTATCAACCACCAAGATGCGCTTGTAGCAATTGGGATGCATGGGGCACCTTGCCTGCCGAAGGGCAGTAACTATATGAAGAACGGTAGAGGGTATCCAAAGAAAAGGGCATGCAGATTTATGGACACAGCAGCACCCGGCACCCGCCAGCCAACCATTTTGATCGTTGAAAACGAAGCCTCGAATCGCATCCTGATCGAAAGAGTTCTATCCACGCGCGGTTATCGCTGTATCTCAGCATCAAATGGTAGAGAAGCATTGAACATCCTCGACTATGAACAAGTGGACCTGATACTGACTGATCTCTCCATGCCAGTTCTTGATGGTTTTCGCACCACCCAGTTGATTCGAGCACGCCCCGGTTTGGCGAATTTGCCTATCGTGGCCGTCACTGCCTATGCGCTGAACGACGAGACCGAAGCGGCAATACAAATTGGTTGCACGGAGTACCTGACGAAACCATTCAAGCCCAAGCAGTTGTTGGAAGTGGTGGATCGCCTGTTACCACAAGGCTAGGTAGTGCGCGAAGATGTAGCGCAGAGCGGGAAAATTTGGTATCATACAATATATCGCAGAGCGATCGTCTGACCGGCTCAATCGTGGCCGGTCAGAGTCTTTTTGCGCTGCAAATTCATATAGAAAGTCGAAACAACGCATATGGAAATTCAAGTAACGCATCAAGCCGAGACGAGAGTTGCATGCGATGCACTGGTCGTCGCGGTGGCAGCAGTGAAAAAGGCCGGGCAGAAAGCGAAAAGTGCCGTGCTATCGGAGGCGGCCAGAGCTGTGGACGACGCTCTGGGTGGATTGATCAACAAAATGTGCGCAAATGGAGAGGTCAAAGCCAACCTGGGCGAGCTAAACACAATACACACACTGGGGAAGCTAGCGGCAGAGCGCGTAGTGATTGTGGGACTGGGGCCACAACAGGCATTGAGCGCTGATGCCCTGCGTCGAGCCAGCGCGATAACAGCCCGCCACTTACAGCATACTGGCGCGCATGAGATAGCCCTCGCGTTGAACTGGCGCGGCTCGGGTATCGATGAGATAGCAGGAGCGCAGGCACAAGTAGAAGGAGCATTGCTGGGACTGTATAGCTTCAGGAAATATCAACAGGCAGAAGATAATAGCAATGGGAGTGGAGTAACAGGGATTAAACTCTTATCAGGGAATACTGACGAAGCTGCTCTCAATCAAGCAATCGAACGAGGAAGAGCATTTGCCGAGGCAACCAACTTTGCCCGCGACATGGTTAATGAGCCACCCAATGTATTGACTCCGACGGAACTGGCAAATCGCGCCAGCGCTATGGCAAAGCAATTTGGACTGGAATGCGAAGTGTTGGATCGACCTCAAATGCAAGAACTGGGTATGGGGGGGTTATTGGGGGTCGCCCAAGGCAGTGCCGAGCCACCCAGGTTTATTATCCTGCGCTATTGCGGCGCTCCCAGCAGCAAAAACAAAGGCATGGCGCTGGTTGGCAAGGGTATTACGTTCGATACAGGCGGCATCTCTATCAAGCCCGCCGAGCGCATGCACGAAATGAAAGGCGACATGTCCGGAGCAGCCGCTGTGATTGGAGCCATGCAGATTATTGGCGCTCTGAAACCCGCGGTTAACGTGACTGCATTGGTAGCGGCGACCGAAAACATGCCCAGTGGCACAGCCTACCGTCCCGGAGACATCCTGCGCATTATGAACGGGAAAACAATCGAAATTGTCAATACAGACGCTGAAGGTCGACTCGTGTTAGCCGACGCGCTTTCTTACGCTGTCAAGGCAGAACTGTCGCCTATTATAGATGTAGCAACGCTGACGGGCGGTATAGTCGTAGCCCTCGGCTCAGTGATGTCTGGCATGTTCTGTAACGATGAGCAGCTCAGCCAGGAAATCATTGCTGCCGGTAAGGCAGCCGGCGAGAAGTTCTGGCCTATGCCTCTAGACGAGGAATACGCCGAACTGATTCAAAGTGATATTGCCGATATCAAGCAGACCGGTGGGCGAGAAGCATCATCGGTGACAGCGGCAAAGATTCTGGAAAACTTCGTAGGCGAAGCCCAATGGGCGCACCTGGATATTGCCGGTACAAACTATATAGATTCAAAGAGACCGTACCAGGAGAAAGGTGCAACGGGTTTCGCGGTGCGAACACTGGCAGAACTCGCACTACGAAGAGCCGAGTAAAGGTGTACATACTCGTGAGCGATCATGCTGATGAACAATTCAAGCTGCTTGACCAATTGTTGCGCCAGGAATCATACCAGCGAGACAACTGGACGAATAGGCCACCTGCCATTGAAGTTCGTGCTGATCCCGGGCGAGAGCAGCGTAAGGGAGTGCCCGAGGTCATTTTTGGCGAGACCAAGGATACGGCACAAATTATCGCCATGGCAGGAGTTCTCCTGACAGGATCGGGGCGAGCGATCATCAGCCGCGCACGCCCCGAGATCGTCGAGGCGTTGCGGGCGGCATTTCCAGAACACACTCTACACGTTCGAGATGCTGCCAGGGCGGTGGTAATCTACGAGCATGATTATGCCCGCAGTAGCACTGGTGGACGTGTCGGGATTATCAGCGCCGGTACATCTGATATTCCCGCTGCAGAAGAGGCGGCACTGATAGCAGAAGAGATGGGTTGCGATGTCACCTGTATATACGACGTGGGAGTGGCAGGATTACACCGCCTGATTGAGCCGCTGCGGAATTTGCTGATCAGTGGGGTAGATGCAATCGTTGTCGCTGCGGGGATGGATGGAGCATTACCCTCGGTAGTAGCAGGGCTGGTCCCCGTCCCGGTGATTGGTTTGCCAACGTCTATTGGCTACGGTATGGGCGGGAAAGGTGTGGCCGCGCTGCTTTCGATGCTGCAAACGTGTGCTCCTGGTCTTTCCGTGGTTAACATCGATAACGGTGTTGGCGCGGGCAGCACAGCGGCGCTGATTGCCAACCAGGTGGCACAGGCGCGTAGACACGATCTTGGTAAAAAATGAAGCAGCAGGTGCCAGGCTTTTAATGAAGTCTGACCCAGAGAAGTAGTGTGGTATACTTTTATTATGAAGACACGCATTCGCTATTTTGCTTCGTTACGAGAGATCGTTGGGCTGAACGAGGAGATGCTGACTTTACCGGAGGGGGCCAGGGTTAGCGATGTGCGTACGCTGCTCCTTTCACGCTATCCACGCCTGCAACGCACTTTGGAGCGTTCCGCCTGTTCGCTTAACCATGGATATGTATCCAGCGAGACAACGTTGCAAGAAGGTGACGAAATTGTGTTTATTCCTCCCGTGGGCGGAGGAAGCCCAGGAGGTCGTGTCGCATGGAGCCATTGATTTCTATTACACGTGAACCACTCGACCGCAACGCGTTGATCGCATCTGCCAGTCATCCGAGTGTGGGTGGCATTGCAGTCTTTGAGGGCGTGGTTCGCGATAATGCACGGGGCAAACAGGTGCGCTATCTTGAGTATGATGTCTACCCAGAGATGGCAATAACACAGATACGCACAATCATAGAGGAGGCGCAACGACGCTGGGGAGCCGAGCGTGTTGCTGTTGCGCACCGCGTTGGCCGGTTGGAGATTGGCGAGACCAGTGTCATTGTCGTGGTGGCAACTCCCCACCGTGCTGAAGCATTTGAGGCGTGTCGCTACATTATCGACACGCTTAAAACAACTGTTCCTATCTGGAAGAAAGAGGTAGCCAGCAGCGGCGAGGAATGGGTCGAAGGTTGAGCCAGATAGCTTTCTTATGGTATAGTTGTGACGAGTAGTCAATGTTTTTCCGGAGAAAAGCTCTTTGTTAGCTCGACTTGATGGGTTTTCTCCCGGAGGTCGCTGATGAACTTATTCGAAAAACAATCCCGGCTCAACCAACTCTTCACTCAAAGCCCCGTTAATACTGCTTATCTGGCAGGCACACTTTCAGGCCGCACTGCGTTTGGACACCTTACAGATGTAGACATCGCTATACTGTTGATGGAGCAGATTAAATCAGACCAGTTTCTTGATTATCAACTCTACTTTTTCAGTGAACTGGCAAAGCGACTGGAATCGGATAATATTGACGTGGTAATTTTGAATCAGGCTTCCTTGCTGCTCAAATTGCAGGTGATTAAATATGGCCAGATTCTCTTCAGCCGCGATGAAAAGCAGCGCATCTTGTTCGAGACAAAAGCTGTAATGGATTATCTGGATTTCAAGAAATTCGACGATATTCAAAACCAGGCGCTAAGCCGCCGCCTCTATGGGCAGGTATTGCCCGTCGACAAAGATCTGATACAGCGACATCTCAAGCAACTGCGCGAATCGCTCGCCATCCTGCAAAATTTAGGCCAGAACAAGCGTGAAGAGTTTACCGCGGATTACCGTATTTATGGATTAGCAGAGCGCTACCTGCAACTGGCGATCGAGGCATGCCTGCAAACCTGTAGCGTATTGATTGCATCACTCGGGCTGCGTCGTCCAGAAGGCTATCACGAGTTGCTCAGCATTGTAGCATCTCAGCAAATTATTCCGCAATCCATGGCGTATCGCCTGGAGGTTCTCACAAACCTGCGCGATGCTCTGGTGCATGACCCCAGTACGCTTAATCGCGACCTCCTCTATGACTACATCCAGCATCGTCTCGACGACCTGGAAGCCTTTGCGACTAGCGTGGAGGAGAAGCAAGGGCGATGAGTTTGATATTACTCCCTGGCGGAACGCAGGACTTCCGCCTGTTGCATAGCAGCGGCGGCATCTTCTGAACGGCCCATCTTCGCCAGTATTTGTGAGAGAGTTTCGTAGGCCAGTATCATCGATGGGTCCAGAGCGATAGCCTGCTGGACATTTTCAAGTGCCTCGTCATAACGTCCCACCTCGCAGAGTGTATCGGCCAGGTCGTTATAGTAATCAGCGTTGAGAGGGTCGCTATCAATAGCATTCTGATAGTTCTCAATAGCCTCTTCGTGACGACCGAGTTCATCATACGCGGTAGCAAGCTGGTAGTACCCCTCCGGGTCATCTTCAAACTCGCCTAGCAGAGTCTGGGAGGTTGTAACGGCATCCTCATAGCGTCCCATGGCATTGTAGGTGTCGGCCAGGCCTGCATAGGCGGCTGCCAGGTCGTCCGGCAATAATTGATCGCGTGCGTCGACCAGGCCCTGGTAAATGCTCCTGGCCTCGTCGAAACGCTCAGCCTCCAGGTACACCTCAGCCAGGCTAAAACGTGCGGTATAGTGCCCTGGATCGAGTTCGACCGCGCGTTCATAAGCGCCGATCGCCTCTGCGCTCTGTCCCTGAAGCGAGCGCCAGGTTCCCAAGTGTTCCCAGGCCTCAGCATCATCCGGGGACATCTCTACGATATGCGCATATGTATTGGCTGCTTGATCTCGCTCACCCATTTCTTCATATACTGAAGCCAGCATATCATAGCCAGTACGATCATCAGGATCGAGCGCAAGTATCTGGTTCGCAACCGAGAGAGCTTCGTCATAGCGGCGCATATCAAGGTAAAGGCTGACCAATTCGGAGTAACGCGTTGTATCAAGGGGGTTTTCGTCTATACGGCGTTCCTGGTCCATCACGCGGCGCAACTGGTCATTGACGCGCTCACGCACATCACGCAAGTTATCGGCGGCCAGGGTATTGTCGGGGTTCAGAATGAGGGCCTGGCGGTAAGCCTGGATGGCGTCCTGGTAGAGGCTCTGGGAACGGTAGGTATCTCCGAGGCTGAGATAGAGGTCATCCTCCTCGTTATCCAATTCCAGGGCCTGCTGAAATGTCTCCAGCGACTCCTCATACATCCCTATTTCTCCATAGAGATTGCCCAAATTAATGTAAGCTTCGATCAACTCAGGATCAAGGTCAATGGCCCGGCGATAACCAGCAATAGCGAGTTCAGAGTCGCCTTCCTGGCCGCGATACTGGAGAGCCAGCGCCAGGTTATAGCGGGCTCGAGCATCAGTCGGATTAGTATCAACAGCCTGCTCAAAGGCGTCGACTGCGGCCTCGTAGTCCTCTTCTCGCACGGCGGCATTGCCTTTGTCTGTCCAGGCCTGTTCCTCCTGGCTCTGCACCTGAGCCGACGTACCGTTCAGGCTGGTGCTGCCGTCGCCTTCTACATTTTGCATCTCATCCATTGTATCTATGCGTTCTCCTCTGTAGAGTATTTTTTTGAAGTTCTTTGGTAGTATAGCACTCTTTATCTCTGCCCGCAATCTAAAAGGGCGCTGAGTGCTGAGTTGTTTGTGCTCTTGCTTCAGGTTAAAGCTTCACAAGACTGAAAACATAAGATATCTAGCGCCTCCCAGGAGTAGTTATACTCTCTCATCTTGTCCCTGCTAAAAAGCGAGCCAGCAAACGTTAGTAGATTACCGGAGATTGTTTCGAAAGCCCTTCCTTATCTATCAAGGATATGCTATAGTTCATCACATAACATGCTCTTAACAATGGGATATAGTGCACACTATTCCTGTGAATAAATCGACAGTATTCACACCCTGAAACAGCTATAGTAAAGACAGCAACGCCTGCGTATGATTATAGACTTTAACAAAATACTCCGGGCATCAGTAGGGCCCGATTTATCGCGGCCACCGCCGATTTATCGGCTCTGGGAACCCTACTATATACCCGGACGAATGTATTAAAACTCATTATCATTCCAGTTACCTTTCTAAGGAGCGAGTGTATGCAGATTTGTCTCATCATGGATAACCCGGAAACGCCCCATCATCCTGTTATCGCCGTGGCGCTGCGGCAGCTAAGTACGAGGCACACGGTGCGATTGCTCGATGTGCGCGCACTTACAGGTACCGAGGCTATCGCGCAGGAAGAGACGCAGCCCCAGGCCGACCTTTACCTGTTGAAGTCACACGCGCCACAAGCTTTAGAAGTCGCCCATTACCTGGAGCAGCAAGGCGCATTAGTAGTTAACAGTTGGGAGTCATCACTGGCATGCCAGGATCGCGTATTGATGGCACAACGCATGCGCGAAGCCAACCTACCCTGGCCCTATACCTGGAGTTTCCCCACATTGGAAAACCTGTTAACGCGCCATGATTTGCTCCCAACTTTACCATTTCCGCTCATCATTAAAAGCTACTATAGTCATCGCGGCGACCTGGTAGGCAAAGTAGATAACATCGAGGAGATACAGGCGCTAGCTGCTCAATGGAGCCAGGAACCGGTGGTCCTGCAGGAGTTCGCAGCCGGGGATGGCTGGGATATTAAGATGTGGGTCATTGATCAGCAGATATTTGCCGCACGTCGCCGTACAGCATTGGAACCAAATGCGGCGAAAGAAGATTATCCTATTGCGCCAGAAGAACTCCCGCATGACTGGGCGCACATAATACGAGAAATAGGGCAGGTTTTCAACCTGCGCCTCTATGGTGTCGACCTCTTGATGACTGAGAAGGGGCCCATAATCGTAGATGTGAACTCGTTCCCGGGATTTCGCGGGGTACCCGGTGCCGATAGCGCACTGGTGGATCTGGTAGAACGCATAGGCCGTGAAAGGCAGGCCATGGCATGAGCCAGAACACTTCAAATACCAATGTCTCGATCCTGGAACTCCCGGGTATAGTCATGCTCATCTTCGAGCGAGCACAGCGGTCACTACTGCCAGAAGCCAGAGGACCAGTCGGCCTTTTTGTGCGTTACCTGCGTCGCAAGCCCAAGCGCGGACTGGCAGTCATCTACCACGTAGATGACCTACGGCCCAGCGGAGGGACACCTGCATTACAGCATGCAAGCGATCCAAAACGATCAGTTAGCCTGACACTCAACGAAGGAGCGCTGGATGGTCCACAAATTCGCTTCAGTGGCGCTCAGGTGCGGCAGTCAGCAGTTGAGGTAGAACCATCTGGGGTCCTGAGTGTTCCAGAGCTGGGTATCTCGGTACAGGCATTTCCCGCTGATGCTAGCTTACCTGCACTTGCCGCAAGTTGCAATACTTCAGAACATGGCCCAATGTTTCAAGCGCTACAGGCAGCGGCCCGGGTACAATTGCACGATACTAGCTGGAGACTCATCTCAGCAAGCGCAGAGCCAGTGCGCTACAAACCTGCCAATCGCTGTGTAATCCGCTATCGCCTCGTACTAGAACGTAACGATGGTGATAGCCCGGTTCGTAAAAACTTCACATTCTTCGGCAAAGTGTACGCCGATCCTGAACAAGCCGAAGGCGTTCAAGCTATGCAGCAGGAGCTCTATGACGAGCAAGTAAATGCCCTGGGTAGCAAAATAGCAGGACAGGTGCTGCATTCACCACTACTGCCACGACCGCTTGGCACGATCAAAACACTCGGTTTGACCTTAAACGAAGCAGTACAACCGGCCACCCCCGAAGAGCCGATGCTCACAGGAGTGAGAGCCCTGCAGCCGCAGATGTTGCGTGGACGAGGAGGAGAAATTCGCGGTGTCGTCATACCTGACGAGGAGCTACGTTTGACCGCCGTAGCCCTGGCAGGCTTGCACACCAGTGGAGTACGACCGGGTGAAGGCTCTCCCCGTACAGGGGCAAAAGAAGCAAAACGCGCTCGCGAGCGCGCCTCGCTTATCGCAGCCCATAATCCAGGGCAAGCAGAAGAGGTACAACGCTTCGCACAGCAGCTGGCTACGCGCCTGGAGGCACTACAACCAGATGCCTACCGCCCGGCACATGGCGGCTTCAAGGCCAGCCAGTTACTCTTCCACAGCCACCAGGTCTTTGTTGTAGACTTTGATGGTTTTTGCCTTGCAGATCCCGCGCTCGACGTGGGTTACTTTCTGGCCTACCTGCGCCCAAGTGGGCTGTGGTACCAGCGTGCAGGCATGCGCCAATGGTTTGAGGCAGCAAAGGAAGTTTTCGTCACGACATATCGTCAAGCCATGCTCGAGCATGGCATAACACCCTCCAGTATCGAAGGCATCTTAGAGCGTTCACGACTATATGAAGCCGCACTGATATTCAAAATTGCTACTCGTCGCGCTAATCGTCTCAACAGTTCGCGGCCCAAAGAATTAGCGGCCATGCTTGATGAGATTGCCACCTGTTTATGAGACGAGGAGAG
>WNGD01000918.1_pt1 | contig 32198 bp, 33 predicted proteins | sample 5400671 | NCBI WGS metagenome assembly WNGD01 (sample SAMN13153369, study PRJNA577476) | soil metagenome | isolation source: 40 cm soil or saprolite under grassland replicate 2 | place: USA:California | collected 2016-06-15 | reverse complement strand
GCCTAGCGGGAGCAGAGGGGATGTGCACCGCACGCGCAAGCCAGGCGTCGACGACACACCTGACACACGGAACCACGCCGGTTTCCGCTTGGCTCCGTGATATCAGATGGGCGGTACTGGGCTCGAACCAGTGACCCCCAGCTTGTCGAGCTGGTGCTCTCCCAACTGAGCTAACCGCCCCGGGCCGCCGATGATAGCGCCTCGACCTCGCGCTCCTCGAGCCGCCCGACCCGGGCAACCGCCTTCACGTCCTCCCCGGCGACGAACGCCAGGTCGAGACAATCATCGTGTGCGGTCGTGACGAGCTCGACCGGGTCGCCGAGGTCGATCGGCTGCCGGTATTCGAGCCGAGCTTGAAGCGGCTGCGCGAGATCGGGCCCCTGCTCGGCGAGCAGTTGCTCGACGGCCTGCCAGTGAGTCGCGTTGTTGACATGGCCGTGGAGGTCGACGTCGGCCAGGCGAAGCGGCCAGGAGGTGCGCCCGCCGTTCGGGGAAGGAGCGGGCAAGACCGGCCTCGTGGAGACTCGGCGATCGCCCGCAGCCTCCGCGTAGACGCCGAATCCCTCGAGCCGGGCAGGTCGCTGATCGGGGCCGAGATGGATCCAGACGCTGTCGACCTCGATCCGGCCGCCCGCGTCACCCGTGAGCGACCAGCGCCGGCCCGCGGCGACGGACGCGAGCCCGCTGCACCACGTCACGAGCTGCACGCGTCGATCGCCGAGGAACGGCGATAGAACGTCGATCCGGATTCCCCGAATGAACCAGAGGTGGTCGGGAAGTCCCCATCCCGTCTCTTGCACATCCTCGATCGCGACGTCCTGCAGGAAGCGAGCGACAGCGTCGAGCCGCAGGCGTCCTCGGGCATCCATGTCGGAGAGACGCACGGTGCGCGCTGATGCGAACGTCCTTCCGCGCTCCGGCTCCGAAACCAGCGCGCTCGTCGCGGTCAGAAGATCTCCGGACACCACGGAGCCGGGCCGATGGGAGCGAAGACAGCGTCAGCCCGCGCGACCGCGCCGCGGGAGAACTCCTCGACGAGGCCCGCGGCTGCCAGCTCCCGGAACGAGAAGCCGCCGAGATACGCGGAGCCGAGAGCGGTGACGCCCAGTCGGAGGTCCGCGCGGCGCCGCGATCGTCGCACGGTGTCGCCCTCGAGCGTCCACGTGCCGGCATTCCAAGGGCCGAACGGATCGGCGACCTCGAAGGTCACGCGCGCGTCGGCGGCGTACTTGCGAGCAGACAGCGCCGCGCCGACGTCGACGAGGCGCACCCAGAGCCCGGTCTCGGTACGCAGGTTCAGGCTGTCAGGTCGAGCCACGAGGTGAAAGAGCGGGTGGTCGACGGGCAGCAGCGAAGCGCGAATCTCGTGGATCCAGTCGATCTCGAGCAGGAAGCGCCAGATCTCACGCGTCCCGAGAGTGTCGGCTCCGAGTGCCTCGATGATGTGGAGGCGTCGCTTCCAGCCGGCGTCCTCTTCCTTCTGGGCTATTCGATAGAGCGCGTATGCGACCGGTCGATCGTCGATCTCGGCCAGCGCGTAGTTCAGGGGCCCCGCGTCGCCGCGCGACTCCGCCGAATCGGCTAACCGCCGGAGATCCCACCAGTCTCCCGAGCGCGCGAAGAACCCTGGCGTCGTCCGTCGGACGCGGTCGTACAACCGCGGGAAGGTCCGGCGAGCTTCGTCCTTGTCCACGAGTCGGACGGATCCCGCGCGCAGCGGAGTTCCGTATGAAAGCGCAGCACGATCTCCCGTCAGGCTCACCTTCTGCCGGAGCGATGCGAGGCCGTAGCCGTACCGTCCGTAGATCGTCTCCTCGGACGCGTACAGGGCCGCGATCGGCTCGCCGCGCTCGTGGGTCGCGTCGAGCTGCGCGCGCATCATTCGCGAGAGCAGACCTCGACGTCTGTGCGTGGGAAGAACGCCGACGACCGTGACGCCCGAGCAGGGAACGACGGCTCCGGGCACGGACATCCGGAAGTCGAACGCGCCGGCGCCACCGACGATCGACTGCCCGTCGAACACCGCGTGCAACCGCTCCGGAGGGAGAAGCTCCGCGAATTGCTCCACCTGCTCTTCGGTCGGCACCCAGCCGGCGTAGTGGCCGATCGCTGCAACCGCCTGACCCCACTCTTCGAGCGTGCGACAGCTCCGCACCCTGTACGCCATGTGTTCCGCCCCTCCTAGGATCGGCTCGGCGCCCGAGTCATCGCGAGCTCAGAAGATTTCCGGGCACCACGGCTTCCGGTCGGCGGCGAAGAGCGAGTCCGCCCGGACGGCCGCTCCCGGAGAGAGCTCCTCGATACGCCCCGCGCGGACCAGCTCCGAGAAGCCGAAGGCTCCGAAGTAGACCGAGCCGAGCATCGCCACGTCGGAGCGGAAGTCGGCGGCTGCACGAGTGCGCACCGCCTCTCCGTCCTCGAGCTTCCAGCGCCCCTCGTTCCAGGGACAGAACGCGTCCTCGACCTCGATCACCACGCTGCCCTCGCCGGCGTAGCTTCGTGCGGAGAGGGCCGCTCCGACGTCGACGAGACGGGCCCAGAGCCCGTCGAAGATACGGAAACCCATGCGCCGAGGGTGTGCCAGCAGGTGGAAGAGCTGGTGATCGAGCGGCAGAAGCCAGGACGTGACTCGCGCGGCCCAGTCGATGTCGAGCAGGAAGCGCCAGAGCTCCGCAGTCGCACGGCCGTCGAGCGCCACCGCCTCGACCACGTCGAGCTCGCCGGCGGGGAGGAAGTGCTCCCACTTGGGCCGGTGCCGGTACACGGCGTAGCCCTCGGGGCCGTCGTCCGTCTCGAGCGCGACGAACCGCTTCGGGCCGCCTCCTTCGCGGGTGTCGGGAGAGTCGAAGAGGATCCGATATTCCCACCAGTCGCTCGTCCTGCCGAGCATCCCGGGGACACGCGGGCGGACAGCTTCCCAGACGTGCGGGAAGAGCTCCTGCGCCTCCTCCTTCTCCACCAGTCGCATCCGGCCACGCGGCTCGAGCGGGGCCGCGAACGGCGACTCCCGTGGCAGCGAGATCTCCCCCGCGAAGGACGCCAGCCCGTAGCCGTAGCGCCCGTAGATCGTCTCCTCGGATGAGAAGAGCAGCGCGAGCGGCTCTCCTCGCTCGTGGACGTCGTCGAGCTGGGCGCGCATCATCGCCCGCAACACGCCGCGCCGCCGGTGCGTCGGATACGTGCCTACGACGGTCACACCCGCCGCGGGCACGATCGCTCCCGGAACGGTCACTTCGAACGGGAACGCACCCGCGCCGCCGACGACGTTTCCGTCCTCACGGGCCGCATGCATCCGCTCGATGGGAAGATTCTTCGAGAAGCGCTCGAGCCTCTCGCTGCCCAGCTCGAGCGAGAAGTACTGCCCGATGCCGAGCATGGCGTGCGAGAACTCGTCGAGATCTGCGCAGGGTCTGACGTCGAAGCTCAAACGATCTTCTCCAGCGGCGCGTAGTCCACCATCAGGCGCCGCTCCGTGCCGTCCGCCTCGAAGCGGATCGTGACGATCCCTCCGGGCTCGACCGCTGTCACGACGCCCTCGCCGAGCGAGGCATGCCGGACGCCGTCACCCGTCGAGAGGAGGATCGCGCTGCCCGGGGACGGCGGTGCGGCCTGCTGACCGTAGGCGCTCCAGGAGGCAGGTCGCAGCCGCTCCCGCTCGGCCTCCTGGGGGAGCTCGTCCAGGAAGCGCGAAGCGAGGTTGTAGTTCCTCCGCCCGAAGAGCGAGCGGGAGAGCGTATGAGTCAGAGTGAGCCGCTCCATCGCACGGGTCATGCCCACGTAACACAGTCGGCGCTCTTCCTCGACGCCCTGTTCCTCGATCGCCCGGATGTGCGGGAAGACGCCCTCCTCCATCCCGATCATGAACACGGCTCGGAACTCGAGCCCCTTGGCGTTGTGCAACGTCATCAGCGTGACGACTCCGCGCTCGTCGCGGATCGTGTCCTGGTCGGAAACGAGAGAGATGTCCTGCAGGAAGCCGGCGAGGGTGGCGTCTTCGGCCTGCTGTCGATACTCGCGCGCGACCCCGACGAGCTCCTGCAGGTTCTCGATTCGGCCGCGAGCCTCGATCGTCCGCTCGGCCTCGAAGGCCTCGATCATCCCCGACTTCTCGAGCACACGCTCGAGCAGCTCGTCCACCGCAAGCTCCTGCGAGAGCGCCTGGAGCGACTCCATCGTCGCGCGGAACGCGCGGATCGCGCGGGAGGACGCGGCAGCCACGCCCGCGGCCTCCGGGTCCGCCATCGCCTCCCAGAGTGTCCGACCGGCTCCCTCCGCATGCGTCACCAGCCGGGCGAGCGAGGTGTCGCCGATCCCGCGGCGAGGGCGGTTCGCGATCCGGAGCAGCGAGCCGGCGTCGAGCGAGTTCGAGAGAACCGTCAGGTATGCCGTCGCGTCGCGGATCTCGGCGCGCTCGTAGAAGCGCGGACCGCCGATCACCTGATACGGGACGTCCTGCCGGACGAGGACGTCCTCGAGCACGCGCGACTGGGCGTTCGTTCGGTAGAAGACCGCGATCTCGTTGCCCGACAGCTCGCCGTCGAGCAGCGACGCGATCTCCGCGGCGACGAACCGCGCCTCGGCGTGCTCGTCCTCGACCTCGACGACGCGAACCGGGTCGCCCTCGCCGAGCTCGGAGAAGAGCCGCTTCGGCTTGCGCTCCCGGTTCTCCTCGATGATGGAGTTCGCCGCGCGGAGGATGCGGTTCGTCGAGCGGTAGTTCTGCTCGAGCGCGATCACCCGTGTGCCCGGGAAGTCGCGCTCGAACTCCATGATGTTCCGGATGTCGGCGCCACGGAAGGCGTAGATCGACTGATCGGGATCGCCAACTGCGCACACGTTTCCGTGCTCTCCCCCGAGCAGCTGCAGCAGCCGATACTGGGCGTGGTTCGTGTCCTGGTACTCGTCGACGAGGACGTACCGGAAGGCCTTGCGCCAGCGGGTGAGCGCGTCCGGAAAGCGCTCGAGGACCTCGACGGTGAGCATGAGCAGATCGTCGAAGTCGACGGCGTTCGAGCCGTGCAGGCGGCGCTGGTAGAGCTCGTACGTCTCCGCGACGGTCTGATCCCAGAACGACGAGACCTGGCTCAGGTACTGCTCGGGAGAGACGAGCTGGTTCTTGGAGCGTGAGATCTGGGCGTGGATCCCGCGGGGCGAGAAGCGCTTGGGATCCTTCCCCAGCTCCTCGAGACAGGCCTTGACGAGCCGGACCTGGTCCTGGTCGTCGTAGATCGTGAAGTTCGAGCGGTAGCCGAGTCGCTCGGCCTCGCGCCGGAGCATGCGTCCGCAGGCCGCGTGGAAGGTGAGGATCCAGATCGCGCGGGCGGTCGCTCCGAGCATCCGCTCGAGCCGCTCGCGCATCTCGCCCGCGGCCTTGTTCGTGAAGGTGATCGCGAGGATCTCGTTCGGCTTCACGCCGACCGCGTGGAGCAGATGCGCCACGCGGTAGGTGAGGACTCGCGTCTTTCCGGAGCCAGCTCCGGCGACGACGAGCAGCGGGCCCTCGGTCGCGAGCACCGCCTCGCGCTGAGCCTCGTTCAGGTCCGCGAGATAGCGATCGGGAGCTGCGACGGCCATGCGGCGATGCTAGCCGCAGAGCCCCCGGCGCTCTTACCAGCGCACGGTCAGCTCGACGTGCGCGGGAGCCTTCGGGACTCCGACCCAGGCGATGCGCCAGGTGTACGTCCCTATCGGAAGCGTCTCGTACGAGGCCTTGCAGTACCACGACCCCGCCGCGCCCGAGCAGTGATACGTCTTGGTGTCGATCAGCGGACCGCCTGTCGGCGCGTGCTTTCCAAGGAGGAAGAGCTTCGCGCGGCCGGCGGTCGGCACGCGGAGGAGAACCTTGAAGGCCGGCTTCCGGTGCGTCTGGATCGTCACCGACGAAGACTTTCCGGACGGCACCGTGTCCTCGAAGAAGATCTTGGCAGGCCCGGTCAGGGCAAGCGCCGCGACGGGGATGACGACCGCGGAGAGGGCGGCGGCGGGCAGGACGAACATGCGCATGGGATCCTCCTTACATCTTCGTGCGCCGCAGCCCGAGTGTTCGGCCGAGCGCAGCAAAGCAGATCACGAGCGCAACCGCCTCGAAACCTCCTCGGACGAGCCCGGAGCCCGGGTCCCCTTCCGCGTACCAGCCTCCCGCGAAGCCGACCGCCCCCACCGCCGCGGCGCCGAGCAGCGCGAAACGCCAGGGGTGAGCCGGAAGGCCGAGCCGTCGGAGAGGAGCAATGCGCATGATCGAGTCGAGATCGTCGAAGACGTCGCCCGCGGCCGCTCCGGGCGCGGCCATGGGAGCGCCGGAACGCGCCACGCGAACACCCGCGACCACCAGGAGAGGTGCAAGCGCGAGGCACAGCCCGAGCGTGGCCCAGACCCACCACGACGCGAGATCGCCCTGCGCGTCGAGGGCGTATGCGGCGACCGCCGCGATCGTTCCACCGGCGGCTCCGAGAGCCACCCAGTTCTGCCGGCGAAGCAGTCGAAGCTCGGCAGCGCCGGCCTCGGGCGTGCGGCCCATTCGGAACGCGCGGAGCAACGCGAGAGTTCCCGCCACGAACGCGATCTGCGGAAGCAGCGCAACACCGAGCGCGAGGACCGGCCCGGCTCCGGCGACGCGTCCTCCGAACAGGTCGGTCCAGCCCCCGGCCGCGGGCACGAGCGCGAATACGGCGACGTAGCCGAGCCCAGTCAGCGCAAGGGCCCCGAACGACGTGAAGGTCGCTCGACGTGTCCCTCCTGTGGCAAGCTCGGCCGCAACCAGCCGCGCGACCTGTTGCGGGTCCCCGAACTGACGAGCCGGATCTTCCTCTCCGTCCCGCGCCGCCTCCTCGAGGTGGTCGCGCGCCTCCAGGAGAACCCTCCGAGCCGCGGAGCCGCGAACGCCGACCGCATCCAGGCTCGAGGCGAGCCCTCGAAGAAAGTCGTCGGTCACGCGAGCACAGCCCGCATCGCGTTCACATACCTGTCCCAGGCCGTGCGCTCCCGCCGAAGCGCGGCGGCGCCCTTCCGCGTGAGTCGGTACACGCGGCGGCGGCGCGTGCGTCCGTCCACCCAGCTGCTCTCGACGAGCCCGTGTCGCTCGAGCCGGTAGAGCGCGGGGTAGACCGTTCCCTCGGCGAGGTCGAACGCACCCTCGCTGCGCGTCCTCAGCGCCTCGACGAGGCCGTATCCGTGCGTCGGCTCTTCCCCGAGCACGGACAGGAGCAATAGATCGACGTGGCCCTTCAGCGAATCCTGCACGGTGCGCGAGTATACCTAGGGATTCTAGGTATTACGCACTTGGCTCCGGCGAGGGACGACGGCGATCCGCCCGTCGATCGAGACGATGTCGGCAGCCGCTCCATAGTGACGCGCGATCGCCTCTTCGGTGAGCACGTCGCGCGGGAAGCCGTCTGCGACCACGCGCCCCCTGTCGAGAAGGACCATCCGGTCGGCGTACTGCGCCGCGAGCGTCAGGTCGTGCATCGCCGAGACCAGCGTGAGCCCGGACTCGGCTCGCAGGACGTCGAGCAGGTCGAGCGCCTGTTGCTGGTGACCGATGTCGAGGGCGGCCGTCGGCTCGTCGAGCAGGACGATCCGCGCCTCCTGCGCAAGAGCACGCGCGACCACCGCGCGCTGCTTCTCCCCTCCGCTCAGCGTGCCGAGCAGCCGGTCCCCGTATGCGAGCAGATCGAGCCTCGCGAGCGCGCGGGCCGCCGCCTCGCGGTCACGCCGGCCCTCCTTCGCGAGCGCTCCGAGATGCGGTGTGCGTCCCAGCAGCACGTACTCGCCGACGGTCAGCCAGGGCGGGGTCGACGGCTCCTGCGGCACGACGGCGAGCAGGCGCGAGAGCTCGGCGCGCCGCATCGTGGCCGTCGGACGCCCCTCGAGCGCGATGGATCCCGCGAACGACACGAGCCGCGCGATGGCGCGCAACAACGTCGTCTTGCCTCCCCCGTTCGGCCCGATCAGGGCCAGCCACTCGCCCGGTGCGACCTCGAGATCGATCCCGTCGACGACCGGGCGGCCCCCAAGCTCGACCGTGACGTCGTCGAGGGTCACCGCGCTCATAGGCCAACCTTGGTTGGCCTATGAGCGTGTGGAGGGGTGTGGGGAACCGGGAGGTTCCCCACGTTCTCGAGAAGAAGGGGGATGCGCGGGGGAAACATGGTTTCCCCCGCGAACGCGAGCCGGAGGCGAGCGTTGCTCATGCGGCGCCCCCGCGCGTCGTCCGCAGGACGAGCGCGAAGAACGGGGCCCCGAAGAACGCCGTCACGATGCCGAGGGGGATCTCCGCTGGCGCCAGCGCGGTCCGGGCGATCACGTCCGCGAGGACGAGAAACCCCGCGCCGGCTACGACCGAGAGCGGCAGGAGCGCGCGGTATCCCGTCCCGGCGAGCATCCGGATCGCGTGCGGGACGATGATCCCGACGAAGCCGATCAGCCCGCACACGGCGACCGCAGCGGCGGTCCCGACGGTCGCCGCGACAACGAGCACGAGCCGAACGCGGCGGACGTCGACGCCGAGGCTCCTCGCTTCGTCGTCGCCGAGGCTCAAGACGTCGACGACGCGGCGGTGCGCGAGGATCACCGCCGAGGCCAGAGTGACGTAAGGCAGGATCAGCACGACGTCGCTCCAGCCCGAGCTCGGGATGCTGCCCAGGATCCAGGTGTACACCTGTTGCAGCGTGTCCGCGTTCTCCTGCTGGACGAACGTCTGCAGCGCGGTGAAGAAGGAGGCGACGGTCACCCCGGCGAGGACGAGGGTGACGGCGTCTCGGCCCCGGCTTGCCGACCTGCCGACCGAGTAGGTGAGGACGACTGCCGCGCCCCCGCCCAGGAAGGCCGCGACGGGAAGGGCCTGCTGTCCTCGCAGGCCCTCGGGGAGGTACGCGATCGCGAGCGTCGCGCCGAGCCCCGCGCCGGCCGCCACCCCGAGGAGGTACGGGTCGGCGAGCGGGTTCCGGAACACTCCCTGGTAGGTCGCGCCGGAGAGGGCCAGCATTCCTCCGACGATGGCGCCGAGGACGACGCGGGGCATCCGAATCTCCCACAGGATCGCGTTGTCGGTCGGGCTGAGCGACGAGCTGACTCCGGGAACGTGCAGGCGTGCCGCGACGGATTCGAGGATCGGGCCGAGCCCGAGGTCGATCGGCCCGACGAGCACGCCGATCACGAGCGCGCCGACGAGGAACGCGACCGCAGCCCCCGCCCACAGGGGCGTGAGCCCGCGTGGGCGGACGTAGGCGACCCGGGCTGCGGCCGTCTCCACTAGGAGAGTCGTCCGAGCGCTGATGCGAGCGCGCGGAAGAAGTTCACCAGGCGCGGTCCCCAGCGGGAGGCGATCGAGTCGTCGATGCGGACGATCGAGCCCGAACGCACCGCCTTGATGCGGTCCCAGCCGGGACGCGCGGCGACCGTCGCGGCCGTCTGCCCGCAGCATACGGAGTCGGCGAGCACGATCAGATCCGGGCTCTGGGAGACGACGTACTCGGCCGAGAGCTGCGGGTAGCCGGTCCCGGCCGTGTCGGCCGAATCCGCGATGTTCCGCAAGCCGAGCGCCTCGTACACCTTGCCGACGAACGACTTGGTCGAGGCCGAGTACAGGTCCGGGGTCAGCTCGTGGTACACGGAAAGCCCGCCCGCCTTCGGCCGCGACGCGCGAACGATCCGGTTGATCTTCGTCTTCATGCCCGTGATCACGCGCGCCGCGTCGGAGACGTGGCCGGTGACGAGCCCAAGCTGGCGGATCTGCTGGTACGCGCCCCTGAACGTGGACGCGGCACCCTGGACTACGACCGGGATGCCGAGCTTCCGCAGCGCCGCCGAGAGACCCTTCGGGTCGTAGGCGGCGACGACGAGATCAGGGCGGTACCCGGCGATCGCCTCCACGTTCGGCGTGTACCCGGAGAGCGACGTCTTGGGCACGGACTTCGGGTAGTCGGACTGGTTGTCGACGGCGACGACCTGCGGGCCGGCGCCGATCGCGAACAAGCTCTCCGTGGCAGTCGGTGAGAGAGAGATGACTCGGAGCGGCCGCTTCGCGACTGTGACCTTTCCTTCGGCCGTGACGATGGTGACCGGAAATGCCTTTGGAGCGGTGCGGGCGCCGGCCGGAGCTCCTGCGCCGACGACAACGAGAGCCGCCAGCGCGATTGCGGCGGCCACGAGTGGAAAGCGAAGCACCTGAATCCTCCTTCCGCGAGGGGTCTCGGCTCGAGAGGAACGCGGCAGGTCTTCTGACTCGGGGCTCCCTCCCCCGCCGCCTTCCCGGCGTTTCGGCCAGTGGCGTCGTGGCGGGAGAGCGTCTCCCCTCACAGCGGCGGGACCGTCCCGGACTTGCACCGGGTTCCCTCACCGCGTTCCCTGTGTCGGCCGAGCCTATCATCGGACGGTGTCTGACTCGGCCCCACGCAACCATGCGGGTTTGCGGCCCCCCGGTGTCAGACACCGGGGAAGCGCGTTCGTGCGCCTGTGGCTACCCGTCGTGGTGTGGGCGCTCGTCATTTTCGCCCTCTCCTCGATCCCGCACCTCGGCACCGGGCTCGGAGTGTGGGACACGATCCTGCGAAAGCTCGCGCACACCGCCGAGTACGCGGTTCTCGGCGCGCTCCTCGTGCGCGCCGTGCATCGGCCTCGGGTCGCGTTCGTGCTGGGCGTTCTCTACGCGGCGAGCGACGAGCTCCACCAGACGTTCGTCCCCGGACGCCACGGGTCGCCCGTCGACGTCGCTATCGACTCCGTCGGGATCGCCGTCGGCATCGTCGTCTGGCAGCGCGCCGCCCGGGCGGGACAGCTCGTGTGACCGCCGTCTCTGCCGTCGCAGTCGCTCTCGACGGCGTGCTGTGTGACACAAGCGCCCTCTGGCTCGACTGGCTGGAGGCCGCCGGATCGATCGTCGGGTTCGACCCGAAAGAGCTGCCGGCCGACCGCGCGCAGGCAGTCGCCGAGCTCGACCGGCGGGGCGCCGGAAACTGGCGGACGCTACTCGGACGCTGGAGCGAGGAACGGGCGCCCGTGTACCTGCGACGCGACGCGGGAACGAGCCGGGCGCTCCGGGCCCTCGAGGCCGCCGGGTGGGAGATCGGCGTGTTCACCGACGCACCGGAGCCGCTCGCGCGCACCGCGCTCTCGCACCTCGGGCTCGAGCGCCGGATCACCGGGCTCGAGACCGGCTTCTCCGCGCGCGAGCGGCTGCTGAAACGACTGGCCAGCGGGGCGATCGTCGTCGAGAGCCGCGCCGAGCTCCTCGCCCTCGCCCCGTAGAATCGCCGCCGTGGACGAGTCGAAGGCAGTCGGAGACCGTCAGCTCGACGCTCTGCTCGGGCGTCTCGATCGCATTGCCGCCGAGCTCGAGCGGCTCAATCGCGCGACGGAGCAGCAGGAGGGCTTCGCGCTCATCGCGCGGGAGCTTCGCGAGCTCAGCGAATCGCTGAACACGCTCGCCTACGCGGCCCTCGGGCAGACGCCACGGGTCCGCCGCCGCAGCCCCCCGAGGTAAACGGGGCAGAGCGTCCCCTCGGGCCCGCACGGGATCACGGTCCCGGTGTGAGGCCCCCGCTATGGCAGGCGATAGATGTCGAGGACGCCCGAGAGACTGTGGTCGTTGGCGTCCCCCTCGGGAAGGGCGATGCGGCCGTCGGTCACGATCGGGCTGTTCCAGTGCCCGCTTCCGGCGGGGAGGCGGGTCACGGCCGCGCCCGTCTTCGGGCGAAACACGCCGAGACCGCCGCTCGGGTCGTAGAGGTAGAGCAGGCCGCCGGCGACGATCGGGCTCGTGCCGCCGACGGCCTTCGTCCAGACGAGCCGAAGCCGGCGCCCGGCGAGCTCGAAAGCCGACGTCCCCGAGAACGTCGACACGAAGACCCAGGTCCGGCCGCCCGCGTGCCAGACGGCCGGAGCGGAGAAGAGTCCGCCGGCGAGCTGGACCGTCTGCAGCTCCCCGCCCGTGCTCGCGCCGCTGCCGCCGTGGCCGTTCAGGCGGCGGAGGTCGAGAAGCCGCAGCTTGCCGTCCTTGCCACTCTGGACGGCCAGCCCGGAGCCGAGCAGCGCCGGAGCGGTGGAGCCGAGGTCCACGTCGCCGTCCTCGAGTGACTTCTGGTCGCCGGGCGTCCAGTTCTGGAGGAGCGACCCGGCCCTGGAGCTGAGCATGAGCACGCTGTCGCCCCAGTACTGCTTCCCGTCGAACCTCCCGTTGCCGGTGGCGACGAGGAGGTTGCCCGTCGCCGGATCGACGACGACTCCGGAACGCGCCCAGATCGCCGACCCGCTCGCAGCACAGCTCGAAGGTGCGAGGAGGCCGCTGCGGTTCGAGCACAGTGAGTTCCACACGTTCACGATTCGTCCGGAGGGCGCGTCGATCGCGACGACGTGACCCTGGTACGGCGGCGCGTCGCCGATGTAGCCGCCGGTCGCAGCGAGCACGAGCCCGCGAGAGAAGTTCAGCGAGGGCGCGATCTTCTCGTGCGTGGCGTCGCGCGTGATCGCGACCGGCCAGCCCGCGGCTTCCCGTCCGGTGGCGATGGAGAGCTTGTGGATCCGACCGTTCGGCGCAACCGAGTACACGTACCGCCTGCTCGGGTCCGCGACCGGGGTCGCCTGCGTGATCATGTGCGTCCCCGCCCACCCGGCATAGCCCGGAGGAGTGAAGCGCCACAGCACTCGTCCGCCAGCTGCGTCGATCGCGATCGTCTTCCCGTAGCTCGTCGTCACGAAGAACGTGTCGTGCTTCCGCCCCTTGACGGAGACGCCGCGCAGGTAGATGGCGGACGAGTCGACGGTGCCGTCCAGGACCACGCGCTGCCGCCTGAGCCTGCGCACGTTCGCACCCGTGATCCCGGTCGCTCGCGGCCCGCCCGAGGAGCGTGCCGCGTCGTAGCCGAAGCGGGTCCAGTCGCCGCCTTTCTTCGCAATCGGAGCGGCAGACGCAGCGCCTCCGGCGGTCGAGACGAGAGCGGCGACGAGGAGGAGCGTCGGTACCGCACGCACGCCGTCACGGTACAGGGCGCAGGGCTACGCTTCGAGCTCGTGAGGGTCTTCCTCATCGGGGCAGGCCAGGTCGGTTCGACCATTCTCGAGGCTCTCCACTCGGATCACGAGATCACCGTTCTCGACACGGAGATGTCGAGGCTCCAGGCGGTCGCCGATCGCTACGACGTCACGACGCACGAGGGAGACGGGACCAGCCGGCGCGACCTCGCTCGCGCCGGAGTCGGATCGGCAGATCTCGTCCTCGCCTGCACCTCCCGGGACGAGGTGAATCTGGTCGCGGGCATGTTCGCGCGGCGCGAGGCTCCGAGCGCGACGACGGTGATCCGCACGTCGAACGTGGAGTACGTCGAGCTCTGGCGCGGCGGTCAGCTCGACGTCGACTTCGTCGTCTGCTCCGAGCTCGAGACGGCGCACGCGATCAGCCGCATCATCGGCGTCCCCGCGGCGCGCAAGACGGACGTCTTCGCCGACGGCCAGGTTCAGATCGTGGAGTTCGCCGTCGAGGAGGGCGCCTCGACCGAGGTCACGCGTCTCCCCCTCCGGGACGCGAAGGTACCGACGGACTCGAAGGTGGCTGCGATCATCGGCCGCTCGGGAACCACGCTTCCGGGAGGGGACGACGTCATCAGCCCGGGCGACCGGATCGTCGTCATCGGCTCGCCCCAGGCAGCGCTCGAATGGAGCTCGCTCCTGGCTCCGAACGGCGGCGCTGTGCGCGACGTCGTCATCTTCGGCGCGGGGCGGGTGGGCTCACAGATCGCGAGGGTGCTCCTCGAGCAGGGCATCGGGCTGCGCATGATCGAGATCTCCCGTGAGCAGGCGCGTCGCGCGGCGGAGGCGTTCCCGAAGGCCCGCGTCTACCGCGCGACCGGGTTCGAGCCCGACTTCCTCGAGCGGGAGCGCATCGGCCAGGCACAGGCCGGAATCTTCGCGATGCGCGACGATGCGAAGAACCAGTACGGCGCGACGCTCGCCAAGGTGCACGGAATCCCGTTCACGATCGCGATCGCCCACGAGGCCGTCTCCGAGGCGGCGTTCGACCAGGCGCGGATCGACGTCTCGGTGAACCCGCGTCGCGTCACGGCCGAGGAGATCGTCCGCTTCGCCCTCGACCCGCGCACGAAGCAGGTCGCGATGCTCGAAGGGAATCGCTACGAGGTCCTCGACGTGACGACGCGCGACTCGAGCCGCTACGTGGGGACCGCCTTTCGCGACATGCCGGTCCACGGCGCGCTCATCGGCGCCATCGTGAGGAACGGCGCAGCCGTGTTCCCGCACGGAGACGACGTGCTCCAGGTCGGCGACCGCGTGATCGTGTTCACGGAGGCCGCGAACGTCCCCTGGGTCGTCGAGGCACTCTAAGTGCTGGAGGCGCTCCCGCGGGCGCACCGGATCGGGCCACGTCGCCGCCTCGCGGTCGACGTCCCGGCCACGGTCAACCTCGTCGGAGCGCTGGCCAAGTATCTCGGGCTCGTCTTCCTCTTTCCGACTCTAGTTGCGATCTGGTACGGAGAGTCGGTCTGGCCCTTCCTGGCAGCCGGCGCGATCACGAGCGGAGTCGGTCTCGCGGTCGAACGCTCGACCGCGGGCGCGGGACGTCGGGTCGGCGTGCGCGAGGGCTTTCTCGCCGTCTCGGTCGCATGGCTCGCCGCCGCCGCCTTCGTCTCGCTCCCGTACCTCTTCGAAGGAGGCGACCAGCTCGGTCATCCGATCGATGCGTACTTCGAGGCGATGTCCGGCGTCACCACCACCGGAGCCACGGTCGTGACGAGCTACGACGACCTCCCCAGGTCGCTCGACCTCTGGCGGGCGTTTACCCAGTGGATCGGCGGAATGGGAGTCATCGTCCTTGCGATCGCCGTTCTTCCGCGCCTGCGCGTGGGCGGACGACAGATGCTCGAGTCGGAGCTCCCCGGGCCGGAGCTCGCCCAGCTCTCGGATCGGATCCGGCACACCGCGCGCAGGCTCGGGATCGTCTATGTCGCGCTGACCGCAATCGAAGCCCTCGCCCTCGCCGCCCTCGGCTGGCTCGGCGCCGATGCTCACATGTCGACCTTCGAGGCGGTCTCCCACGCGTTCACGACGATGCCCACCGGCGGCTTCTCGACCCGGGCAGGTTCGATGTCCGCCTTCTCGGCGGCCGCCCAGTGGATCGTGGTCGTGTTCATGCTGCTGGCGGGCGCCAACTTCGCGCTCATGTACCGAGGGTTCGTGCGCCGGCGGCCGAGGTCGTTTCTCCGGGACGAGGAGTTCCGGCTCTACGTCGCCCTCGCCCTCGTCGCCTCGGTGGCGCTCACCGCGCAGGTCTGGGGACACGGGGTCGCGCACGGCGGGGACGCGGTTCGTGCCGGCGCCTTTCAGGCGGTCTCGATCCTGACGACGACCGGCTACGCGAGCGCAAACTTCGCCCTCTGGCCCACGCTCCTGCTCCTGTCCCTCTTCGCGCTGATGTTCGTCGGCGCCTCGGCCGGATCCACCGGCGGCTCGATCAAGGTCGCTCGCCATCTGCTGACGGGAAAGGTGCTCCGACGCGAGCTCGACCAGACCGTGAGCCCCGAGGTCGTCATGCCGATTCGCTTCAACGGAGCTCCGGTCGACGAGCGCACGCTGCGCGCGATCGTCGCCTTCATCCTCCTCTACGTCGGCGCGTGGGTGCTGGGAACGGGAGTCATCGCGATCGACTCGGCGATCACCGGCGCCGGCCTGGGGACACTCGACGCGATCGGCGCGGCGGCGAGCGCACTCGGAAACATCGGACCCGCCTTCGGAAGCGTCGGGCCGATGGGCTCCTATGCCGGGCTCGGCGACGTCTCGAAGCTCACCCTGATCGGCCTCATGTGGGCCGGACGCCTCGAGATCATCCCCGTCGTCGTCCTCCTGACCCGGCACTACTGGCGCCTCTGACTCGGACGCGCCTGGCTGCGAGCGCGACAGAGAGGAGCGAGCTAGGACTTCGCGGCGCCGAGAAGGACGCTGCGGAGCTGCTGCGCCGAGCCGTTCGCGACGACGGCGAGAAGCTGGTCGCCGGGCCGGATCACCGTCCCGGGCTCGACCAGCTCCGTGCGGCCGTGCCGGAAGACGGAGATGAGCCGGGCGCCGTCGGGGAGCGAGAGGCCCCCGGCGCGGTTGCCCGCCACCGGCGAGTTGCTCTCGATCTGCGCCTCCACGATCTCGAGACCCTCGCGCTGCAGCTCGAGCAGCCGGACGAGCCCGTGCTCCGGGATCTCATGCTCCACCAGTCCGAGGATGGACGAGGTCGGACAGACGGTCATCGGGATGTCGAGGAGGTCGAAGTGCGGCTGGTTACGCGGGTCGTTGACTCGCGCGATGACCTTTCCCACGCCGTACTTTTCCCGCCCGATCTGGGAGATCACGAGATTGTCCTCGTCGTCGCCAGTGACGGAGAGGAGCAGCTCGGGGGGGCGAGCGATCCCGGCGAGCTCGAGCACGTTGATCTCGGTTGCGTCGCCGCGGACGACGATGGGTCCGAACTCCTGCTCGAGCCGCGCGAAGCGCTCCGCACGCTGCTCGATCAGCGTGACCTCATGGCCCATCTCGAGCAGCGAACGTGTGACGTTCGCGCCGACCTTGCCTCCGCCCGCAACGATGACGTACATCAGCTCGGCCCCGCCGGCTCAAGCTGCCCGGTGCGCACCGCCTCGAGCATCTCCGAGATCGCGGTCTGCGTCGGGCAGACCGTCTGCAGGCCGCGCTCGGCGTAGAAGCGGGCACGCGCCGGGTCGAGCACCCGGACCACCACACGGTCGAGTCCGTGGCGCTTCTGGAGCACCTGTCCGATGACCACGTTGGTGTTGTCGCCGTCCGTCGCGACCACGGCGGCATCCACCGCGGAGACGCCGGCTCGCGCGAGCACGCTGCTGTCGAGCCCGTGGCCGAGCACGAACCCGCCACGCCAGCCCGCTCCCAGGCGCAGGAGCGCATCCTCGCTCTCGTCGACTGCGGTGACGTCCCAACCGTCGGCCTCGAGGCCTTTTGCGACGGCCGCCCCCGTTCTCCCACATCCGATCACCAACACTTTCACGGTGCGCAGCGTAGCGCCGCAACAGGTTGCACCGTGACCTCCGAGACGTTGCGCAGCGCGGCGAACGGGGTAAGACACAGGACATGAAAGAGATCGTGGTGGGATACGACTCCTCCGAGGAAGCCGGACGTGCCGTCGCTCGTGCGGCGGAGGTCGCGGACGCGTTCTCCTCCCACCTCGTCGTCGTCAGCGTCACGAAGCCGGCGCCCGAGCCGGCGAGCCCGCCGCTAGAGGCCGCGCCGTCCGGATCGATGATCGTACCCGGCGCGGCGGTGCCGATCGCGGTCCCCGCGGGAGACAGCCCTCCCGAGTCCGAGCTCGGGGTGGAACGGTCACCAAGCACGGACGCGCTCGCCGAGCGCCAGCTCGAACACGCCCGCCTGGCGCTCGCGGACCGCTCGGTGGACGTCGAGTTCGTCTCCGAGCTCGGCGATGTCGCAGAACGCGTTCTCGACGTGGCTCAGAGCCGGCAGTCGGACCTGATCGTCGTGGGCAGCCGGGAACACGGATTCTTCGAGCGCCTGTTCTCGACGCCGGTCGACGAGGCGGTCGCGCGGCGCGCGGAGACCGACGTCCTGCTCGTGCACTGAGCGCGGCATCCGACGACGGAGCGGGGCAGGTTCCCGACGTGTCAGGGGCGACGCTCGCGGAGGCCGGCTCCGCCGGCCGTGAGCGAGCGGCGGCCTGCGGCCTCAGGTCTCGAAGACGCCTTCGGGGAAGGCAACCACGAGAACTTCGCACGGCGCCCGGCGCAGGACGAAGTCGACGGTCGGCGAGAAGAAGCGCGACTGCCGACGCCAGCGCGGCGAGGAGCCGACGACGATCAGGTCGACGTCACGGGCACGGGCCTCCTCCACGATTGCGTGGCCGATCGAGCGCGCTCGAACGACCTCGGTCCGCACCTCGACTCCGTGGTCCTCTCCGAGCATGCGCGCTTCCTCGAGAGAGGCCTCGACCCGTTTCGCGACGTCCGGGGGGAGCGGCCCCTCGAGCTGGAACCGGCGCGGCACGCGGACGACCGTGACCGCCTCGACCTCGGCACCGGAGTCCTTCGCGAGCGCGATCGCCGTTGCCACCATCTCCTCGCCGATGTCTCCGAGCTTCATCGGGACGAGGATCCTTCGGAACTCCGCTGCCGCAGGGAGCTCCTCGACCGGCTCGACATGCTCCAGCAACCCGTGCCGCTGGGAGCGCCGAACCGCGACGAAAACGACCAGGCCGGCGACAAGCCAGAGCGTCCCGGCGTAGCGCGCGCCGCTGTGCGTCGCCAGGGCGAGGATCCAGATGGCGAAGGTCAGCGGCGCTCCGACGAGGGCCGCGAGCGGTACTGGAGCGCCTCGAATCGTGACGTCGGGCCGGGCCCGGAACGGGCGCTCGAGCTCGGGCTCGCGGATACGAAGGCGGATGACCGCGAGCTGCGCGGCGGTGAACGCGATGAGAACTCCGAAGGAGTAGATCCCGGCAAGGAACGTCGGGTCACCGTCGGCGCCGAACTCCGTGATCAGGATGAGCCCGATCGCGAGCCCGGACGCGATGATGATCGCCTCGCTCGACACGAGTGCCCTCCGCTCCAACCGGGCGAACTCACGGGGAAGCTGTCCATGCTCGGCGAGCGAATACGTCAAACGGGTGATCCCGGAAACCGAGGTCGTCGCGGCGCCGACGAGGATCAGCACGCCGGAGATCCCCACGGCGATCCGGAGAGCGTCCACGAGGAACGAGGGCAGCGACCCGTCGAACGCGGCCGCGATCCCGACGAGCGGAGCCTCGAGCCACTGGTCCCCGAGCGCGGTCGCACCGTTCTCGGCCGGATAGGCCGAGAGGCCGATCGCCGCGATGAGCACCGTGACGACAACCACGAGCCCGATCCCGGAGAAGAGCGAGCGCGGCAGGGTCCGCCCCGGCTCGCGTGCCTCTTCCGCGAGATTGGCTGCCGTCTCGAGGCCGGTGTAGGCGAGCATCGCCAGCGGCAGGGCGAAGGCGAGGTCACCCCAGCTCTGTCCGCTCGCGAAGCCGAAGCCCTGGACGAGTGTGTGCGGTGAGAGGAGGAAGGCGACCCCGAGCAGGACGAGAACCGCCTGCACGACGAGGTCGAGCAACGCGATCCCCAGCGCTCCCGTGTGGAGACGCGTGTGGCGGACCAGGCGCACGACTGCCACGACCGCGATCACGCCGCACCCGATCACCGCGTCCCAAGGAGAGTGGCGGAGCGACGGCGCGGAGATGGCGGCGCCGAGGTAGTGGGGAACGAAGAAGGCGGAGAGCGCCATCACGATCAGGAAGTCCAGGAAGAGCGCCCAGCCGGTGATGAAACCGGCGAGGTCGTTGAACGCGCGGCGGACGAACGTCGCCGCGCCCCCCGTCTCCGGAATTGCGGCCGTCCCCTCTGCGTACGAGAGCGAGACGACGAGGAAGAGGGCACCCGTCACGAGCAGGACGAGCGGGGTGAGCCCCAGCGCCGAGGCCGCGACGATCCCGAGCGCGATGTAGAGGGAGGACGCGATCTCGCCGTAGGTGACGGCGAAGAGCGCAGGTGCGTCGAGCACCCGCTCGAAGCCGCGGAGCTTCCGTGCCACCTAGTGCCCCTTCAGGTAATGCAGCCGGGGCACTAGTGCTTCGTCCGCCGGCGCTCGATCGTGAGCCTGCCGGCGCCGAGCCCGACGAAGAGCGCGCCGAGCAGGAACCCCACCGCTCCGCCGCCGTGGGCGGCCGTCACCGCGAGCAGCGCGATCCCGATTCCCAGGAAGAGCACTGAGAACGCAAGCACCGACCAGTGGTAGATCCTCACGCGGCCTCCGCAGCCGCGACGAGGACGCGGCACGGCGCGTGCTTGAGGACGTAGTCCACGGTCTTCCCGAACACCGCCGCATGGCCTGTGCGCAGCGTGCGTCGCGGCGAGCCGAGAACGATGATCTCCGCACCGCGGGCGGTGGCCTCGGCGACGATGGCCAGTCCGGGGTTCCTCGCTCGCTCGAGCCGGCCCAGGACGCGGACACCGTACGAGTCGCCGATCGCGACCGCCTCGTCGAGCTCCCGGTTCGCGGACCGCTCGAGCTCTGGGAGGCGCTCGCTCACCGCGCGGTCGAGCGGTACCTCCAGGACGTTCAGGGCGACGATCCGCGAGCCGCGCTCCGCCGCGAGCCGGCAGGCGAGGTCCATGGCCGCGTCGGAGGACGGGCCTCCGATGACCGGGACGAGCAGGCGCCGGTACTCGAGCGCGAGCGCCGGGCCGAACGCCGGCGGCGCCTTCGTCAGGGCGCGAACGGGCTCGTGGACGAAGAATCTCCGGTAGATCGTGTAGCCGACGAGACCCAGAACCATCCAGCCGAGACCGACCCAGCGGGTCGTCGGGTTCTGGACGACCAGGACGAGGAACGAGATTCCCGTCGCGATCCCTCCTGCGATCGCGAACAGAGGCCAGTCGACCCCCCCCACGCGTACGTTCGGTCTAGCCCGGTAGGGCACCTCCGACTCGTCGCGCCTCCGCATGCGCAGTCGCACGATGGAGGTGTGGGCAACCGTGAAGGAGAGCGTCGCCCCGAGGGAGTAGAGCGTCCCCACGAAGTTCACGCTTCCGGGCAGGATCACCAGGATCGGCGCGATTCCTGCGAACAGAACGAGCGCCAGCCAGGGTGTCTTGAACCGCGGGTGAAGGCGTCGGACGACCTCGGGCAGCTGGCGGTGGCTCGCCATCGAATAGGTGATCCGCGATGCCCCGATGACGCCGGCGTTGGTGGCGATGAAGAGGATCGTCGCGGCAAGCACTCCCACGTACACCTTGGCGACGTCGAGGAGCCTCGGACCGAGACCGAGGTTCTCGACGACGCCCAGGATCGGGTCGTTCGCATACCCGCCGTCCTCGGGTGGGAGCGCGAGCAGCGTGGTCAGCTTTCCGTCGATGGTGGTGACGGGCAGCGCGGAGAGCGCGACGAGCGGCAGAGTGAAGTAGATGGCGAAGACCGCTCCGGCGACGAGCTTGTACGCGGCCGGCACGGTCCGCACAGGGTCCCGCGCCTCCTCGGCGAGGTTCGAGACCGTCTCGACCCCGGTGTAGGCGAGCATCGCGACCGGAATCGAGATCGCGAGGTTCCCCCACGTCGGCGCCACGCCCCAGTGGACGTTCGAGCGCAGGACGTGCGGGCTGAACACGAGCGCGAAGCCGATGACGACGAGGAGCACCTGCGTCGCGAAGTCGATTACCGCGAGGGAGACCGAGACCTTCGCCGCCTCCTGGACCCCGACGATGTTCAGCGCGACCAGGACGACGATGACGAACGCCCCTCCGACGATGTCCCACGGGTTCGTCCGTAGGGGCTCCCAGAAGATCGAGAGGTAGTGCGGAACGAAGAAGGCCGAGACGGCGACTGTGACGATGTAGACGAGCATCTGCGCCCAGCCCGCGGTGAAGCTCACGAGCTCGTCGAAGGCATGGCGCGCGAAGCTCGCCGATCCGCCGGCCTCCGGAAAGGTCGCGGTGCCTTCCGCGTACGTCGCCGCGGTAGCTGCGAAGACGACGCCCGCGACGACGAAGACGAGCGGCGTGAGCCCCAGCGCGTAGACCGCGGTCAGCCCCAGCGCGTAGTAGATGGAAGAGCCGACGTTCCCGTACGCGGTGGCGAAGAGGGCGGGCGTCCCGAGCACCCGCTCCATCTCGACCTGCCGTCTGCGACGGCGACCAGGCACGGGGCCGAAGGCTACAACGGAGAGGGGGCCGACTCTCGGCCCCTCGTCGTTCGAAAGTGCGTCGCCGCTAGACGCCGTGCAAGGCGTCAGCCGTGGATGGAGACGATCACCGGGATGATCAGGATGGCGACGATGTTCGCGATCTTGATCATCGGGTTGATCGCGGGACCGGCGGTGTCCTTGTACGGGTCGCCGACCGTGTCGCCGGTGACCGCAGCCGCGTGGGCCTCCGAGCCCTTGCCGCCGTAGAGACCGTCCTCGATCGTCTTCTTTGCGTTGTCCCAGGCGCCGCCGCCGGAGGTCATCGCGATCGCGAGGAAGAGGCCGGTGACGATCGTCCCGATGAGCAGCCCGCCAAGCATCTCCGGCTTGATGATCCCGACCACGATCGGGATCACGATCGGGATCAGCGCGGGCGCGAGCATCTCCTTGATCGCCGAGCCGGTGACGATTCCGATGGCCTGCGAGTAGTCGGGTCGCGCCGTGCGGTCCATGATCCCCGGGTTCTCCCGGAACTGGCGGCGCACCTCCTCGACCACCTGGCCGCCTACACGGCCGACCGCCTGCATTGCCAGCGAGGCGAAGAGGAACGGCATCAGGCCGCCGATGAAGAGGCCCGCGACGACCCACGGGTTGTCGAGCGAGAAGAGAACTGTGAGGCCCTGGTCGTGGAGGCCGGTCGTGTAGCTGTCGAAGAGGATGAGAGCCGCCAGTCCGGCGGAGCCGATCGCGTAGCCCTTCGTGACCGCCTTCGTCGTGTTGCCGACGGCGTCGAGCCGATCGGTGATCCCGCGCACCGCGTCGGGCAGGTCGGCCATCTCGGCGATTCCACCGGCGTTGTCGGTGACAGGCCCGTAGGCGTCGAGCGCGACGATGAGCCCGGTCATCGACAGCTGTGCCATGACCGCGACGCCGATCCCGTACAGGGCGTGACCCGCAACGTAGTACGCCCCGACGATGCCGGTCGCGATCACGATCACCGGCAGCGCGGTCGCCTGCATTCCGACTGCGAGCCCGGCGATGATGTTCGTCGCGTGACCGGTTTGCGAGGCGCGTGCGATCTGCTTCACCGGCCTCCAGCGCGTGCCGGTGTAGTACTCGGTGATCGCGACGAGAAGGAAGGTGACGCCGAGGCCGATCAGCGCGGAGCCGTACAGGTTCCAGAAGCTGAAGAGGCCGCCGTCGTACGCCATCACGACGGGGATGAAGCCGGCGGCCGAGAGCACAGTAGCGACGAGCACGCTCCGGTAGAGGGCGTTGATGATTGCGTTCTGCCCTTTTCCGACGCGGGTGAGGAGCGTCCCGATCACCGAGGCGAGAATCGAGACCCCGCCGAGGGCGAGGGGAAAGAGCCAGAGGCTCGTGCCGGAGAACTTGATCCCGAGCAGCATGACGGCGACCGCAGTGACCGCGTAAGTCTCGAAGAGGTCGGCGGCCATTCCGGCGCAGTCGCCCACGTTGTCTCCGACGTTGTCGGCGATCACCGCGGGATTGCGTGGGTCGTCCTCGGGGATCCCCGCCTCGATCTTCCCCACGAGGTCGGCGCCGACGTCGGCGGCCTTCGTGTAGATCCCGCCGCCGAGACGGGCGAAGACGGAGATGAGCGAGCCGCCGAAGGCGAGCCCGAGGAGATCGTCGACCGCCGACTCGGGCGTGTTGCCGAGCCAGCCGGTCAGGATCCAGTAGTAACCCGCGACCCCGAGCAGCCCGAGCCCGACGACGAGAAGACCGGTCACCGATCCGGCACGGAACGCGACGCGGAACGCCGGCTGCAGGCCTTCGCGGGCCGCCTCCGCCGTGCGGGCGTTCGAGCGCACTGCGACGTTCATGCCGATGAAGCCGGCCGAGGCGGAGAGCAGCGCCCCGATCAGGAACCCGAACGCCGCGCCCCAGCCGAGCTTGTCGTAGAAACCGAGGAGCAGGAAGGGCGCGATGGCGACGACCGCGATCGTCCTGTACTGCTTGCGGAGATACGCTGCCGCGCCCTCCTGAACGGCGCGGGAGATCTCCTGCATGCGTTCGCTTCCCGCGGGCCGCGTGAGCAGCCACCACGTGAGCAATATCCCGTACAGGATCGCCACCAGCGCACATACGAGCGCGAAGGCGACGGCGTGGTCAACGAAGAAGTCCATGGTCCTCCGGTCGGCGGGGCCGTCACAAACTGAGCGCCGAGTCGCCCCGGCGCGCCGGATTATCTACCACAAGCGGCCGCCTCAGGGCGATACCAGCCTTCCCGGCGGTCGATTCCCGCGACTCCCGTTCGTCGTCCAACGACAAACGGAACGACGAGAGAGGAGACGACCATGGCCCATCCAGTGATCCACGCCGAGATCCGTGCTGCAGACCCGGACGCGACGCGCGCGTTCTTCGCCGACCTCTTCGGGTGGACGTACTCCGAGGGTGCGTTCCCCGGCTACACGTTCGTCGACACACGCGTCGAGGGAGCGCTGCCGACCGCAATCGGTCCGCTGCAGGGCGGCAGCGACGCGGTCCTTTTCTTCGTGGGTGTCGAGGACGTCGAGGAGACACTTGCACGCGCGAAGGAGCTCGGCGGCGAGATCGTCCAATCTGCGCAGAACGTGCCGGGAGTCACCTTCGGCGTCTTCGCCGATGCGCGGGGCCATCGGGTCGGAGTCGCGGCGAGCTGACCTGGCAGACGGCCGGCGAGAGCGGATTGTGCTGCCCGCTCTCGCCGGTCGCCGCTAGATGCGGGCACCTTCGAGCGCGGTCGCGCACACATCGTCCGGCTGCGGGCCGATCTTCGGGATCGCGGCGAAGAGCAGCTCGCGCAGGCGGGTGTTGTTCTCGTTGAAGACGCGGATCACGGTCTCGTGCGATACCGGCTCGACGCCGGCCACGCCGACGTCGTGGTCGGTGACCATCGAGACGTTCGCGTAGCAGAGCTCGAGCTCGCGGGCGAGATAGCCCTCCGGGTACGCGGTCATGTTGATGACATTTCCATTTGCCCTTCGGAACGACTCGGACTCTGCTCGCGTGGAGAAGCGCGGCCCGTTGATCACAATCACCGTTCCGCCATCGCGAACTGTGATGCCGAGATCCCTCCCAGTCTCCACGAGGATGCGCCGCAGGTCGGGGCAATAAGGGTCGGCGGCGGAGACGTGGGTCGTGACTGGCCCCTCGTAGAACGTGTCGGCGCGACCCCACGTGCGGTCGATGAACTGGTCACAGACGACGAACTCGCCGAGAGCGAGATTGAGGTCGAGTGCACCCGACGCGCACGGTCCGATGATCCGTCGGACCCCGAGTTCCTTCATCGCCCAGACGTTGGCGCGGTAGGGGATCTGCGCGGGTGGGAACTCATGGCGACGTCCGTGCCTGGGGATGAACGCCACCCGCTTGCGACCCACGTCCCCAATTACGGGCCTCGCAGACGGCTCTCCGAACGGCGTCTCGACCTCGACCTCGTCCACGTCTGGCAGGAACTCATAGAACCCCGAACCGCCGAAGACGCCGATTTCAGCCTCTGCCACCGAGCGTGAGAGGCTAGTCCATCTGCGGAATGAGAACAGCCGACCAGTGTTATGCCGCTTCTCAGCGGGCTTCGGCGTTCTCGCGTCAGTTCTGACGTCCGGCGTAAAAGCACGCAATCGCCGTGCGCGGACGCCCCGTGACGCCTTCTGTTGGAAACGCGACAGAAAACCTCGGCCCGGCGCGCAGGGCATCGGGCAAGGGGTACGCGGCCGACCGCGTCTGGGAGCTGCTCGCGACCGCGCTCCCCGCACCCAGCTAAGGAGCCGCCGCGCGGGAAGGACACGTCAAGATCACGGTCCGCTGACTTAGAACGCGGTTTGCGGAGCCGCTAGAGCGTGGCGAGTGTTTCGAGCGCCGGGTCGGCGATCAGGTGCTTCTGTTCGACGAACCGTGATGCCATCGCGAGCCGGTCGCCGTCACCTTCGCGGAGAATGACGCTGTGAGACGCTTGACCGCGGCGGGCGGGGACTGCTACGGCGAGCTCGGGGGTCGGACGCCCGCAAACCCTTCGACGTATCGTCGGAAAAGCCGCATTCGAGGCAGACGTATCGCGTCGACCCGTCCTCGCCGACGGTGATACCCATCGTGACGCCGCAGGCTGGGCAGATCGGAGGGCGGTCGTCGTCGGCGTAAGCCTTCTCCCCGTCTTCCACACGGTCAGCCTAGCCCGTGAGCGAGACTCCCACATCGCCTGTTCCAACTCCCTCTCCGGGAACGCCGCGCAGAAGCTATCGACCGGCCGTGCCTACAGCGTGATTCTGACAGCTGTGCTGCTCGGGCATCCCCGGCGTACGAGATTCGTCGCCACGTGCAGGTCGACATCAAGTTGGAAAGCGAGCTCAAGTGCGTCCTCCTCGCCGCAGCCGGCACGAACCAACTCGTCGAATCGCCAGCGCCTTACGACATCGACCTCGGACGCCTCGAGTGCCTCGAACTGAGCCGCAGCCATCCCTTCCCCTTGGCCCGCAGTGCGGTGACCATCACCTTGTGGTCCCGACTGCCCTCAGGTAAATCCCTCATCCGAGTGAAAGTTCAGTGGCCGCGAACCTCGGCCCCTCCGCGCAGCGAGCGCCAGGTCCGGTTTCTCGTAAATCCACTCGCGCGGGGGAGTCTATGAGGCGAAGGCTTCGGCGCGGTCACCCGTGCACTCTGATGCGCCTCCGCCCCCTCCAGGTAGGCCGCCTCAGCCAATTCCCGAGGGCGAGCGGAACATGTCGTGACACCCCAACCGGCTGAGGCGCAGCTCGGTTCTGTTGTCGCGGAAGAACCGAACTACGACATCAGAAACTGGGCGGACGAGCGCGATGCGTCCTAGCTGCGGATCACGTTACTCCGACCCGGCCGGTAGCAGCTGCCGACCTGGAGCTGCGGCAAGACCACGCGAACCTTCAGCCTCGGTCTGATCCCCGAGCGGAAGGAGACCGACGAGATGACTGTCGGGGCGACGCCCGTCGCGTTCGCCCGCAGGAGCACGCGCTTGACCTTGATCCATCGTCCGAGCGTGCCGTTGTAGCGCTGGAAGGTCGCGTACTTGCCGGCGAAGCTCTGCGCGGCGAACACGCGCAGCGAGTAGCGATGCGCTGCCGGCTTGCGGAGACGCAGACGCGGGCGCACCTTGGCGGTGACGGTTGGACTCGTCGTGTTCTTCACCTTCACCGTGTACACGGTGTTCATGAGCGGCTGCACGAGGGCGGTGAAAGCACCACCCGTCGTCGTCTGCACCGTCGTCACCTTCGTCGCAGCGCTCTGCCCGCAGGGCGTGGCGAGCACCTCGACGTTCTCACCGACTTTCTGGTTCGAGAGCGTTCCGGTCAGCGTGACTCTGCCGCCGTAGACGAGTAGCAGCGGCTTCCCCGCGAGCGTCAGGGTGTCCGCAGGCTGCGCGCCGCTCACCGTCACCGTGCCGCGAAAGGTGTTCCCTTTCACGTTCGGATCGGAGTAGGCGAACTTCCCCGCCGTCTGGAAGCTGCAGGTACCGCTCTGCGTCGGCTGCAGGACGAGCGGGCTCGGCACACAGGCCACGCCCGTCGTCGTCTTGAACACGATCTGGTGGGCGAGCGTATCGCCGTTCGTGAACTGAACCGCGTCCCCCGCCGCGATGCTCACGGCCTTCGGGACGTACCCGTTCTTCGTAATCGTCACCGCCACCGTCTTCGCGCCGGCGGCGCCAGCAAGCGCGAGCGAAAGGAGCGCGATTGCGATCAACATGAGCTTTCGCATCAGTACTTCCCTCTTGTCAGGGGCGTTTCGATGGGACTAGATGTCCGTTTCAAATATTGATACCCGGATCGAGTCGCGGCGTAAAATTCCTGTAAATCGGAGGTTTGCAGGTCACGTATGCGGGGAGCCGTTTGTGCGAGCCGCGCAGGACAACCGTCCTCTCCGGTTTCTGGCCAGGAGTGAGCGGCCCCATGGTGAGATCGTATGGGGCTGTTGGTCGTCTTGAGGTGTCGCACTTCCCGCACTCTGCGACGCTCGGAGTCAGCCCGAAGGGGCTCACGAGATCCAGCGGAAGGCGTATTTGCGGGACAGCTCTTCGTGACATCGTTTGCTTGGAGATGTGCGAGCGGCTCCCCCGGAACACACGTCCAGGTTAGTGGACCGCGACGATCCCGCTCGGCGGTACGGGCGGCGTCTCGAGACCTGCGAGAGCCCGCTCGCCGTCCGCTGCTCACATGCTCACCTGTGGGTGTCAAGGGTGGCGCTCACAAGGACACACCGCCCTTATCCCGGTGGAGGCGGAGCGTCCGATTCCCAGCCACTGACACTCGAGCCCTCGAGTGTGAGCGACGCGACCCGACCTGGGTGCGCGAGCGTGAAATCGAGCGCCGTCTCACCGCCCTTTGAACAGCCGATCAGATGCGGACGATCGATTGCAAGCTGGCTCAGGAGTCGCGCGAGATCGCGCTGCGGAGAGTGGTCCCCGACCGTGGGAGGCGATTCGCCGAACCCGCGCATGTCGTACGCAATCGCGGCGTATTGCTGGGAGAGGCATGCGAGTTGCGCGTGCCACATGCGGCGATCGGCAACACCAGCATGAAGGAAGACAAGAGGACGCTACGGGCCCACCTCCATCGCATTCCTCGTGCGCTTCTACGACAGCCCTCCCGTACCCTCGCGCAGGCGTGCCCTGGCGCAAGAAACCCGGCTTCAAACTCGTCGCGGTGAAGGACGTTCGGCGCTTGACCGGCCTCGAGCTGTCGGAGCTTCTCAGCCGGCAGAACACACAGCGGCTGACGCGCATCGAGGAGAGCGGCGCTCGCGAAGAGTTCGTCCGCGTTCCCGTCGAACTTCTGATCGAAGAGCCGCCGGACTGAAGCCGAGCCTGACGCGGCCGAGTGATGTCGCGATCTGGCGGAAAGGCGACACGCGCCGCCTTCAGGTTGGCACGCGTATCAGCTAACACCCTCGCGCCCTGAGGACTTCGACGTCTGGAGCTGAGGACCAGCTCATCCGCCGACGCGGGCCTTGTCCTCCAGTACTTGCCGCCTCAGGGCCTCTGCGAACGACGAGTCGCAGACGACGTCCTCGAGCTCGATCTCTTCGGAATCGAGCAGCTGCAGCCGGAGGTGGTCGTGGCCGTCCGGCCCGTGCAAGAGAAGGCCCGCGGCGAAGAAGCCGAGCTCGTTTAGCTCGGCCGTCGCCTGGTCGACCTCGCCCACCGCCACCAGGTCGACGTCGGCGTAGACGACGTCGACATGCCGCGCGAGCAGGTGACGGACAGCCTGTTTCAGCGCCGTGCCAGCTTCCTCGTCCCAACGCCGGAGCCGCAGGAAGCCGAGGGAGCGCGGCTCGTCGACGCTGGCCGCCACCACCTCGCCATCCTCAAACGGAGCTTCTTTGGTGCGCATCTCGATTACGAGGCCGATGTTGGCATAGACGCTCTCGAGCAGCCCACGGTAGGGAGTCGGCAGCGCAGCTTGCCGCGGCTGCGCGTCCAACGGCCGGTAGGAGCGGAGCGTGGCCGTTCGTCGTCTTCGCCCCTCGCCGCCGAAGCCGCGCATCGTCGTCTGCGCCGGGACCATGCCGAGCTGGAGCGCCGCCTCGCGGTAGCCGTGCGAGCGCTCGGCGCGCTGACTGAAGGGATGGATGGTGACGGCATCGCCGAAGACGGAGGCGAGGCCGCGCTCGGTTGCCGCCTCGAGCGTGTGCTCGAACAGCCGGCTGAAGATACCGAGGCCCCGATAGGCGGAGTGGACGACGGCGGCGCCCGTCTCAGCGGACGGGACACCGACGATCGGCATCAGGGCGTGGTGCCCGATGACCCGCCCCTCGTGGACGGCGATCGTCGACCGCAGCTCCCCGGACTCGAGCGCCGCCATCAAGTACCGCGGCCGGTAGAAGTCGGCGTGCACGTAGCTCAGCTGGTAGTTCTCGTACAGGAGCTGGGCGATCGCCTGGGCGTCCTGCGCCGTAGCCGCCCTCACCTCGATCGCGTCGGGCGCTTCTGCGCCCGCCTGTGCGCGCCGCGGGGCAGCCTCGATGTGGTGCCGGCTGCCCTGTCCATCGCCGGGCAAGCGGACGGAGACCTCCGCCGCCAGGCGCTTCCCCTCGGAACCGAGATTCAGGAGCCGCACGTTCCGGGCGTCAGCTGCGAGCGCGGCGAGCGGCTCCGGCAGCGGCCCGAAGTCGCCCCCGGCGCTCGTCAGCGGCAGGCCCCAGTCGTGCACGGCGACGTGGACGAAACCGTCGCCCGCCTCGAGCGTCACCTCGATCTCGCCGAGGTCGTCGTCGGGGTAGGCGTTGTCAAGCGTGAAGCTGACGAGGCGCTCCACGACCGTGCCCAGCCGCCGCTCGTCCTCTGCTGGGATTCCGACAGCGACTGCAAAGGCAGGGAGGAGGGCCAGCACCAGCGACGGCGCGCTCGCGTCGCTCAGGACGGTGACCTTCACCCTCGACACGGCAAGAGGCGATGTTAGTGGCCGAGCTCGGGCTGCGTCTCTGGCGGGCGGCGGCTGCAAGCGGCGCCCCAACTGCACCCTCACGAGGGCAAGCGAGGAGGTTCCGTCGTAGTTCCCGCACGTGCGCGCCAGCGCCGCCGAGGAGCAAGACGAATAGGTTGAACGCGAACCAGAGCGCGATCGTCGCGGCAAGGCACGTCAACATCCAGCGAGAGCGGCCACTCTAAAGGGACGCTCTCGCTCAGCCTTCTGAACCGTCTAGAGGAACGTGACGAGCTCGTACAGCGCTAGGCCGGCGACGCCATACGCGACGAGCGCGCCGGCGAGAATCACGATGCCGACCGACCACGTTCTCTCGCGCGACTCTGACGCGTTCGCCGACGCGACCTCGCCTGCCACGACCGCAGTTTCCGACCAGAACCGTCCACCCTATATCCCCCTCTCCCTTACCGCGATCCGAGCGTACCCCTTCCACCCAGGAAAGAAAGCGGCTGTTCCGTTGCCGCGGGGATTGGACGACTACCGAGCGGCGGCCACGTTACGTCGAGCTCCTCGCTCATGCAATTCGTGGAAGTTGCCGAATACGGAGGTATGGCAAAGCGGAGCAAGAAGCCCTCGGGCAAGGATCAGGCGTTGAGGCCCGAGATGCGCGATCTCATTGCTCGCTTCGACGCCAAAGATCGTCGCGATAAGGACGGGAACAAGCGCGACGGCCGATCCAAGGAACGCCGTCGGCGCGGCGACAATCCGGTCCGCGCGGCGTAAGCCGACTCAGATTCCTTCCGGTTACCTCCGGAGACTTCGCCTACCGCTCGAGCCGGTCCCGCAGTCCCGCCGTCAGCCGGTCGTTCTTCAGAACTGCTCAAGGCGTGCGCGCCGCTCCGGGCTGAGCTGCTCGACTGCCTTGCTTCGTCGCCGCCGTCGTTTCTGTAGCAGGTGCGAACGTAACGGAGCGACGAGCAGCGCGAGCACCAGAGCCAGCGCGACGAAAGCCGCAATCGCCGCCGGTGCGTAGGTCCCCATATCTCCCCTTTCTTCTGCGAACCCTGACTGCCACAACGTACGCCACCGAAACGCCGAAGGGAAGCCGAAAGGACCTTCGCGGAGCGCCTGTCATGCGATTGGCGGAAGCCGCCAATCACCGAAGCAGCCCGCGCGGCCTAGCGCCTCACGGCCGGGTCACGAACGTCTCGAGCCGCGCTCGCAGCTCGAGGGGGAGCTCGTCGCTGCCATTCTCCAACGCATTCACCGCGAGCGCGCTACGCAGCCTGTGGACGGCGTTCGCCACCCAGTCCTCGCTGCACTCGAGCCTCGCTGCGATCTCGCTGTACGCGAGTCCAGCTGTGAGGTAGGAGCCGATGAGCTCGAGGGTACGCGTCCACGCACTGACACCGCCCGTCAGCTCTGCCATTCCGCCACCGGGGGCTCTGAGTCCGTGCAACGACGCCGGATTGGGCGCATGAAAGCACCGCCACCAGACTCTGCCAACGAACCGTCAGAAAGATCCGGCGGTGCCTTCAGGTGCGTCCTCCTCGTGACGCCGGGGCGTCAGCGGCGTCACGGCGTCAAATCCGTGCCCCAGCTCGGCTTCGGCGCAGGCAACTCTTCGGCTCGGCTCGGCGTCAGCAACCGGTCGTTCAACAACCAGCGGCAAGAGAAGTGCATTGAGAGGGCCAGCAGTCGCGTTTTGCGGGAACTGCGACATGCTCTCTCTACGGCGCTGATCCCTCTCAGTTGGGTTCGACGACAGGCGCATCCTGGGTGATCCAACTGGTGCGCGCGACGCGCGAAGCTGAGGGAGTAGCGATCGGCGCTGCATCCGTATCAATTCCGGTGATTCAGCACGAGCAGCCGATGCGAATCAGCTTGTACCGTTGCTATTTGACCCAGAGCTGATCCAGCAATGCCCCCCATTGCGGGTGGTACTCGTAGTTCCCGACGCGCTTCGAGACGAAGTCGACGACCTGCCTGTTGTAGGTCGGCACCATCGGCGCTTGCGCGAGGATCTCGTGCTCGACTTTCTGCCAGAGCGCGCCGGCGGCCGGCGGATCCTGTGCCTGGACAGCCTCGGCACGAGCCATCTGGCGGTCGATCGAGGGATTGCAGAACTC
>WNGD01001842.1_pt1 | contig 32273 bp, 37 predicted proteins | sample 5400671 | NCBI WGS metagenome assembly WNGD01 (sample SAMN13153369, study PRJNA577476) | soil metagenome | isolation source: 40 cm soil or saprolite under grassland replicate 2 | place: USA:California | collected 2016-06-15 | reverse complement strand
CGGGGACGATCCGCCACTCGTCGCTCCCCTTCGCAAGCCCTGCGGCGGAGTGCTGGACCCAGACAACGGGGACCTGTTCGTCCCGCGCCTTCTCTACCAGGCGGCCGACGTTCGCGACGACCGTGTCGCGCTCGGGAGCCCCATCGACGACGCCGTTCTGCACGTCGACGACGAGGAGTGCGGTGTTCGGTCGGTTCTCGAGTGTCGTCACGGTCTCTCCTTTCCCACGCTGGCGGAAGCAGCGAGCAAGCTAGCTGTTCCGACTGACGCGTTGCGCCGGCTGACTTACTCGGTCTCGTGCTCGGTGCGCTGCCGGAGGGCCGAGCACCGATCCACCACCTTCGAGACAGGCCTACCTGACGGAGAGCTTCTTCCTCCACGGCGGCGCCAACCTCGCTGACATGAACGACCGAGTGATCGGCTACTCCGAAGACGTCACCAGCTGGCCCAGAGTCGTTCGCCAGGCGTCCTAGCCGACCTCAAAGGGAGGTACAGTCGCCGCGCGATGCGGCTGCCGGTGTGCCTCCTTCTCGTCCTCGTCGTCCTCGCGGCCGGCTGCCAGACCGAACCGTCCGTGTACAAGGCGGCGCCGACCGCGAACTGCCTCCGCAAGGGCGGCTATCGGGTCACGACGGAACCCGCCAAGCTCGGGCTCGTGGAGAGGAACGCATTCAACGGCGGCCTGCTCGCGTTCCATCCCGGCAACGCCATCAGGATGGCGTTCGGCGAGAACTCCGACGACGCACCCGGCATCGCCGCGGGCTATCGCCGTTTCGCCTCGAAGAAGCTGAAGCCGCACATCGACGACGTGCTCCGGATCCAGAAGAACGCCGTCCTCCTGTGGACGGTGACGCCTCCGCAGGAGGAGATCGACGCCGTCTTCGCCTGCCTCAAGGGCTGACGGGTCTAGAAGGGACACGTCGCGTGCCTGGCACCTGAAGGTGGCGGAAACGGGCATGCCCTGGGGTCAGACCTCCAGACGTGTCCCGCGGAGGCCTGTCGCGTGCCTGGCACCGGACCTGTTCGGGGGACGGTTGGCGCGAGGCTAGAATCGATGCCGATGGCTGAGATCGGGACGATGCGCGTGAAGAGCGGCCTCGCCGAGATGCTGAAGGGCGGGGTGATCATGGACGTGACCACGGCGGAGCAGGCACGTATTGCCGAGGACGCCGGTGCCGTGGCCGTGATGGCGCTCGAGCGCGTCCCGGCCGATATCCGTGCCGAGGGCGGCGTCGCGCGGATGGCTGATCCCGACAAGATCGTCGAGATCCAGGAGGCCGTGACGATCCCGGTCATGGCCAAGGCACGGATCGGCCACTTCGTCGAGGCGCAGATCCTCGAGGCGCTCGAGGTCGACTACATCGACGAGTCAGAGGTGCTGACGCCCGCCGACACGGCGCACCACATCGACAAGTGGAAGTTCACCGTCCCGTTCGTCTGCGGGTGCACGAACATCGGTCAAAGTTCCGTTCGTGTGCGGCGCTCGTAATTTGGGCGAGGCCCTGCGCCGCATCGCCGAAGGCGCCGCCATGATCCGGACGAAGGGCGAGGCCGGCACCGGGGACATCGTCAACGCCGTCACGCACATGCGGTCGGTTTTCGGCGCGATCAAGAAGCTGGGCGCGATGGATCCCGACGAGCTCTACACCGAGGCGAAGAACCTGCAGGCGCCGGTCGAGCTCGTGCGCTGGGTCGCCGAGAACGGGCGGCTGCCGGTCGTCACATTCACGGCGGGCGGGATCGCGACGCCCGCGGATGCCGCGCTCTGCATGCAGCTCGGCGCCGACGGCGTCTTCGTCGGCTCCGGAATCTTCAAGTCGGGCAACCCGAGCGACCGCGCGAAGGCGATCGTCGAGGCGACCACGCACTTCAACGACGCCGAGATCCTCGGGCGCGTCTCGCGCGGGCTTGGCGATGCAATGAGCGGTCTCTCCGCCGCCGCGCTGCGTCCGGAAGAGCTGCTCGAAACCCGCGGCTGGTAGCCCCGGCATGCGGATCGGAGTTCTCGCCGTCCAGGGCAACGTGCGTGAGCACGCCGCCATGCTGCGCCGGCTCGGGGCAGACGTGGTCGAGGTGCGCAAGCCCGAGCAGCTCGACGGGCTCGACGGGCTCGTCGTCCCGGGCGGCGAATCGACGACCTTCATGCGGCTCATGCGCCTGTACGGGTTGGACGAGGCGCTGCGGACCTTCGCCGCTCCGGTCTTCGGAACGTGCGCGGGCATGATCGTGCTCGACCGTGGGCACCTCGGCCTGATTGATCTGGAGGTCGACCGCAACGCCTACGGCCGTCAGGTGGCCAGCTTCGAAGCAGACCTGCGCCTCGCGGACGACGCTGAGCCGCTCCGCGGCGTCTTCATCCGCGCCCCCCGCGTGCGCGAGCACGGTCCCGAGGTCGAGGTGCTGGCCGAGCACGACGGTGAGCCCGTCCTGCTGCGGCAGGGCCGGTTCCTCGTGGCCTCGTTCCATCCCGAGCTGACGGACGATGCGCGCGTCCACGAACTGTTCCTCGAGCAGGTACAGGAGGCGATGAGTGTCAGGGCATAGCAAGTGGTCGTCGATCAAGCACAAGAAGGGCGCCGCCGACGCGAAGCGCGGCAAGCTGTTCTCGAAGCTGTCGCGCGCGATCATCGTGGCCGCGAAGGAGGGCGGCCCCGACCCGGCCGGAAACCTCGCGCTGCAGAACGCGATCGAGAAGGCGCGCGCCTATTCCATGCCGAAGGACAACATCGAGCGTGCGATCGCCCGCGGCTCGGGCGCCGAATCCGACGCGCAGGCGTTCGAGACAGTCATCTACGAGGGCTACGGCCCGAGCGGCGTCGCGGTGATCGTCGAGGCCCTGACCGACAACCGCAACCGAACCGCCTCCGACGTTCGTCACGCGTTCGACAAGAACGACGGCAACCTCGGGACATCGGGCGCGGTCGCCTGGCTGTTCGAGCGCCGCGGGGTGGTGCTCGTGCCCGCCGACGGCGTCGACGAGGACGAGCTGACGCTGGCGGCCGCGGAGGGTGGGGCGGACGACGTCACGCTCGACGGCTCGACCTATCAGGTCGTGTCGGCTCCGGAGGCGCTGACGACGGTCCGCGAGGCCGTTGAGGGCGCGGGTTTCAGCGTGGAATCAGCCGAGCTGACGCTCGTTCCGAAGACGACCGTCGAGGTCGCGGAGGAAGCCGCGGCGAAGAAGATCCTGCGCCTGATCGACCAGCTCGAGGAGAACGACGACGTGCAGGACGTCTACGCGAACTTCGACATTCCGGAGCAGGTGCTGGAGGCCGTCGCGGTCTAACCGCCGGGAACGAACTAGCCGGACCCTCGGGAAGGATACGTCCGGGTCGCTGCCTAACCTCTGACCGTGAAAGTCATCGGCATCGATCCAGGGACTGCTTCGTGCGGGTACGGCATCGTCCACGAAAGCGACGGGCGCCTCAGGGCCATCGACCACGGGTGGTGGAAGACCCGCGCAGGAGAACGGCCCGAGCTGCGGCTGAAGACGATCTTCGACGCGGTCGCCGGCCTGATCGAGGCGCATCGTCCGGATGCCGTCGTGCTCGAGGAGTCGTTCGTCGGCGCCGACGCCCGCACCGCGCTCTTCGTCGGGCAGGCGCGCGGAGCCGTCATGGTCGCGGCCGCGAACGCCGGCGTCGAGTGCGCTGAGTATCCGCCGGCGCGCGTGAAGCAGGTCGTCTGCGGTTACGGCCGCGCCGAGAAGCAGCAGGTGCAGAAGATGGTGAAAGCGATCCTCTCGATGCACGCGGAGCCGACGCCGTTGCACGCCTCGGATGCGCTGGCCGTCGCGATCTGCCATGCGCTCGCGCCGCCCTTGCTGAGGATCGCCGGGTGATCGCGCGGCTGCGCGGCCGCGCCGTCGCGAACACGCCTGAGGGGCTCGTCGTCGACGTCGGCGGTGTCGGCTACCTCGTGGCGGCGACACCGTCGGCGGTGAGGAAGGCGGACGGCGCCGCCGAGGTGTCGCTGCACACCTACCTGCACGTCCGGGAGGACGCGCTGCAGCTCTACGGGTTCGCGGAAGCGGCAGAACGTGAGCTGTTCGTGCAGCTTCTGTCCGTGAACGGCGTCGGCCCGAAGGTCGCACTGGCGATCGTCTCCGGCTCGCCCGCGGCCGAGCTGCGACGGGCGATCGTGCTCGAGGACACGGCGCGCTTCCAGGCGATTCCCGGCATCGGCAAGAAGACGGCGGAGCGGATCGTGCTCGAGCTGAAGGAGAAGCTCGGCGACGCGCCGGTGCCGATCTCGTCGGCCGGTGGCACGCAGCCGCACCTGGTCGCACGGGACGCGCTGGTCGAGCTCGGGTACTCCGTCGGCGAGGCGGAGCAGGCACTGGCCGCCGTCGATCCGGAGCTTTCGCCGGAGGAACGCGTGCGGCAGGCGTTGAAAGCGGCGTAGTGTCCACCCAGTTCCTGGCCCCGGCGGTCGTTCCGGAGGAGGAGGTCCTCGAGGAATCGCTGCGCCCGCGGCGTCTGGCCGATTTCGTCGGACAGGCGCGGATCAAGGACCAGCTCGCGATCGCGCTCACCGCCGCGAAGGCGCGCGACGAGGCGCTCGACCACGTGCTGCTCGTCGGTCCGCCCGGGCTCGGCAAGACGAGCCTGGCGCACATCGTGCGCGAGGAGCTTGGTGTGGGCATCCGCTGCATCGCCGGGCCGGCGCTCGAGCGCAAGGGCGACATGGCCGCGATCCTGACGGGGCTGGAGCGGCACGACGTGCTCTTCGTGGACGAGATCCATAGGTTGAACCGGGCGATCGAGGAGATCCTGTATCCGGCGCTCGAGGACTTCCGCCTCGACATCATCGTCGGCCAGGGCGCGGCCGCACGCACGCTCACGCTCGATCTGCCGCAGTTCACGCTCGTCGGCGCGACGACGCGCACCGGACTGCTGACGACGCCACTGCGCGACCGGTTCGGGATGACCTTCCGGCTCGAGTACTACGAGCCGGGCGAGCTGGGGACGATCGTGCGGCGCTCCGCGCGCATCCTCGACGTCGAGATCGAAGACGACGCGGCCAACGAGATCGCACGCCGCTCGCGCGGTACGCCGCGGATCGCGAACCGCATCCTGAGGCGCGTGCGCGACGTCGCGCAGGTCAGGCACGACGGCGTGATCACGAATGACGTGGCGCGCGAGGCGCTCGCGCTGCTCGAGGTGGACGCGATCGGCCTCGAGCGCGTCGACCGGGAGCTGCTGGGGGCGATCCTGTACAAGTTCGGCGGCGGCCCGGTCGGCCTGTCGACGCTCGCGGTCGCCCTCGGCGAGGAGTCAGACACGATCGAGGACGTCTACGAGCCGTATCTCCTGCAGCTCGGCTTCCTGCAGCGCACGCCGCGCGGACGCATTGTGACCGAGCTCGGCCGCGAGCACGTCGGCTCGACGGTACCCGCAGACGCGAAGCTCTTTTGAGCCCGGACCTCTGGGTTCCGGGCGCCGCCGAGCCGTCGCTGGACGACTTCGTCGGGCGTGTCCACCGGCAGATCGAGCGGTACACGGGCACGCATGCATCCGACCGCTCCCACGTCGAGGTCGAGCTGGGCGACGGCGAGCGCCTTACCCTGCAGTCGCTCGACAGCGAGCCGGGCTACGGCTTCCTCACCCTGACCGTGCCTGACGGCAGCCAACTGATCGTCCCGGTAGGCGCAATCCGCCGGATCACTCTTGGCCCAGCCGACGAGCAAAACAAGCCGGGCTTCGCTCTGCCCACCAACACCACCTGAGCCGGACGCTACGCCAGGCGAGGCCGGGCTCAGCCCGGCCTCGCTGCCGTAACCCCCGTGGCGGAACCGCAGGCTCCGCCACGAAAAAAGGAGCGAGGCCCGCCGCATAGGCCTCGCTCCTTAAATGTCCGCCCCGGCCGCAGTACCGCAGTTGTCGGGGCTGGCTCTGCCGCAGAACAGAGCGTTGAGGACAGGTGGTACGTGAGGAGCATGGCTCACCCACGCTGGTTGATTCCTCCCCCTTCGGGTGGTTCATTCGGATGCTTCACTTTCACCCACCCGGGGGAGTGCGGAATCGGCTTTCCGGCTTGATTCTGAGTCTCAGGAGGATCGTGGGGGGCCGCAGCCCACATCCTCCGAAGGCGGCCGCGGGGATCCCTCTGCGGCCGCCGCGTGTTCGGCGTGCAGGTGTCCGCCCTAGACGCGTCCCGTGCCAGGCAGGAGACGGCGCCGCAAAGGCCATGTCCGTACCGTCAGGGCGAGGACGCGAGGGGCGAGCAGGAGCGCCATGACGTCGAACCAGACATAGCCGGAGGCGACGCCGCTGGGCGGGTTTCCGTCCGGGATGCCGAGCCCCGGGAGCTGCTCTGCCCAACGCCACGTCCCGATCGCGGTCCCGTAGAGCTCGAGCGCCGCGACGACGAGGAACACCCCCGCGTATGCCGTGCGCGCGCGCGAGCGCCAGAGGAACGCCAGCAGGAGCGGCACGCCGAGCGCCCCCGCGGCGTCCGTGCGCGGCAGAACCGTCAGGCCGAGGATGCCCCAGGCGGAGGCGATCGCGGCCGCGGCGACGACGAGCGCACGTGCGTGGCTCCGCAGCGCCTCGCTCAGGGAGAGACCCGCCATGAACACGAGTCCGTGCGCGGGCGGGACGAAGGTCGGGAGGCTGTGCAGCCGGTACGAGTAGACGCCCCACAGGATCGATCCCGTCAGCTCGGCGAGGGTCGCCGCGCAGATGACGACGGCGACTTGGGCCCGCCGCTCGACGGGGAGCGGTCGCGCTGCGACGAGGAGTGCGATCCACGTCAGCGCGCCGAGGACGAGCTGGCCGGACAGATCGACCTGCGTGTCGACGGCGAGCAGTGCCGCGAGATAGCCGGCGATGACGCCGGCGCGGATCAACGGCGGAACTGGAGCTCGTGCCACGACGGCACGGGGGCGAGCTCGAGCAGGGCCCGGTCGCCGTTGGGATCGCGGTAGGCGAAGTCCGCGACGTCCTCGTCCCAGGCGACGTCGAGGATCCCTTCCTTGACGCGATGGTCGAGCCAGGCGCTGCGGAACACGAGCTTCTTCAGCCAGTACACGAGCGACTCGCCGCCGACGAGCGAGACGCGTTCCCAGTGCCGCACGAGGTAGCGCCCGAGCCCGCTGCGGGGCTCGTCGATCCAGTCGCGCCAGACGAGCTCGACGAGATCGGCCGTCTCGTCCTCGTCCAGCTCGTTGTCGGCGACGAGCCCGAGCTTGACCGCCGCGGCCGTGACGCGCTGCGCGAAATCGGAGGCGTTGAAGCCGAAGCGATGGTCCTGGAACTCGATGACGTAGTCGTCGCCCGAGACGTAGTTCGCCTCCACCACGCTCTCGAGCATAGCCTGTGCCCCTGTGAGCACCCGGCTGTTGGGGGCATCGGTGGCGGTGACCGCGCTGGTCGTCTTGGCCGTCTGGCTGACCGACCTCTCGTTCCAGCGCGCCGCGCTGCTCGCGCCGGTGCTCGTGATCGGTGTCGGCGCTGTTGCCGGCCTCGTGGTCTTCTGGGGGCGCACCGGCTGGGACTCGCTGCGGCGCAGCCGTCATCCCGCGCTGATCGCGGCCGGAGCCGCGGTGTTCGTCGCGCTGCTCGTCGTGTTGACCCTCCTGGGGGTCAACCTCCCACACGAATAGGGGATCTCCCGTACCCCGATTCGGGGGTTGGCTCCGTGGCCGCCGGGCCCGATGCCTGAGACATTCATGGACATGGACTTCACCCTCACCGAGCTCGACCACCGCTCCGCGGACGGAATCGAGGTCTCCCTGCTCTGGAGCCGGAACACGAACCGGCTACTGGTCGCGGTCGCAGACAGCCGCTCCGGCGAGAGCTTCGAGGTCCACGCTCCGGCCGAGAAGGCGCTCGACGTCTTCCGGCACCCGTTCGCGTACGCGGCCTGACGCATTCGAGTCCGGCGCCGGCTTCGCCGGCGCCATGATGACTCGAATGCGACTCTCCTAGCGGAGAGCGGCCCAGGGCCGCACCCGGCGGAGCCGGGCGCGGCGACACATGGTGTTGCTTCTCGCTGAGATCGAGTGCACGCTGCCTTCTGGCAGTACACGCGCGTCGACGAACGCGGCGTTGCTTAGCCGAGGAGTTCCGCCAGCGCTGGCCCTGAGCTGCTCGAGGTCCGCCTCGTCGTTGTAGCCCTGAAACGAGGCGCGGATCAGGCGCCGGCCGTTGCGCGCTCCGCGACCGGGATCTCGATCGCGTGCTCGTCGTAGAGCCGCTCCTGTAGGTCGCTTGGCGCATCGTCGGGGAGGAAGAGCGACACCATCTGCCCGTAGAGGCCATGTCGCTTGCCTGGCACCACGGGCTCGAGGCCGAGCTCCTCGGCGGCCCGCCGGGCGAGAGCGTGACAGCGCTCGCGCACGCGGTCCCAGTCGTGGTCACGCTGTCACTGGATCGCATCTGGAACGGTCAGGTACGCCGACGGGTCGCGCGTGCCTGTTGCTCGTGACACGCGAGGAAGCTCGGGTCGTCGCCCCCCGTAGCCCCAGCTGACCACGAGCGGGTGCACGTCGCGCTGCAGCTCGTGCCGCACGTACAGGAACCCTGCCCCGTTCGGCGCGCACAGCCACTTGTGGCGGCGTAACCCTAAGCTCAGGAACGAGGACGAGCTATCGCGCGACGCTACAGCGGGTACGTGAGGTGGATGTCGTCGGGTTCGGCAGCGAGCAGATCCCGGTCCGGAGGTGTGGCGAGTGACGAGCCGCGACGAAGATAGAAGTTGACGGTGTTCTCTGTCGGTACCGCAGAAACGTAGAGCGCCTCCGCGCCGAGCGCACTCGCTGCCTCCGCCGCAACCGCGAACAACGTTGAACCGACACCCTGAGCGCGGGCCGCGCGGCTGACGTAGAGGTAGAGGAGCTGTACGTGCTCGCCAGCGCTCCCAACCGGCTTCGTGTCAACGACCGAAACGCCGATTAGTGTGTCGCCGTCGAACGAGCCGAGGAAGACACCGCCGCGATCGAAACACTCGTGGAGCTTCGGTGTGTCGGCCTCGATCATCCTCGGGTGCCATCCTGGGATTTCGAAGTAGGCGGGGACGAGGGTCAACTGCCCATCCACAACTTTGTAGATGTGGTGATGCACCTCGCTGCGGTCGATCGTCCAGATCAATTCGATCTCATCCCGAGTAAGGGCCCTTATCGCCACGTCAAGGTCATACCAGGCACCAGGAAGCGGCGCGTGTTCGAGTGACATCCGCGAGCGTCGGCCTGAAACGGGGGCACCGCTGCTTTTGGAGAAACGTAAGTAGCCCTTATGGCGATGTCGCCCCAAGTTGCCGCTCGGGCAAGACGACGCCGGCACCGAATCGATGTTGGCGGGCTATGTTCAGACAAGTGGCCTTCGCGGACTTTGACAGCCTGCTAGAGGCCGCTCGTCTAGATGGACGGGTCGTCGGCATGGTGCTGACGGGCTCTCGCGGGCGAGGCGTGTTCGTTCATCCAGCATCGGATTGGGATGTTCGCCTCGTCGAGGCGCATCTCGATGCAGTGGAGTCCGTCTCGCCGCTGCTCACCACGCTTTTCGCCGTGCAGGGTCGGTTGCGTCCTTTCAACAAGTTTCTGCGCTGGGAACTCGAGAACTTCCCTCTCGACGGTGATGTGTGGAGCGCGCAGGCGCTCCTTCCGCGCCTTCAGACGATCGTCGCCACGGGCGATCTGGGCGAGCGCGCAAACTCGGGTTCGGCGAAGTCGTCGATGGTTGGGAGCCGGATGTCGCCTGGCTTCGCGGCGAACGTTTGGCGTCAGATGGCTGAGCGGATCCGTAGCTGATCTGATTTCGGGATATTGGAACTGCCACTTGTGGCAGTTGGCCGCGTAGAAGTCCGCGTCGAGCTAGCCGTGGTTCAGGAACGTGATCTCGGGGTCGAGCAGAAACTCGTCGCGTATCGAGCAGAAACTCGTCGCGTAGAAACACGCCTGCACGTTAGGCGCGCCGAGCAGCCGATGCCGTCCGACGCCCTCCGTAGCTTGGAACGGCGATGCAAGAGGGCACCTGGACGATCAGTCCGTGCCCGCACCGGCAGGCCGGCTCGCTCGCCCGGGAGCTTGGCCTCAGCGAGATCACGGCAAGCGTGCTCGTCCGGCGCGGCTACGGCGACCCCGAGCAGGCCCGCGCGTTCCTCGCGGGCGAGCAGCCGCTGCACGATCCGTTCCTGCTCGGGGACATGGGGATTGCGGTCGAGCGCATTCGCGCCGCCGTCGCAGCGGGGCAGCGGATCTGCGTGCACGGCGACTACGACGTCGACGGCATCTGCGCGACGGTACTCGCCGTTCTCGTCCTGCGGGAGCTCGGCGCGGAGGTGGAATGGCACCTGCCGAGCCGGTTCGACGAGGGCTACGGCGTCAACGGCGGCACGCTCGAGCGCCTAGCGGGCGAAGGCTGCGGGCTCGTGCTCACCGTCGACTGCGGGATCACCGCCGTCGAGGAGGTCCGTCGGGCGCGCGAGCTCGGCCTGGACGTGATCGTCACCGATCACCACCGTCCCGCCGACGAGCTGCCGGATTGCCCGATCGTCGCGACGCGACCGTCGGGCTATCCGTTCCCCGAGCTGTGCGGGACCGGCGTCGCGTACAAGCTCGGGCAGGCGCTGCTCGGGCCCGATGCCGACGTGCTGCGCCGCCATCTCGACCTCGTCGCGCTCGCGACGATCGCCGATGTCGTGCCGCTCGTGGGCGAGAACCGCTCGCTCGCGATCGCAGGCCTACGCGCGCTCGCGCGCACGCAGAAGCCGGGACTGCAGGCGCTGATGCGCGTCTCGCGCGTCGATCCTGCGACCGTCGACACCGGGCAGGTCGGTTTCCGGCTCGCACCGCGGATCAACGCGGCCGGCCGGCTCGGTCACCCGCGCGCGGCGCTCGACCTGCTGCTCACGAACGACCGCGAGGAGGCTCGCCGGCTCGCCGACCGGCTCGAGGAGCTGAACCGCGACCGCCAGGCGGTCGAGGACAAGATCCTGCGCGCGGCGATCGCACAGGTGGAGGAGTGGCAGGAGGCCAAGCGTCGCCGCAAGGCATACGTCGTTTGGGGCGACGATTGGCACGAGGGCGTGATCGGGATCGTGGCGTCGCGGCTCGTCGAGCGGTACCACCGGCCGGTTGTCCTGCTCGCCGGCGGCGAGGGGCTCTGGAAGGGATCGGGCCGCTCGATCCAGTCCTTCGATCTCCATGCCGCGCTCGGCGGGTGCGCGCAGTTCCTCGAGCGGTTCGGTGGGCATCGTGCGGCCGCCGGGCTGTCGATCGTGCCCGAGTGGATCGAGCCGTTCGCCGACGCATTCGCCGCCCAAGCCGAGGGGCTGCTCACACCGGACGATCTCGTGCCGACGACGACCGTCGACGCCGTGCTCCCACGCGGAGCGAAGCTGACGCTCGACCTGTGCGAAGAGTTGCGGCAGCTGGCGCCGTTCGGGCTCGGCAATCCGGACGTGACGCTGCTTGCGCCCGGCTGCGAGCTCGGCGATCTCGCCGCGGTCGGAGAGGGCAAGCATCTGCGGTTCCGCGTGCACCGCGACGGCAGCGACGCGGGCGGCGCGATTGCGTTCGGGCAGGGCACGCAGCTCGACCGCTACCGGCGCGTCGGCCGCTACGACGTCGCCTTCCGGTTGCAGGAGAACCGCTGGAACGGGACGGTCGCGCCGCAGCTCGTCGTGCGGCGCGTCTTCGACGCTGACGACCGTTTCGACGAGGTCTACACGTGGCTGCGTTCTCAGTGGCAGGCGACGGCGCGCGATCCGCAGGCGCAGGCGATCTTCGACGAGCTCGACGTCGAGGCCGGCGGCCCGAAACGGCACCCGCTCGAATCCGAAACGTTTCGCACCCTGCTTGCGGAGCCGGCGCTGCTGCGCGCTGCGTGATCGTCCGCGCCGAGACCACAGCCGACCACGCCGACATCCGCAGGATCAACGACGAAGCCTTCGGCGAGACGCTCGAGGGTGAGCTCGTCGATGCGATCCGCGCCTCGGACAGGTTCGTTCCGGAACTGTCCCTCGTGGCCGAGTCCCGGGGACAGTCCCTCGGACATGTGATCTCGAGCTACGTCGACGTCGAGCCGGGCGGACGGCGCGTCCTGCAGGTTGGGCCGCTCGCGGTCGTCCCGCCCCAGCAACGTCGGGGCATCGGGACGGCACTGATGGAGGAGACGATCCGCCGCGCCGACGAGCGCGGTGAGCCGTTGTTGCTGATCGAGGGCAACCCACGCTACTACGGGCGCTTCGGGTTCACGCGCGCGGATGTGGTGGGGATCGAGCCGCCGCCGGAGGCGCTCGGGCCCGAGTACTTCATGATCCGGCCGCTGGCGCGCTACGACGCGGCATTGCGAGGGAGGGCGGTCTATCCGCCCGAGACGTTCGGGATCGTCTCCTAGCGGGTGACGCCGACCGAGGCCCGGCGCGCGTGCTGGGGGCGCGGCCGGCCGGCGGCGAGCGAGTTCAGGGCGAGCAGGAGGCGCGCGGCGCGCGCGGCTGCTCGGCGTTCCTGTCTGCGTCTGTACCAGGCCATGGGCGAGTCCTTTTCCTCATCGGAACGCCCGTTCCTCCACTTGAGTCACGGCCACTGAGACGGGGGAGGGAGGCCGAAAGAGGCGGAGTACACTGAATCTATGGCTGTCCTTGAGACTCACGAACAACATCAGGAGCTCATCGACCAGCTGATCGCGGACGTCTCCGCCTACAACCCGGATGTCGACCGCGACCTGATCACACGGGCCTTCCTGTTCGCGGCCGAAGCGCACGAAGGACAGCAGCGGCGTTCGGGTGAGGACTTCGTGCTGCACCCGTGGGGCGCAGCGAAGATCTGCGCCCAGCTCCAGCTCGACGACGAGACGATCGCGGCGGCACTGCTCCACGACGTGGTCGAGGACACCGACGTCGCGCTCGAGGACGTGCGCGCCGAGTTCGGCGACGAGATCGCGAAGCTCGTCGAAGGCGTGACGAAGCTGACCCGGGTGCAGTTCCAGAGCCGTGAGCAGGCAGAAGCGGAGAACTACCGGAAGCTGATCATCGCGATGGCCGAGGACGTGCGCGTGATCCTGATCAAGCTCGCCGACCGGCTGCACAACCTGCGCGAGATCGAGTACCTGGGCAAGCAGAAGCAGGTGCAGAAGGCGAAGGAGACGCTCGAGGTCTACGCGCCGCTTGCGCACCGGCTCGGGATCCACGCGCTCAAGTGGGAGCTTGAGGACCTCGCGTTCGAGACGCTGCACCCGCGTAAGTACGAGGAGATCAAGGCGATGGTGACGGAGCGCCGCGCGGACCGCGAGGGCCATGTCTCGGAAGCGGCGCGCATCCTGCAGCTCGAGCTCGACAAGGTCGACATCCCCGCCGAGATCTCCGGGCGCGCGAAGCACTTCTACTCCATCTACGACAAGATGGCCAAGAAGGGCCGCGAGTTCAACGAGATCTACGACCTCACCGCGATGCGCGTGATCGTGGAGCGCTCCGGCGACGAGGGCACGCGCGACTGCTACGGCGCCCTCGGGTTGATCCATTCGCTGTGGAAGCCGATGCCCGGCCGCTTCAAGGACTACATCGCGATGCCGAAGTTCAACCGCTACCGGTCACTGCACACGACGGTGATCGGACCGGAGGGCCGGCCACTCGAGATCCAGGTGCGGACACGCGACATGCACGAGACGGCGGAGTTCGGGATCGCCGCGCACTGGCGTTACAAGGGCAAGCGCCGTGCGAAGTCGGACGAGGCGTGGGAGACATGGGTGCGCCAGTTGATGGAGGCGCAGCCGGAGACGATCGACGAGCCGGGCGAGTTCAAGCGCGCCTTCCTGAGCGACCTCGTCGACGACGAGGTGTACGTCTTCACGCCGAAGGGCGAGGTGAAGACGCTGCCGACGGGCGCGACGCCGATCGACTTCGCGTACGCCGTGCACACGGACGTCGGTCACCGCACCGTCGGCGCGAAGATCAACGGGCGCATCGTGCCGTTGCACTACCGGCTGAAGAACGGCGACTTCGTCGAGATCCTGACCTCGAAGGCCGGCCGGGGGCCGTCGCGCGACTGGCTCTCGCTGGCCGCGTCCTCGCGCGCGCGTAGCAAGATCCGCCAGTGGTTCTCCCGCGAGACGCGTGAGGACCAGGAGCAGAAAGGCCGCGAGGCGCTCGAGGGGTCGCTGAAGGCGGCGAAGCTCCCGTATCGGAAGCTCGCAGGCTCGGCCGTGCTGGCGGAGGTCATCCGCGACATGAACTTCAAGAAGGCGGAGGACTTCTACCTTGCGCTCGGGTCGGGCAAGGTCAGCGCGCAGTCCGTCGTCAACAAGGTGCTGCAGCGGCTGAAGACGGAGCAGGCGGCGGAGGAGGAGGCCGTCCCGCTCAAGGCGCCGCGCGCGAAGCACGCGATCGGCAGCGAGAACTACGGCATCAACGTGCACGGGGTCGACGACGTGCTCGTGCGGCTGGCGAAGTGCTGCACGCCGGTGCCCGGGGACGAGATCGTCGGCTACATCTCGATGGGGAAGGGGATCACGATCCATCGAGGCGACTGTCCGAACGTGAAGGCCCTGGCGCGGAACCCGGAGCGCTTCACCCCGGTCAGCTGGGACGGGGGCGCGTCACAGAGCTTCCGCGTGCAGATCGCCGTCGACTCGTGGGATCGCCCGCGCCTGCTCGAGGATGTCGCGCGGACGTTCGCCGAGCACGGCGCGAACATCGTCTCCTACGGCGGCACCGTCGAGGATCAGATGGCCAAGAACTGGTACGTCGCCGAGGTCGGTGACGTCAAGGAGTTGCGCGGCCTGCTCACGGCTCTGCGCAACATCGAAGCCGTTTTCGACGCCTATCGCGTCACTCCGTCGTAGTCCCTCAACTCAGGGATCATCACTCGAACGAGCGCGGTACCTCCTTTCAGGGATAGACCGCGCGCGGAATCTGACTACAACGAGTGCAAGGGGGAGAGGGCACCAAAGCTGCGGCGCCCGTTCGTTCCGAGGACAACGGGCGGGCGCGCGGCCTTTTTGGGACAGGGATTCGCTTCGCTCAGGTGAAGCGGTCTGCGCCGGTCAATGCGACTGGCGCGGTCCACTCAGGTGCCAGGCACGTGACGGGTCTCACGTGGACAGGGCGTCTCCCTCGAACGAGCGAATTCGCTCCTTGTACGAGTCCGGAATGGCGACCGCCTTGCGTTCGTCGAGGTCGACGAGGACGAGCGTCTGGGTCGCCGTCACCATCAACAGGTCGTCGCGGGCGCGGTATGCGGCGAACTCGTACGTGACGCTCGTGCGGCCGATCCGGGCCATCCGCACGCAGACCTCGATCAGGTCGTCGAAGACCGCCGGCGCCAGGTACTCGATCGTGCAGGCGCGCATGACGAACTCCTGGCCCTCCTCGCCGATGTCCATGCCGAGCAGTCCGAGCTTGCGGTGGTACTCGACGCGCGCGAGGTCGAAGTAGGGCAGGTAGCGCCCGTAGTAGACGATGCCCTGGGCATCGGTGTCCGAGAAGCCGACGCGCGTCTGCGCCGAGAAGTTGAAGGGCGGCTTCGAGCTCAGCTCCTGATCACCCCGAGCACCTCGTCGCGCTTGCGTTCCATCAGGCCCGGCGAGAGTGCTTCGAGATTCAGCCGCAGCAGCGGTTCCGTGTTGGACGGCCGGACGTTCATGTGCCACTCCTCCGCGTCGACCGACAGCCCGTCGAGGTGCGACACCGTGCCTTCGGCGCCGAAACGTTCCTTCAACTCCTGCAGCTTGAGCGCGACGTCGGCGACGGGCGTGTTCAGCTCGCCGGTGATGAAGTACCGATCGCTGAACGGACGCAGGATCTCCGAGAGCCTCTCGTCGCGTTTGGACACGAGCTCGAGCATGAGCAGGAACGGGACGACTCCCGAGTCGGCCTGCGAGAAGTCGCGGAAGTAGTAGTGCCCGGAGACCTCGCCGCCGAAGGCGGCGCCCTCCTCGCGCATGCGGTGCTTGAAGAACGCGTGCCCGACGCGGTTCACGAGCGGCACGCCGCCGGCCCGCTCGATCGTCTGCGGCACGGCCCAGCTTGCGCGGACGTCGTAGAGGATCTTCGCGCCCGGCTCCTTCTCGAGGATCGACTCGGCGAGCAGCGCCGTGACGAAGTCGCCCGGCACGAACTCGCCGGTGTCGTCGACGAAGAAGCAGCGGTCGGCGTCGCCGTCGAAGGCGACGCCGAGATCGGCGCCCTCCTCCGTCACCTTGCGCACGATGAACTCGCGGTTCTCCGGCAGCAGTGGGTTCGGCTCGTGGTTCGGGAACGTGCCGTCGGGCTCGAAGAAGTAGCGCACGGCGTCGATCGGCAACCGTTCCAGCACGGGCGGCAGCATCGCGCCGGCCATCCCGTTGGCCGCGTCGATCACGACCCGCAGCGGCTTCACCGCGTCGACGTCGATGAAGGACAAAACGCGTTCGACGAACTGCGGCCAGATGTCCTCCTGCGTGATCGTCCCGACGGGACCCGTCTCCTGCCTGGCACCTGACAGGGCCCGCGTGCGGATGTCCAAAAGGCCCGAGTCCCCGCCGACCGGCAGTGCCCCCCGGCGGACGATCTTCATCCCCGTGTACTGCTTCGGATTGTGCGAGGCCGTGACGGCGATGCCGCCCTCGAGGCCGAGCTCGCCGACGGCGAAATAGACCATCTCCGTGCCGACGAGACCGAGGTCGATCACGTCGGCACCCGACTCGGCCGCACCGCGCATCACCGCAGCGGCCATCGCCGGCGCGGACAGCCGCATGTCGCGGCCGACGGCGATCCGTCGCGGCTCGAACTCGTCGACGTACGCGCGTCCGATCGCGTACGCACCGGCCTCGTCCAGCTCGTCGGGATAGATCCCGCGCACGTCGTAGGCCTTGAAGACCTTGGGGTCGAGCACGCGACGATGCTACGCGTGAACTAGAGGGCGAGCGCCGTGACCTTGGTTTCAAGTCGGATACGGCCCGCGGTCACATCGACCCCCGCACCTAGAATTTCGGTGTGGAGCGGAAGCTCGCAACTGTGCTGTTCGCGGACCTGGTCGGCTCGACCGAGCTGGTCTCGGATCAGGACCCGGAAATCACGCGCCGGAACGTCACGGCCTTCTTCGACGCCGTGGCCGGCTGCATCGAGACCCACGGCGGGACCGTGGAGAAGTTCGCCGGCGACGCCGTCATGGCGGCGTTCGGCATCCCCCAGGCGCACGAGGACGACGCGGAGCGCGCTGTCCGGGCTGCCCTCGGGATCATCCAGAATGTCCACGAGCTCGGCGTCGAGGCACGTATTGGCATCGAGGCCGGCGAGGTCGTGGTCGACGAGACCGACTCGACCTTCGCGACCGGAGCGGCCGTCAACGTCGCGGCCCGCCTGCAACAGGCGGCCGGGCCCGGCGAGATCCTGATCGGGGACGCGGCGCATCGCCTCACCGAGGGCAGGGTCGAGAGCGAGAACGTCGGGCCGCTCGAGCTCCGAGGGTTCCGCCGGCCGATCGCCGCCTACAAGGCCGTCGCCGCCGTCGACGGGCGGCCGCAGTCCGCCTCCGTCTCGGCGCCGTTCGTCGGACGCGAGTCGGAGCTCGAGCTACTCGAGAACACGCTGGCGCGGACGATCCGCGACCGGCGTCCCCACGTCTTCACAATCTACGGCGAGCCGGGCGTCGGCAAGAGCCGGCTCCTGCGCGAGTTTCTCGCCGGAGTCGAGGGCACGACGATCCTCGCGGGCCGCGCGCTCCCCTACGGCGAAGGCGTCACCTACTGGCCGCTGGCCGAGATGGTGAAGGCGGCCGCCGGGATCACGGACGACGATCCGATGGAGACCGCGCGCGAGAAGCTGATCGAGTGCTGCGGCGACGAGGCGATCGCCGAGCTGCTCGGGCTCGCCTCCGGTGTGATGGAGGCGGTCGAGGGCGAGCGAGGGCAGCCCGAGATCGCGTGGGCCGCGCGCGAGTTCGTCGACGAGCTCGCCGACGTCCAGCCGCTCGTCCTGGTCTTCGAGGACATCCACTGGGCAGAGGAGCCGTTGCTCGAGCTGATCGACCACCTCGCGCAGTGGGTGCGCGAGCGCGCGCTGTTGATCGTGTGTCTCGCGCGGCCGGAGCTGCTCGACGTGCGTCCGGGCTGGGGTGGAGGGCGCATCCGGTCGACCGCGATCGAGCTCGAGCCGCTCATGCGCGAGGAGAGCGAGGCCTTGGCCGAGGCGCTGCTAGCGGAGCACGACATCGCTGAAAGTGTGCGCGCGAAGCTGCTCGAGAAGACCGAGGGGAACCCGCTCTTCGTCGAGGAGACCGTCCGCATGCTGCTCGAGGAGGGCGCCGCCGGCGGCGACCGTATCCCCGACACGGTGCAGGCGTTGATCGGCGCGCGCATCGACCGGCTGCCCGCGGGCGAGAAGATCATCCTCCAGCGCGGCTCGGTGATCGGCCGCACGTTCTGGGGCGGAGCGATCGACTACCTCTCCGGTGAGTACGACGCCGACGAGCTCGAGGACATGCTCGACGACCTGCTCCTGCGCGACTTCGTCACGCGCGAGGAGCGCTCGACGATCAGCGGCGAGTCCGCGTATCGCTTCAAGCACGTGATGATCCGCCAGGTAGCGTACGGCGGCCTCTCCAAGTCGAGCCGCGCCGAGTACCACACGCGTTTCGCCGAATGGCTGCACGAGAAGGCCGACAAGGAGCTGGTCGAGATCCGTGCGTACCATCTCGACCAGGCCTGCACGCTGTACGCGGAGCTCGACGGGCGGCCGCCGCAGGAATTGGCGCAGACCGCGGCGCGCGCGCTCCAGACCGCCGGCAAGCGTGCGCTCGCGCGCGAGTCCAACCTGTCGGCACGCAAGCTCTTGCTGCGCGCTCTCGAGCTCGAGCCGACGTTGGAGCGGCGGTACCTGGCCGCACGCGCAGCGTCGCAGCTCGGCGACCTGCCGGTCGTCCGCGACGAGATGACCCTCGTCGCGGAGGAGGCCGCAGCCGAGGGCGCGCGTGATCTGCAGACGCGGGCCCTGACGGCCCTCTCGGAGGCCGCGGCGTCGCTCGACGGCGAGTTCGCCCGCGCGGTTGAGCTCGCCGACCAGGCGCTCGAGGTGGTCGAGCCCGACGACCACGAAGGCCGTTTCCTCGCTCTCGACCGTCGCGCACGGGTGGCCAGATGGATCGGGCGTCTCGCCGAGGCCGAGGAGTTCGAGCAGCGGGCGCTCGACGCCGCACGGGCGGCCGGGCGCAAGGACCAGGAGGCGAAGGCCGCGCTCCAGCTGGCCGGGCTCCACATCGGGCGCATGGAGGAGGACAAGGCCGAGCCGCTGATCGACCACGCGCTCGAGTTGGCCGAGCACAGCGGCAGCATCGTCGCGCGCGCCAGCGCCGCCCAATCGAAGGGCAACCTTCTGCGCGTGCGCGGCGACTACGAACAGGCGGCGGGCTGGTTCACGAAGTCGCTCGAGCTCTACCGCGAGGCCGCCTCCGTCTCCGAGATCGCGTGGACTTCGAGGCAGCTCGGCCTCGTCGCCTGGGAGACGGGGAATCCGGAGAAGGCGGAGAAGCTGCTGCGGGAGTCGATCCGGTTGCTGGCGCCTATGCGCGAGCGCGGGACGTTGTGCGAAAGCCAGCGTTACCTGGCGCAGCTCCTGCTCGAGCAGGGCCGCATCGAAGAGGCCGAGAAGTACGCGCTGGCCGCCCGCGAGACCGTCAGCGCCGAGGACATCGTCTCACGCGCGACGACACGCGTTGCGCTCGCGCAGGTGCGCGCCGCTCAGGGCCGGGACGAGGAGGCCGAGACGCTCTTCGGCGAGGCGCTCGAGATCGTGACCGGCGGTGAGCACTGCCGGATCCTGCTCGACGTGCTGCCGCCCTACGCGGAGTTCCTGCGCGCACGCGACCGCGACGGGGATGCGGCCGCGCTCGACGCGCGGCTCGCCGAGCGCGTACCCACCGCGGCGTAGAGCTCCTCCCGGATCGCCTCGTCGGACGACTGGTCCGGCGATTCCGTGATCACCGTCGCGGGACGGTCGAACTTGGTCAGCGCCTCGCCGAGCGGTCGGACGCGAAGCGTGCCCTCGCCGTACGGGAGGTGCTTGGTCTCGTTCCGGTTTGCAAAGGCGATGTCCGAGAAGTGGATGTGGAACGGCGCGCGGGGCTCGAGCACCTGATCGGCCCCGGCGAGGATCGCCGCGAACGCCGGCGTCTCGGTGAAGCCGCCGTCCGTCACGGCGTGCAGGTGCGCGAAGTCGAGCACGGGCCGGACCCAGCCGCAGCGCGACGAGATCGCGAACACGTCCTCGGCGGTGCCCAGCTCGCGGACTCGCCCCATGATCTCGACGCCGAACGGAACGGCCCGGTCCTTCTGCTCCAACCGCCGACGCAGCTCACCGAGCTGCTCGACGACCGAGTCGATCGCCGCCTCGCGTTCGCGCCCGAGCAGGAAGCCGGGATGGAAGACGACCACCTCGGCACCGCAGGCCTTCGCGATGCCGGCGGAATGGTCGAGCATGCCGACGGCCATGTTGAGCTTCTTGCCGCGCTCGGCATGCCCCATGAAGCCGGCGATCGGCGCGTGGACGGAGAGGACGATGCCCGCGTCGCGCGCGAGCTCGCCGAACCGCTCGGCCCAGGGGTAGCCCATCCAGAACTTCCCCTCGAAGTCGATCTCGCAGGCCGTGAAGCCGCGCTCCTGGAGGAGCTCGATCGCAGCCTCTGGGCTGTCCCGTGAGGGCACGCGCGCAGGGCCGTAGTGCAGTTCGGCCACGAAAGCCACGCTAGCGAATGACGTCCGACCCGGTTTCTACCCTCGTCGCATGGCCAATAAGCCGTCACGTATCGATTTGCTCGAGCTCGACATCGACCTCCGCCTGACCGACCTCTGGCGCGAGGCCGGGGAGATCACGGAGTGGAACCTCGACGTCGTGGCGGCGTTCATGCGTGCTGCCTACGGCAAGGGCTATTGCGACGCGCTCACCGAGGACGCGCCGGGGTCTCTCTGCCATGACCACGGCTACCGGATTCCGGGCCGGCGGCCCGCACCGGCTCACGAGGCGTAGCGAGCTCTCGCCAGGGCAACGCGTCCCGTGGCTGGAATGACGGGAGGCGCAACGTGAACCTCGAGCCCTTCACGGTGATCGCAACGGTGCAGCCGCCGCCATGTCCTCTCGCAATCGCGTCGACAATCGCAAGGCCCAGCCCGACGCCGCCGTGCGCCCTCGTTCGAGCCTCGTCCGCTCTGCCAAAGCGTTCCCAGATATGTGCCAGCGCCTCCTGCGGGATACCGCACCCGCCGTCCTCGACGTCGATGGCGACGTCGTTTCCCTCCACGCGCGAGCTGAGCTCGATTGCGTCTCCGTGTTCCGTGTATTTCACAGCGTTCTCGAGCAGAGCGTCCAGGGCGCAGCGCAAGCCTTCCGGGTCGACGGCGAGCGTGCCCAAGGCGAGGTCGCCGAGCCGCCACGCGCGAGGTGCCACCTCCGACCAGCGCATGAAGACATCTTCGAGAAACGGTTCGAGTTCGACGTCTTCGAGCACCACGAAGTCCGGCTGATCGGCTTTTGCGAGCAGCAACAGCCGCTCGAGGATCTGCTCGATCCGTTTCAGCTCGTCCAGTGCGACATCGATCTCCGGGGCGGGATGCCCGTTCGTTCGGCGCAGGACCTCGAGGTGGCCGCGGGCGATCGTCACGGGTGTGCGCAACTCGTGCGACGCGTCATGTAGGAACCGCTCCTGCCGCTCGAGCAATGACGCGCGCTGTGCAGCCTGGCGCTCGACGACCGCAAGTGCATCCTGGCGCCGGCGAGCGTGCCAGACCATCGCGAGAAACATTGCCGACATCAACGGCACCTCGAACAGCTCGCCCCACAGCTGAGCGCCCTCGAAAGCGTCCTGGAGAATGAGCGCGCCGGTGGACGCGACGACTGCGAGCAATGTCAGAAGCGTGGCTGCGGACCGCCAGACCCGAAAGCCGTAGACGATCGTCAGGCTGATCCAGATGAAGTGAAAGGGGATCGTCTCCCAGCTCGGCCAGGCAATCATGGCTACGAGGTTGGCGGTCGCGAAAGCCGCCCACGCGACCTCGATGGGTCTACGCCGCAGTGAGTCGATAGCCCGCATGACGGACGGTCTCGATGGGTGCGTCGGCGCCGAGCTTTTTGCGCAGGCGGCGGATGCAGACGTCAACGAGGTTCGAACCCGGATCGAAGTGGAAGCCCCAGACCTCGGAGAGCAGCCGCTCGCGGCTGATCACTTCGCCCTGATGCTCGACGAGATGATGCAGGACGCGGAACTCGCGGTCCGATAATTGCGTCGTCACATGACCCAGGCGCGCCTCACGTCGTGCTAGGTCGAGGACAAGCCCGCCGGCACGGACGAGGTGGTCGCTTTCTCCGTTCCCCGTCTTTCGCAGCTGGACGCGGATTCGAGCTAGAAGCTCGTCGAAGGAAAACGGCTTGTTGAGGTAGTCGGCGGCGCCAAGTCCGAAACCCCGCAGCTTCGTCGGAAGGTCCGAACGCGCCGACACGATCACGACGGGGAGCTCCGGTTTCGAGCGGCTCAACTCGCGCAGGACGCTCAAGCCGTCGAGGCCGGGGAGGAGCAGGTCGAGCAGGACGAGGTCGTAGGCCTCGCGGCGCGCTCGCTTGAGGCCCTCGACTCCGTTTTGGGCGCCGTCCACGAGGAAGCCTTCACCCTCCAGCCCTCGCGCCAGGAACCCGAGGATGCGGGGCTCGTCCTCGATGACCAGGATCCGCATGGCCGCTGTCACCGACCCTACAACGGGCCATAGATGACGTGCAAATGACATCGGCATGACGATTTCGTCATTCGTCCCGCAGGGTTCGGCGGAGGGAGGTTATATCGGCGTCCTCGTGTCGGGGCAGCGGCTCCATTGAGCAGATCTGCGCGCGCTCTCGCGGTTGCCGGGGGGATCGCCTTCGGCGTCGCGCTGATCGTCTACTACATCGTCTCGTACCTGATGGTGACGCCGCCGGTCGTCGCCGCGACCGGCACGAAGCCGCGGGTACACCTCACGCTGCAGACCGTCGCCTCGTTTGGCCACGCGCCTCACACGGCGTGGGTCTCGTATCTCGCGAGGAATCCCCAGGGCAGGTGGGTGCACAGCACGGTCCTTCGTGTGCCTTCGTATTCGACGGTGGCCATCACCATCTACCAGTTCGACACCGCCACCGGCCTGCGCAATCCGTTCTGGGGACAGCCACGCGGGACGCTCGGCGGCACGATGAACGTCGACGGTAAGAACCTGCAGGTTCTCGATCCAGACCTCGCGTCGCACACGTTCGCAATTCCCGAGCTCGCCGTGTCCGTCCCGCTCAAGGGCGTCGCCGACGACGCGAAGAATCAATGCAGCGTCGCGCCCTGCACCCTTTCGCAGGCGCACACGACGGTGACGTTCTCCTTCAAGACGGGCAAGCCGGGGAAGTTCCGCTGGCAGTGCTTCGTCCCCTGCGCAGCAGGTTTCCCGCTCGGCTTCGGCGGACCGATGCAGAGCCTCGGCTGGATGGACGGCTACCTCATGGTCAAATGACGACGATCGCCGAACAGCGCGTACCGAGGCACGGCATCCGGATCGTGACGATCTGGCTCGTCCTCACGGCGGTTGCCGTCCCATTGATCGTCCTCGTGCTCGGGCCGCACCTTCCCCCGGGGCGTATGAGCGCAGAGGCCGGCTCGCAGCGCGATGCGAACGTCGTCATGACTGCGTTGATGGTTCCGATCGCGCTCCTTGTCGTCGTTTCCTTCGTCTACTCGTTCGTGTACTTCCGACAGAGCGGAGAGGCGATCGTCGATGGCCCACCGATCAAGGGGCACGCCGGAACCCAACTGCTTTGGATCGTGCTGACGAGCGCCGTCGTGCTGGCACTCGCCGTCTGGGGCAGCTACACGCTGCTCGCCAGCTCGCACGGCACCGGCGGCGGGCAGGGGCCGGATCCGATCGCAAACCCGAAGGGCTACCACCACGCCTTGCCCGTACAGGTGATCGGCCAGCAATGGGACTGGACGTTCCGCTACCCGACGTACGGTGGCGTCGAGACCCACGACCTGGCCATCCCGAACCGCACGCTCGTCGCGTTTCACGTCACCTCGCTCGACGCCACCCACTCGTTCTGGGCATACGAGCTGGGAGTGAAGGCCGATGCCGTGCCGGGCGTCGACAACATCGCGTACGTCAACGCGCGCCACACCGGGTCCTTCCAGATCCGCTGCGCCGAGCTCTGCGGTCTTTGGCACGGCCACATGGCGAAGAAGGGCCGCGTGCTCACGCCCTCGGCCTTCCAGGCGTGGATCGCCGCGGCACAGAAGCAAAACGCGGTGATCATCAAGTACCTCCCCAAGTACAACCGCGTCTATTTCCCGGCGCCGCTCAGGCGGGCCGGCTAGGTGAGGAGGTAACGGTTTGAGCGCGACCGTGATCGCCGTACGCCGGCCGCTGTGGCGGCGCCTGATCGGCTTCAACATGCTGACCGGCCTAGCACTCGGGATCGGCGGCTGGTTCCTGGGCGCCTGGATCGGCGGTCAGATCGCCGTCGGTCACGACTACCTCCAAGGCACGAACCAGAACGATGTGGGCATCTTCATGGGCTACCTCTTTGCCGTGATCGGCTGGCTGGTCGGGCTCGGTTTCGCCAACTACCCGATCGGTCGCTTGTTCGGCAAACCGCCGACGCTGAGCCAGCACGAGCGCGGGAGCTGGACGCGCTACTTCCGGCTCTGCACAGACCACAAGGTCGTCGGCATCCAGTACCTCTTCGGCGTCGGCATCTTCTTCTTCATCGGCGGGCTCAACGCCATGTTGATGCGGACCGAACTCTTGCGGCCCGTGGAGAAGCCGTGGCCGGCGGGCCAGTACCTGACCCTGGTGAGCCTGCACGGAACCATGATGATCATGATGACGTCGGCCTTCATCCTGGGGCCGTTCGGCAACTACCTCGTCCCGATCATGATCGGCGCGCGGCGGATGGCATTCCCGCGGCTCGAGTCGTTGACGTTCTGGCTCGTGCCGGCCGCCGGCCTGATCCTGATGTCGGCGATCGCTTTCGGCGGGATCGCGACCGGCTGGACGGGGTATGCGCCGCTGGCCGACGAGGGGCGCGCCGGGATGGACGCCTACGTGATGGCGTTCATCCTGATCGCGATCTCGCTGACACTCGTCGGGATCAACCTGCTGGCGACGATCTTGACGATGCGCGCACCCGGGATGAGCTGGTCTCGCCTACCGATCTTCGTCTGGGGCGTGCTGTCGACCTCGATCCTGATGGTGCTGGCGGCGCCCGTGCTCGTCGCCACGATGGCGATGGTGCTCATGGACCGGACGGCGAACACATCCTTCTTCCTCGCCAGCGCCGGCGGCAGCCAGTATCTGTACCAGAACCTCTTCTGGTTCTTCGGCCACCCCGAGGTGTACATCCTCGCCTTGCCCGGTTTCGGCATCGTGCTGGAAATCCTGCCGGTCTTCGCGCGCAAGCCGCTGTGGGGGTACAGGCTCGGCGTCGCGGGGATGCTCGGCGTCACGCTCCTCAGCTTCATGGTCTGGCAGCACCACCTATTCGTCAGCGGGATGAACGCCGGACTCCGGCCGTTCTACATGCTCACGACCGAGCTGATCTCGATCCCGACCGGCTTCATCTTCCTGAATGCGATCGGAACACTCTGGCGGGCGCGTATCCGCTTCACGGTGCCGATGCTGTTTGCGCTCGCGTTCTTCTTCAACTTCCTCATCGGCGGCTTGTCGGGGGTGTTTCTTTCCGACGTGCCGAGCGACGTGACGACGCACGGCAGCTACTTCGTGATGGCGCATTTCCACTACACGATCATGGGCGGGCTCGTCTTCGCCTTCTTCGGCGCCGTCTACTACTGGCTGCCGAAGATGCTCGGTGTCACCTTCAACGAGACGCTCGCCAAGGTCCATTTCTGGATGATGTTCGTCTTCTTCAACCTGACGTTCTTCCCGCTCTTCGCGGCCGGCTTTCTCGACATGCCGCGCCGAGTCTCGACCTATGCGCCGCACCTGCAGGTTCTGAACGACTTCGTCTCGGCCTCCGCGTACATGCTCGGGTTCTCGATGTTGGTCTTTCTCGCGAACCTGATCCGGTCGCTGGTGTTCACCCGCGTGCCGGCGGTGGAGAACCCGTGGGCGTCGCGCGGGCTCGAATGGCAACTCCCGACCCCCGTGCCGATCGAGAACTTCGAGCGTATTCCAGTGATCACGAGCGGTCCCTACGAGTACGGAGTCGCCGGCGCGCCCCCGGTGGCGGACTTCGCGCCGGCCGCCCTTCCCGCGGCGGGGAGCTGAGGGATGGACGCGGCCTTTCACTCGACGGGCACGTCGGTCGACGGCCTCGAGCCGGCGGAGCTCCTCGCGCGCAACATTCGCGTCGGCTCCCGGCTCTGGGCGGCCTCACAGGCCTTCTTCTTCATCGCGTTCTTCTTCGCCTTCCTGTATCTGCGGGCGCTGAACACGAATGGGCTCTGGCGCGGTTGGCCGCATCACCATCCGAACCCGTCGTCGGCGTTCGGTGTCGTGATCCTGATCTGCGTGCTCGCAGGCGCCGCCGTCGCACGCGCGTCGATCGTCCTTTCCCCGGCGGTCTGGCGGCTTTGCGCCGGCGCGGCGGCCCTGCTTCTGCTTGCAGCGGTCGGTCTGCAGGCTGCTCAATTTTCGTCGCTCGGCTTCGGGCCGACCGACGGCGCCTACGCAAGCGTGTTCGTCGGCTGGACGGGACTGTTCACCGTCATGCTTCTCGGGGCTACGTACTGGCTTGTGACGGTGGCGGGCGATGCCTCGAGGAGCGAGGCGCCGAAGGTTCGGGCCGCGGCCGTCGACGCGGTGAGCTTCGTCCTACTCGTGCTGGCCGGAGTCGAGATTGCCGCATTCATCCTCCTCTACATCGTCAAATGACCTGATCGGGTCGGCGCCCGGCGCGTGGCTGCGGTTGACGGCGCTGGCGGCGGCTGCGGCGACGGCATTTGCGGTCGTGAGCGGCGCGGCCGGGCTGAGTGGCGCGCACCGTTTGCTCGCTGCGCTTGCATTGCCACCGCTTGTCGCGCTCGTCCTGGCGGCGTGGTTCGCGCACCGCCGTCTGTTGCCCTCGGCCGTGGCTGCGCTCGTCTTGTTCGGAGCGACCGCGTTGCTCACGTCAAACCCGTTGCACGGCGTGGGCGCCGCGCTCGCGTTCGCGGCTTCACTGGTGGCGTCCGTCACGGTGTTCCGGGCCAAGCCGGCGCGGCGGGACGCCTGGCGGGACTACGTGACGTTGACGAAGCCTCGGATCATGTCGCTGCTCCTGCTGACGGGACTGTGCGGGATGTTCGTCGGTGCGCGCGGAGTGCCGGCCGTCGGCCTCGCGATCGTCACGATGATGGGTCTTGCCCTTGCTTGCGGCGGCGCGTCGGCGCTCAACCACGTGCTCGACCGCGACATCGATCGATTGATGGGGGAGCGGACACGCGCCCGGCCTGTCGCCGCCGAGCGGGTCGCGCCTGCGCACGCGCTCGAATTCGGCCTGGCGTTGTCAGCGTTCTCGTTCGTGCTGCTTGCGTCCGCCGTGAACGTGCTCACCGCGACGCTCGCGCTGTTCGGAAACCTCTTCTACGTCGTCGTGTACACACGGTTCTTGAAGCGGTCCACGTCGCAGAACATCGTCATCGGTGGCGCTGCCGGAGCGGTGCCGCCGCTGGTCGGCTGGGCGGCCGCGACCGGGAATCTGACGCTGCCGGCTCTCTGGCTCTTCTTGATCGTCTTCTTCTGGACGCCGCCCCATTTCTGGGCGCTCGCCCTACTGCTGCGGGAGCACTACGCTGCGGCGCGGATCCCGATGCTGCCCGTGGTACGCGGAACCCGGGTCACGACGCTCCAGATCGTCGTCTTTTCGCTCGTGCTCGTCGCGGTCACGGCTGCACCGTTCATCGCGGGCACGCTGGGCCGCGGCTATCTCGCAGCTGCGCTGGTCCTCGGCGCCGTGTTCGTGCGGCTCGCGCTGCGCCTGCGACGCGAGACCACGCCGCGGCGGGCGGCTCTGCTCTTCCACTACTCCCTGCTCTACCTGGCCCTGCTCTTTGCCGCGATGGCAATCGACGTCGCACTGTGATGTTCCTTCGACAGAGGAGATCGGATGAGTGATGTGTCTTCAGGGGCGGTCATGACCCTGGTCGTCCCGCTTTCCCTGCTCGTCTTCGTAATCGCGCTCTGGTGGTTGGGGCAGCGTCGGACGATGCGGCGCCGAGGGGTGCCGGCCGAACCCGGCCGGGATGGCTGACGATCCCTTGCAGAGGTGGCGTCCGCCGCGATACGCACTGGTCGCGTTCGCGGCCGCGATCGGCGTCTTCGTCGGCCTCACGGCGGCGCTTCTGCGCACGTCGCATGCGCCCGCCGCGCGGCCCGGCCCGCTGCACGCGCAGGTGACGTGGGCGGCGGGCGCGAAGCATGCGCGTCCGTTTACCCTGCGCGACCAAAGCGGACGAAGCGTGTCGCTGCGGTCGCTTCAGGGTCACCCGGTCCTGGTGACGTTCCTCGATTCGCAGTGCAAACGCGAATGCCCGGTTGAGGGTCGCGTGCTCCGAGACGTGCTGGATGGCCTGAACGGCACGCGCGCCGTGCTCCTCGTCGTGGGCGTCGATCCCTGGGCCGACACCCCGACCAGCGCGCGGGCATTCGCAGCCCACGCGCGCTGGCGCGGCAACTGGCACTGGCTGCTCGGCGACCGGGCGGCGCTCGCGCCTGTCTGGCACGCCTTCAACATCGCGGTCAAGCGTGTGCCCAGCGATGTCCTCCACAGCGCCGCGCTCTACGTCATAGATCCCCGAGGCGACCTCCGCGCGGCGTATCTGTTTCCGTTTTCAGCCGGGACCGTGGCCTCATACGTTCGCAGTCTCGACGGCTGATGGACCTTCTTCGTGCCCCGTGGGTCCTCGCGATCGTCGGGGCGACCGGCGTCTGGTACTGGCGCGGCTCACGGCGCCCGAGGCTGCGAGCCGTCGCGGGTCAGCGCCGCCGGCGTGCCGTCCCATGGCGCGGAGCCTGTTTCGGCGCCGGCCTCGTCGCGGTCGTTGCCGCGTTGGACTCGCCCCTCGAGCGCCTCGCGGACGAGTTCTTCTGGGCGCACATGCTGCAGCACGTGCTCCTGATGATGGTGGCGGCGCCGCTGATCGTGCTCGGTGCGCCCTGGATGCCGTTGTGGCGCCCGCTTCCGCTCGGTTTCCGCCGTCGCGTGGCTCGCACCCTCTTGAAGAGCCCCTCGCTGCGCTGGCTGCGGCGCGCGGCGGTGATGGCCGTCAGACCCTGGTGCGCTTGGGCGCTCTTCAATCTCGATCTCGCCGTCTGGCACGTCCCGACGCTCTACGACCTGACGCTGCGGAACACAGCCGTCCATTACGCCGAGCATGCATCCTTTGTCCTGCTCGGCTTGCTCTTCTGGAGCCAGGTGATCGAATCCCCACCGTTTCATGCTCCGCTGGCGCAGTTCGGACGGGTGATCTACGCGACCGCGGGCTCCGCCGCGAGCTGGCTCCTTGCAGTTGTCCTCGCAATTGCGCCCACGCCCCTCTATCCAGCGCAGGAGAGCGCGCACCCCGGGCTCTCGGCCCTCGGAGACCAGCAGCTCGCGGCCGGCGTGATGCTGGGGCCGGGGTCGATCCCGTACGCGATCGTCGTCTTCTATTGCCTGTACGTCTGGTTGGCCGCCGACGAGCCCCGTCGGCCACGCCGTAGGGCACCACGCTCGGCACTCGGAACGGGCGTCCGATGAGAACGCCGCGGCAGCAGCGGTCGATGCTGCTCACGCTGGCGCGAGGCGTCGCCTTATGCGGCATCTCAGTGCTCTTCGCCGTCCTCGTCTACCACATCGCGCGGGGGAATCCCGGCGCGGGGCTGATCCGCGACGTGAGGGCCAACCGTGCGCCGGTTGCGCCCGATGTTCGCCTCTCCGTCATCTGGCCCCACTCGGAGACCTGGCCCCGCCGCCTGCGCCGCTCGCTTCGCCGTGGCACGTTCTCGCTCGCCAGCCTGCGTGGGTATCCGGTCGTGCTCAACTTCTGGGCCTCGTGGTGTACGCCTTGTGGGCGCGAGGCCCCGATTCTCACGTCGGCGGCGAGAGCACAACGAGGCCGCGTCGTGTTCGTCGCGGTGGACGTCAACGACTTCGCCAAGGACGCGCGCCGCTTTCTCGGCGCGCACCGCGTGCCATATGTCGCGGTGCGTTCGGGCGGTTCGATCGCCGAGCGCTTCGGCCTCGTCGGCCTGCCCGAGACCTTTTATGTCGATCGTCTCGGTCGCATCCGGGGGCTGACGCGGGGCCAGCTGTCGGCCGACGCGCTCCGGCGCCAGCTGAAGCTGGCCTCGCGTAGCTGAGCCCGAGCCCGCCTTATGCCGCGCGCTCGAGCTCGTCGGCCGGCTCGAACTGCCGGTGTGAGTCGGCGAGCCCTCCATGGGCTGCGACGTAAGCATGGCGCATGAGCGCGGTCAGGCCAGCGATCGCAACGATGGACACAATCAAGTTGAGGATGACGGTCGGCGTCATGTCTGGCACTCCTTGCTGTGGGAATCGGGTCTCTTCTAGGAGACCAGGCGGGTATGAAAGGAGCCTTGGAGCTGTCTAAGACGTTTCTGAGAACTCGCCTTTGCTGCCCGGGGCCCCTGCTGGGTCCACACTGAATCCCGGGACTACAATCCCGGCGTGGCTCGTAGAGGCAGCCCGGCGCGGCTGGTCGTCGCGCTCTCGGTCGCGGCCGTCCTCGCCGTCTTCCTGCTCTACACCTCGATCGCCGGTGGGGGCACGCCCTCGCTGCAGCCGAGCCAGCTGCGGGGCCATCACGGGCGTGTCTCGCTGGTCGGGATCGTGGTCGGCAAGCCGACTGGTGACGCACATGCCGGAGGCCTGCACTTCCGGCTACGGGACAGACACGGGACCGCCACCGTCCCCGTCGTCTACAAGGGGTCGGTGCCGGACCTCTTCCGCCCGGCTCGCGAGGTCGTCGTCGACGGGAAGCTCCGCGACGGCGTTTTGGTCGCGGTGCCGAATACGCTCGTGACGAAATGCCCGTCGAAGTACACGCCCAAGCAGTAGATGCCTGACCTCGGGCGCGCAGCCCTCGCCACCTCGTTGCTGCTGCTCGTGTACGCGCTCGTCGCGGGCTCGTTCGCGGCGTGGCGCGGCCGGCGGCGGCTGGCGGAGTCCGCGCAGAACGCGCTGATCGGCTCCTTCGGCGCGACCGCGGTCGCCGCCGTCGTGCTCCTGTCCGCTCTCGCACGCCACGACTTCTCGTTCCGGTACGTCGCCCAGCACACGAGCCGCGAGCTGCCGCTCGATTACACGCTGACGGCGTTCTGGGGCGGGCAGGAGGGATCCCTGCTGCTGTGGCTGCTCGTCCTCAGCGGGTATTCCGTCGCCGCGGTGCTCACCGCGCGGCGCGTCGGGCGCGAGGTGCTCGCGTGGGTGGTGCCCACGCTCGGGCTCGTGGGGACGTTCTTCGCCGTGTTGCTCGTATTCGTCGCGAGCCCGTTCGCGACGCAGGTCGCTCCCGCCGACGGCGCCGGCCTCAATCCGAGCCTGCAGAACCCGTACATGGCGATCCATCCGCCGATGCTGTATCTCGGCTATGTCGGCCTGACCGTCCCGTTCGCGTTCGCGATGGGCGCGTTGCTCGCGCGCCGCACCGACGAGCGCTGGATCGTTGCGACGCGGCGGTGGACGCTCGCCGCGTGGGCGTTCCTCGGCGTCGGCCAGCTGCTCGGTGCGCACTGGGCGTACGTCGAGATCGGCTGGGGCGGCTACTACGCGTGGGATCCGGTCGAGAACGCGGCACTGATGCCGTGGCTGGCCGCGACCGCATTCCTCCACTCGGTGATGATCCAGGAGAAGCGAGGGATGCTGAAGGTCTGGAACGTCCTCCTCGTCGTACTGGCGTTCTGCCTCTCGCTGTTCGGAACGTTCCTGACGCGCAGCGGGATCATCCAGTCGATTCACTCGTTCACGCAGAGCTCGATCGGGCCGTGGTTCCTCGGCTTCATCTGCCTGATCACGGCCGGCTCGCTCACGCTCGTGTTCCTGCGCCTGCCGCTCCTGCGCGCGAAGACGCGGCTCGAGTCGCTCGTGTCCCGCGAGGCGACGTTCCTCTACAACAACTTGCTGCTCGTCGCGCTCGCGCTGACGATCTTGTGGGGTGTCGTGTACCCGCTGCTCTCGGAGGCGGTCACGGGCGAGGCGGCGACGGTCAGCAAGCCCTACTACAACTTCTTCCTGCACACCTTCGGCCTGCCGCTGCTGCTGCTGATGGGGATCGGGCCGCTCGTGGCGTGGCGCCGCGCGTCGCTCCGGGCGCTGGGGCGGACGTTCCTCTGGCCGCTGTCGGCTGCGCTGGCGGCGGGGATCGCGCT
>WNGD01000916.1_pt1 | contig 32274 bp, 28 predicted proteins | sample 5400671 | NCBI WGS metagenome assembly WNGD01 (sample SAMN13153369, study PRJNA577476) | soil metagenome | isolation source: 40 cm soil or saprolite under grassland replicate 2 | place: USA:California | collected 2016-06-15 | reverse complement strand
TGGCGGCGAACGAGATCAAGACACTTGGTGCGGTCAGGGTATCGGTGGCTACCCGGTGGCCGAGTGTGTCGCTGACGCTCGCGGAGCGGCTACTTCGCGCCGTGAACCAGTTCAACGTCGAGACGCGCAAATCGCAGGCCGCGGCGGAGCGTCAGTTCGTGGAAGGGCAAGCGAGCGACGCTGAGCGTCTGCTGCGGGCAGCGGAAGACCGGTTGCAGGTTTTTCTGCAGCGGAACCGCGCGTTCGCGGGCTCCCCGGAGCTCAACTTCGAGCACGATCGCCTGGAGCGTGAAGTGGCCTTACGTCAGCAAGTGTACACGTCGCTATTGCAAAGCCGCGAGGAGGCCAGGATGCGTGAGGTCCGCGACACCCCGGTGATCACGGTACTCGAAAACCCACGACTTCCGGTTGTGAGCGAGGCACGGAGATCGCTTCGGAAGGGAGTACTGGGTGGGCTCATGGGGGGGATACTCGGCGTCATGATCGCGCTCCTGGCGGACGCGGTGGGCAGGGCGCGGCGGGAGTCTGGTGGAGAAGGGCGCGAGTTCTTCCGCCTGCTAGAAGATCTCACGCCGCGGTGGCTCAGGCGAGGAGCATGATGAAGTTTCTTGTCACTGGCAACGCCGGCTTCATTGGGTTTCACGCGGCCAAGAAACTGCTCGAGCAAGGCCAGGCCGTGGTGGGATTCGATGTGGTAAATGATTACTACGATCCCTGCCTCAAGGAGGCGCGGCTCAAGATCCTCGAGGAGACTGCTGGGCGGACCGGGAGCGGATATGAGTTCATCCGAGCCAACCTGGCGGACCCGCGGGCTGTGGCGGCCTGTTTCGCTCGGCACGCGTTCGATCGCGTGATCCATCTTGCCGCTCAGGCGGGGGTGCGCTACTCGCTCGTCAATCCCTACGCGTACGTTGAGAGTAACCTCATCGCGTTCACGAACATCCTCGAAGCTTGCCGTCGCGCGGAAGCTCCACACCTGACGTACGCGAGTACGAGCAGCGTCTACGGGGCGAGTACGGCAATGCCCTTCAGCGAGCATCGCGGGGCGGACCATCCTGTGCAGTTCTACGCCGCCACCAAGCGTGCGAATGAGCTGATGGCACATAGCTACAGCCACCTGTTTCGCCTACCTACGACGGGGCTTCGTTTCTTCACAGTCTACGGTCCCTGGGGGCGGCCCGACATGGCTCTGTTCGTCTTCACTAAGAACATCCTCGAGGGGAAGCCGATTCAGGTGTTCAACCATGGCCATCATGCTCGCGATTTCACCTATGTAGATGACATCGTCGAAGGAGTGATCCGCGCCACCATGAATGTCGCCACTCCCAACCCGTCGTGGGACAGCAACCACCCCGATCCGGCCACGAGTGACGCGCCATTCCGGATCTTCAACATCGGCAACAACAGCCCGGTCCAGCTCACCACGTACATCGAAGCCATCGAAACCGCCGTCGGGAAAAAGGCCATCAGGGAGCTGCTCCCGCTGCAACCGGGTGATGTGCCCAACACATTCGCCGACGTGAGCGAGCTTGCCCGGCAGGTTGGCTACAGGCCAACTACACCGGTGGAGAAGGGCGTGGCGCGATTCGTTGAGTGGTACAGAGGTTACTTCGGCGCATGAATTGGATCGCGGGGGCGTACCGGCCGAGGCTGACGGAGCACAGGCGCGCGCTCCCACTGGGGGCTCTTAGCGTGCTCGTCTGGCTGCGGTGGCTCGAGTCCCGCCGGTCGCGCACTGTAACCGGTGGTACCGTTTGGAACGGTGTAAGTTGACACAGGAAGGCCTGTTTTCCGAAATGCCTCCAGCCGCGCAGGTGGCTCCGTCGATCACGGTGTCAGTCCAGGACCCCGATGTTCGATAACAAGGCAATCCTCATCACCGGCGGCACAGGCTCGTTTGGAAGGCAGTACGCCAGGACGATCCTCCAGCGCTATCATCCCAAGAAGCTGATTATCTACTCGCGCGATGAACTAAAGCAATACGAGATGGCACAGGAGTTCTCGCAGGCAGAGCTCGATTGCCTCCGTTTCTTCATCGGTGATGTGCGCGACCCAGGGCGATTGATGCTGGCCATGCAGGGTGTGGATTTCGTGATTCATGCGGCGGCGCTGAAGCAGGTTCCCGCTGCGGAATACAACCCGATGGAGTGCATCAAGACCAACATTTACGGTGCTCAGAATGTGGTTGACGCAGCCCTGGCAAACGAAGTGGAGAAGGTCATCGCGCTCTCGACCGACAAGGCCGCGAATCCCATCAACCTATACGGGGCAACCAAGCTGGCGTCGGACAAACTGTTTGTCGCTGCGAACAACATCGCCGGCAGCCGGCGCACGCGCTTTTCGGTCGTTCGTTACGGCAACGTTGTGGGCTCGCGAGGATCGGTCGTGCCGCTATTCCGAAAGTTCATCCACGATGGCGCTGACCACCTCCCGATCACCGATCGGCGAATGACCCGCTTCTGGATCACGCTACAGCAGGGCGTGGATTTCGTGCTTAAGAACTTCGAACGCCTCTGCGGTGGGGAGATCTTTGTGCCGAAGATACCTTCAGTTCGCATCGTGGACCTGGCGAGTGCGATGGCCCCGCACCTTCCTCAGAGGATTACCGGCATCCGTCCAGGAGAGAAGATTCACGAGATCATGTGCCCTGCGGATGACTCGCACCTGACGTTGGGGTTCGAGGATCATTACGTCATTCGTCCAACGATTACCTTCGCCGATCGCGGCAATTACTTCACGCCGAACAAGCTCGGCGAGGAAGGCGTGCCGGTGGCGGAGGGCTTCGAGTACAACTCTGGCCGCAACGAGCGGTTCCTCACCGTGCAGGAGATCATCGAGTTCAATCATCTCGCCGGCGTGGCATGATCCCCTACGGTCGTCAAGAGATCTCCGAGGCCGACATTCAGGCCGTAGTGGATGTCCTGCGGTCTGATTTCCTCACGCAAGGTCCAGCCGTGCCAAGGTTCGAGCAGGTCATCGCAAGCCGCATGAATGCCAAACATGCGGTCGCAGTGAACAGTGCCACCTCGGCCCTGCACATCGCTTGCTTGGCTCTGGAATTGGGACCCGGTGACCGGCTCTGGACTGTGCCCAACACGTTCGTGGCCTCGGCGAACTGCGGACGCCACTCCGGCGCGGATGTTGATTTTGTCGATATTGATCCGCTCACATGGAACATGAGCGTGCCAAAGTTAAGGGAGAAGCTTGCTGTTGCGAAGAAGAACGGCCGCCTGCCCAAGGTTCTAGTTCCCGTGCACTTTGCCGGCCAGCCCACCGAGCAGGAGGCGATCTGGGAGCTGGGAAGGGAATACTCCTTTCACGTTCTCGAAGACGCTTCTCACGCCATCGGTGCCTCACGAAATGGCGAACCGGTCGGGAGCTGCCGTTGGTCCGACATCACCGTGTTCAGCTTTCATCCGGTGAAGATCATAACGACTGGGGAAGGCGGCATGGCCTTAACGAACGAGGACACCTTGGCTGAACGCATGGCAATGTTGCGTAGCCACGGGATCACCCGTGAAGACCGCAGGTTCGTCAAGCCGCCCTCTGGTCCTTGGTACTACGAACAGCAGATGCTTGGCTACAACTATCGTATGACTGACATCCAGGCCGCGCTGGGCAGGAGCCAGCTAGGCCGCCTGGATGAGTTTATCGAACGTCGTAATGCTCTTGCACGCCGGTACGACCGCGCGCTCGAGGGCTTGCCACTGCAGCTGCCCACCGTGCAAACCGGGAACCGATCCGCGTTTCATCTGTACGTGGTTCGTCTGAGGCGCGACGGCACGGCCAAGACTCAGCGACAGGTCTTCGATGGGCTGCGTCAGCGTGGGATTGGCGTCAACCTCCACTTCCTTCCAGTCCACCTCCAACCGTATTTTCGCGAACTGGGCTTTGCGCCGGGTCAGTTCCCTGAATCGGAAGCCTATGGTGAAACAGCGATCACGCTGCCGCTCTATGCATCATTGACGGAGCACGAGCAGGACCAGGTCGTCAGCGCACTGAGGAAAGTCCTGTGAACGTGGCGGTCATTCCTGCGCGCGGGGGAAGCAAGCGCCTTCCTCGGAAGAACATCCGGCCGTTTCGCGGAAAGCCGATGATCGCCCATCCGATCACTTGCGCACTGCAGAGTCATCTGTTCGAACGCGTGATCGTCTCGACCGATGATGACGAGATCGCGGGGATTGCTCGTGAGTTCGGTGCCGAGGTGCCGTTCCGACGGCCGACAGAGCTGTCGGACGACTACACCGGGACTACCGAAGTAATTGCTCATTCAATTGAGGTCCTGGGGACGCAGGGAGCAGCGCTTTCGGCGGTGTGCTGCATATACGCAACCGCACCGTTTATTCGACAGGAGGATCTCATGCAGGGGTTGTCAGTTCTGGAAGCTGGCAACTGGGAGTACGTGTTTTCGGCGACCAGTTTCGACTACCCCATCTGGCGGTCATTTCAACAGAGGATCGGTGGTGGGCTGACAATGTTCTTTCCTCAGCATGTTGATGCTCGCTCGCAGGATCTCCCAGATGCACTCCACGACGCAGGGCAGTTCTACTGGGGGCGACCTCAAGCGTGGCTTGACCGTGCCGCGATCCTCGGCACCAAGTCAACGGTCGTGATCATTCCGCGATGGCGCGTACAGGACATTGATACCGAAGAAGACTGGATGCATGCTGAATCGATGGCCGCTTACCTGGCCGGCAACCACTGACGCCGGTGGGCGAACGCGATCGTCGGTCGGACAGTACCACATGAGTCGCGAATTCAGAACAGAACAAGAGGCGTTCTGGGCAGGCGAGTTCGGCACCCAGTACAGCGCCCGCAATCAGGGAGCGGAACTGCTGGGAGCGAATCTCGCCTTCTTCGACCGTGCTCTTCGCTCCGCGCGCAGGCCACAGGACTGCATTGAATTCGGCGCCAACATCGGGATGAACCTACGGGCGCTGAGGCTTCTGTATCCACGCCAAGAGCAGTTCGCGATCGAGATCAACTCAGCGGCGGTAGCGCAGCTCCGGACACTCCTTCCGCCGGACAACGTCGTGGAAGGGTCGATCCTCGACTTCTCGCCCGTGCGAACCTACGAGCTCGTGGTCATCAAAGGTGTTCTGATCCATATGAACCCCGACTACCTGCCGCAGATTTACGACATCCTGCACCGGGCGACCGGCCGCTACTTGCTCGTGTGCGAGTACTACAATCCCACGCCGGTCGAAGTCTCCTACCGCGGCCACGGCGGTCGGCTGTTCAAGCGGGACTTTTGCGGCGAGATCCTGGATCGGCACGCCGACCTGCGACTCATCGACTACGGCTTCGCGTATCGGCGAGATCCGAGTTTTCCCCAGGATGATATCACCTGGTTCTTGATGGAAAAGCAAGGTTGACATGCTGAGGTACTGTACCCGCTGCATCATGCCGGACACCAGGCCGGACCTGCACCTCGACAAGGAAGGCGTCTGCAATGCTTGCCGGGCGTACGAGCGCCGAAAGGACGTCGACTGGGATGCTCGGCGAAAAGAGCTTCTCGAGATTCTTGGCAGATACCGTCATCTGGATGGTAGCAATTGGGACTGCGTAGTGCCTGTTAGCGGTGGCAAGGACAGCACCTATCAGGTCGTGCGTCTGCTCCAAGCGGGCCTCACCCCGCTCTGCGTTACCGCCACAACGTGCGATCTATCCGACATCGGGCGCCGGAACATCCAAAACCTGAAGCATCTCGGTGTCGACCACATCGAGGTGTCGCCGAATCCGATCATCCGCGCAAAGCTCAATCGGATAGGGCTTGAGCAAGTGGGCGACATATCATGGCCCGAGCACGTGGGCATTTTCACCATCCCTGTCCGCGCGGCCGTGCAGTTCAACGTGCCGCTGATTATCTGGGGTGAGAACTCACAGAACGAGTACGGCGGCCCGGCGGCAGCGCAGGAAGGCAAGGTCCTCACGAGGCGATGGCTGGAAGAGTTCGGGGGTCTGCTCGGGTTACGCGTATCAGATCTGATCGGGATGAACGGCATCGATGCGCGGCACTTGATTCCGTACACCTATCCGACGGAGGAAGAGCTAGGTCGAGTAGGCGTCACTGGGCTGTTCCTGGGTTACTACATTCCGTGGGACGGGTTGTCGAACGCGCTCATCTCACAAGCGCATGGGCTCACGACATACTCAAAGGCTATCGAGGGCTCCATGGTGAACTACGAAAACCTGGACAACCATCAGACGGGTATTCACGATTACTTCAAGTTTCTGAAATTCGGCTTCGGTCGGGCCACCGATCTTGCGTGCATGCACGTTCGCCGTGGTCGGCTGACCCGTCAGGATGCGCTTGAGATCGTGCGAGAACGGGATGGCAAGTTCCCCTCGGAATACTTGGGCAAGTCCTTAGCAGACATTCTCGAACCGCTCGATTTGACGGTAGATCGATTCGTGGCAATCTGCGACAAGTTCACCAACAAGAAGCTGTTCACCCGCGACGGAGCAGGGAATCTGGTGAAGGATCGCCACGGCAATCTAACTAAGACCGACTACGACAACGTCTAGATGATCGCCATCATTAATTCGGGCATCGGGAATCTGGGGTCGGTCGGGCGTGCGGTCGTCGAGCTGGGCAAGGAGCCGATGATCATCGACGATCCTGACGACCTGCCGGACGCAGATCGAATAATTCTCCCCGGTGTGGGAAGCTTCGCCGATGGCATGGCTCAACTCCGTGCCCGTGGGTTCGTCGACGCTATCCGTCATCAGGTGCTCCAGGAGGGGAAGCCGATGTTGGGCATCTGTCTCGGAATGCACTTGCTTGCGACCCGCGGCACCGAGGGAGGCGTGATCTCGGGCCTCGATCTCATCCCGGGCGAGGTCGTTCGCCTCGATACGCTGGGGTGCCACCAACGCATTCCGCATGTTGGTTGGAACGAGATCCGATTCGCCAATGGCCACAACGAGCTATTCGCGGGAATCCCAAGCGGCACAGACTTTTATTTCGTTCACAGCTACGCGTTCGCGACCACGCAGCGCGAGTATGTGCTTGCAGAATCAGACTATGGAATCCCCTTCGTAGCAGCCGTGGGGCGCAACCATGTATGGGGCACGCAGTTCCATCCGGAAAAGAGCTCCAAAGCTGGTTTTCGCTTGTTGCACAACTTTCTCGATCTCACGATGTGCTGAAGGTTCGCGTCATCCCGACGTTGCTGTGGAAAAACGTCGGCCTAGTGAAAGGGATTGGGTTCGACAGTTGGCGTCGTGTGGGACCGGTGTTGCCAGCCATCAAAGTCTATAACACGCGTGACGTCGACGAGCTCTTTTTGGTGGACATCACCGCCAATCGCGAGGGGACCGGTCCGGACTACGAATCCGTCCGAGATTTCGCGGGCGAGTGTTTCGTTCCATTTACTGTGGGCGGCGGCATCACGAAGACGGAGCAGATTGCGTCCTTGTTACGGGCTGGAGCAGACAAAATCAGCATCAACACGGCTGCGTATCAGAGTCCGTGCGTTATCGACGACGCGGCCAGCCGTTTCGGTGCGCAGTGCGTGGTAGCAAGTATCGACGCGCATCGGTTGGAGGACGGCAGCTACCGCTGCTATTCGCACTCCGGTACCGTCGGGACCGACAAGCGTCCAGCGCCTTGGGCCAAGGAATTGGAACAGCGTGGCGCCGGCGAGATTCTCATCACGTCTATTGATCGTGACGGGACGATGGACGGCTACGACCTGGAGCTCGTCGAGCAAATCGTCCACGAGGTGAACGTCCCGGTGATCGCATCAGGCGGGGCGGGGAACTATGAACACCTGCGTCAAGCTGTTCAAGATGCCGGCGCTTCCGCGGTCGCCGCGGCTAGCATGTTCCACTTTACGGAGCAAACTCCCGCAGAAGCGAAGAAGTATCTTGCCGCGTCTGGCGTGCGGGTGCGCACGAACTACTTGATCCGCGACAGTCGTTGATGCGGCGTGTCGTGTTCCGTGCCGATGCGTCGACAACGATCGGCATCGGTCACGTGATGCGGTGTCTCACGTTGGCCAAAGCACTACGCGAGCGAGAGACGACGGTATCCTTCATTTGCCGTGCCTACGACGGTCATCTGTGCGATCTCATTGAGGAACGTGGGTTTCAGGTGGGGCGACTGCCGGTAATCACGATAGGGGCTCGCGACGAAGCCTTCGGGGCGCATGGGTCCTCCATGGGTGGTGCATGGCAGCAGGATGCCGAGCAAACGTGCGCCGCGATGGGGGCCGCTGGCGCCAGGCCGGATTGGCTGATCGTTGATCACTACGCCCTCGATGATCGTTGGGAGAAGGTCCTTCGGGCATCAGTTGGGCGAATCATGGTGATCGACGATCTGGCCGACAGGACGCATGACTGTGACCTGCTGCTCGATCAGAACTTGGTGGCGCAGATGGACACTCGCTACGCGGGGAAGGTGCCGACTGCATGCACCACGCTCCTGGGTCCCCAGTACGCCATGTTGCAACCCATCTATCGCGAACTACATGATCGTGTCCCGCCACGGAAAGGCGCAATCCGCCGGATACTTATCTCCTTTGGCGGAGGAGATCACCAGAACCTGACCGGTCGTAGCATCTCCGCCTTTTTGCGTCTCGACCGGTCGGACATCCACGTCGACGTGGTCATTGGAGCGGCGTGGCCAAACGGCAGGCGCCTCGCGGAGCAGGTGGCCGAGCATGACAACATTCATTTGCACGGAGGCCCGCCGACGCTGGCTCCGTTGATTGCCGGCGCGGATCTAGCTGTCGGTGCTTGTGGGGTAACCACTTGGGAGCGTCTCTGCTTGGGGTTGCCGGCGCTTGTCGTGACCGTGGCCCAAAACCAGCGACCCATAGCGGCTGAGCTCAATCGGCGCGGTTTGGTTCGCTGGTTGGGACACGAGGATCAGGCGGACGAATCTGTGATCGCCCAGGCGCTGCGCGAGCAGCTCGAGTCGGGCTTGGGTGAGGATTGGTCGCGGCAGTGTCTTGCGGAGGTCGATGGGAGGGGAGCTGATCGAGTACGCGCCGTGCTGACCGTGACTACTGAGACTGCGCTGCGGGTGCGGCGTTCGAAAGCCGAGGACGAACGGCTGCTCCTGCAGTGGGCCAACGACCCGACGACCCGACGTAACGCGTTTTCACAGGAGCCCATTCGTGCCACGACTCACCGAGAGTGGTTTCGCAGCCGGCTCGACGACGTGGCCGGATGCCGCCTCTATATCGTTGAGACCTCCGACGGGGTAGGGGTGGGCCAGGTCCGGTTTCAGCGCCAGGAGCACGCATGGGAAGTTCACTACGGACTTGCCCCCGCCTTTCGCGGTCGCGGCCTAGGCGGCCCCCTTTTGAAAGCGGCTTTGATTGAGCTGCGCGCTGAGATGGGTGATCTCGTGATCTTTGGCCAAGTCAAGGACGTGAATCGCGCCTCTCGAAGGGTGTTCGAGTCATTGGGCTTCGAGACTCAGGCCAACGCAGGCGGAGGAAGAGTGGTCTATCGGCGTGCGCTATGATGCGTAAGGCAACAGGCATGCAGATAGCCCAGCGCCCGGTCGGTCCTGATGCGGCACCGCTCATCGTTGCAGAGATGTCCGGCAACCACAATCAGTCGCTCGAAAGAGCCCTTCAGATCGTCGAGGCCGCTGCGAAGGCGGGGGCGCACGCTCTCAAGCTGCAGACCTACACTGCCGACACGATGACGCTCGCCATCCAGGAAGGTGAGTTTTTCATTAGTGACGAGCAGAGTCTCTGGAAAGGCACGAGCCTGAATGACCTTTATGGGCGCGCATTCACGCCGTGGGAGTGGCACCTGCCCATCATGCAACGCGCCCGCGATCTGGGCATGCTCTGCTTCAGCAGTCCGTTCGACGAGACGGCGGTCGACTTTTTGGCCAGTCTCGACGTACCGGCGTACAAGATCGCTTCGTTCGAGAACGTGCACCTGCCGCTTATACGCAAGGTCGCGGCGACCGGCAAGCCGGTCATTATCTCGACAGGCATGGCCACGCTGGCCGAGATCGACGATGCGGTCCGGGCCGCGCGCGAGGCTGGGTGCCGCGACCTGATCTTGTTGAAGTGCACGAGCACCTATCCGGCCGCGCCGGAGAACAGCAACGTGCTGACCATCCCCCATTTGCGCACCCTGTTCGGGTGCGAAGTGGGGCTGTCCGATCACACCATGGGTGTCGGAACATCAGTGGCCGCGGTCGCCCACGGTGCCACGGTGATCGAAAAGCACGTGACGTTACGCCGCGCAGATGGCGGCGTTGATAGCAGCTTCTCGCTCGAACCGGAGGAGCTGCGTGCGCTCGTAGTGGAAACCGAACGTGCGTGGCAGTCGCTGGGTATGGTCGCCTACGGTCCGAGTGAGTCCGAAAAGCAGTCCCTGGTCCTCCGTCGGTCGATCTATATCGCGGACGATCTCAAGGCTGGCGACTTGCTCACGCGTGACAACCTGCGCTGTGTGCGACCGGGGATGGGCCTGCTGCCAAAGTACTACGACTTGCTCCTGGGCCGTCGGGTGAATCGCGACGTGAAGAAGGGAACCCCGATGGCCTGGGGGCTGGTGCTATGAGATTCTTGTTGCCCAGTGTTTCAAGCACGCTGGCAACAGACATGAACCGACGCTACATAAATACTTCCGACGAAGACCTGCTACAGAGTGGAGAGTCTCGCATCGTTCCTCCCGTCTTGTTCCACGTTTAATGGCGGCCCGAATGAGCGTGGCGGAGGATCGCGGAAGGATTCCCTGAATGGACCCGCAACCTATCTCGCTCGATGAACTGCCGCGCTATAGCGATTGGCCCGCCATTCTATTGGGCGCCAAGCAGTTCTCTGCGCGGCACCGTACGCGTAATGAGGTCCTTCGCGAGTATGATCGGGAGAAATGGGGTTCAGTCTTGGCTTGGCTCAAGACGCGGTCTGTCGTGACTGCGGACGACCTGTTGCGAGAGCAGGGATTGGATCCGGAGCAGATCGTTGCATTTGCTAATGATGGCCGCTTTCTCGTCGCGTCGACACGAGTGGTCATGGAAGCTTATGAGCGCTTGTTGCTGGATACCCTGCTTCCGCGTCCAGCCGATGTGCTAGTCGAACTGGGGAGCGGCCTAGGGGACAAGCTGCTGACCCTGGCTCAAACGCTCAAGCCTCGTACGGTCTGGGGCGGTGAGCTCACCAGTTCGGGCGTCGCCTGCGGCCGACTCTTGGCAAAACTGTGTGGAACCGCGGCGGGATTTGGGCATTTCGATTATAACAACGAGGAGACCATCGAGGACGTGCCGAAGGACGCCCTAGTCTATACCTCGCATTCCATCGAGCAGATTCCGATGCTTGAAGAGTCGTTCATCCGTGGCTTGATCCGGCGCGCTCCCCGCGTCGTTGTACATTTCGAGCCGTGCTACGACGATCAGGATGACAAGACAGTACTCGGGCTGATGCGCCGGCGGTATACCGAACTCAATGATTACAACCGAAACCTTCTGGGTCTTCTGCGATTATTCGAGAGGACTGGACAGATTCGGATCCTAGAACATCGGCCAAATGTCTTCAGTGATCAGCCATTCAACTCGACTTCGATCATAGCGTGGTCGCCTGAATGAGCCGGGTCCCGTTGACCCGGGCATGGCAGTGACTCTCGGCTTCGCCCCGTCCCCACGCGCTCCAACTAAGGCAATTTCATAGCCCAGCTCAACGTGAGCGCGCACGCGCGCGGAGCATCAGGCATGATCATGGCTGAGTCCGGATCGACTCGAAAGCTGCAGGTCGTCGTTGGCCTCGTTCTGGGGGTCTTCATCGCGGTTTATCGGGTTCTGCCGACCGAAGCGAACGAGACCCAAACCGAAGCAGTTCGGCTGGCGGTCTCGGCCGCATTCTTTTCAACTAGCCTTGCGCTGGTTTGCGGCTTCCTGAGCGTTGGCCTGCCGTTCGTCATTGGCGCCCTTCCGATTCTCTTGGTGCTGAGAAGCGGCGGAGCCATTTATGGTTCAGCAGTTGACCTGTTCTATCTCGTCGTAGCTGCAGTGGCGTGCTACCGGCTTCCTCGCAGCGATCTTGGTCAGAAGGTGAGAATCGGTGGCCGTTGGTGGCTCCTGTTGTTTGCCGTGTGGTGCACGGCCCAGGCCGCGCTGGAGGTGCCGCGCGCAGGAACCGGAGCGTTCGTGTTGCCCGTGCGGATCACGACGTTCTTCATCGTCGTGTACATAATGGCAAGGCGGATGACACGGGAGACATTTCGGATCACGCTTTGTGCGCTCATAGCCGGCTGCGGCGCAGTGCTCGCCTGGACGCTGAGCACGTCGAGCCTCTCCACTCTATTCACGCTCCGGCTGGGCAATGATCTCGGACTGAACCCCAACCTGATAGGCGAGTTTGCCGTATTGCTCGTCTTCTCGGTCATACTCCTACTGGTGCTCCAGGAGGAGACGAGCATCGGTGGATTCTCGTTCCTCGCTCTGCTCCTTGGCGCAACTCTCGTGTTCCTTTCCGGGAGCCGCGTGGCGTTCATTCAGCTAGGATTCGCGTTGCTCCTTGTGCTTGTCAGGTTCAGACTCATTCGCACAGTGACATTGCTGATTTCCTTCGCGATGGTTCTGACGTTGGCTATCGGACCCGACGTCGTCGCGGAGGGCGTACGTCAGTCGGAGCAGTACGGGCGGCTGATCGACCTCGAGCGCGGCCAGCGAAGTGACCTGAGTCGCCTAGCGTGGCAGCTGGCGGCAGGGAACCCGGCTTTCGGCGTCGGCCCGGACAACTTTGTGGAGTACTCCGTCGGTCGCGGGTTATCAGAGGAGAGTGGCGAAGGCACCTATCACCATGACGCGATCGCGGGAACCGCTGCGGAGTTCGGTTTCGTGGGGTTGGGCTTTTTCTTGCTGTGGTACCTCAGCTTCCTTGGTTCGCGAGCGGTGGGCCGCCGGTACAGTGTTTTCGTTGTCCTGTTGAGTGGAGTCGCCATGGTCGAGGGCGTGACGCACGGGCTGTTCCTGGATGCGTTCGGCTCGCTTCCGTTCCTCTTGGCGTTGCTCGCGGAGCGGTTTGTCGTGCGCGCGCAAACCGGCCGCGGTCCACGCGTGGCTGGTTCTCTGGGTGCCAGCGCCGTGGTGATTTCGACAAGACCGCCGCCACTCCCTACTTGAGCTGAGATGGGGAGATAGAGAGGCGTGGCGTTCCTCCGAAGGCTAGCGACCGATGTGGCGTTCTACGGGGTTCTCGACGTCCTGCAAAGGGCGGTGAGCGTTCTGCTCGTCCCGGTCTACACTCGGGTTCTGAGCCAGCAGGACTACGGCAACCTCGATCTCGTCTTCACGGCGTGCGGCCTTCTTCAAGTGCTCGTCGACTTGCAGCAGGCGCAGGGGTTCATGCGGTTCTACCCGGAGCATCTTCGGAGAGGGACCGACAAGCGCTTCGCTGGAGCCAATCTCGTGACGCGCCTAGCGCTAGGCGGGTTCATCGCTGCCGTGTTCGTCACCTTCGGCGTCGCAGGTCATATCGAAACGAGGTTCGTGCCGTCGTTCACGGTCTGGAGGACATCGTGGGTGGTTGCAGCGGCCACGATTCCCGTCTCGTTGGTCGTGGAACTCTTGCTGCTCCAAACCCGCTTGCTTGGGTTGAAACAGTGGTTCGCGGTTGGCGCTCTCGGCAGCGTTGTGGTCTCAACCGTTTTGTGTGTGGTCCTGGTCGTGGGCTTTCATTGGGGAGTACTCGGGGCGGTCGTCGGGCAAAGCGCGGGCAAGGTAGTGTCAGTGGGGGTGCTCCTCTGGGCTCTTCGGAGCCGCATCAGCTTCCAATGGGACGCCAGTGCGGTACGGCAAGTGCTGAAACATACGTTGCCGATTGTCCCCGGTTATTGGCTCGGCTCCCTGTCGGCACATGTCAGTCGCTTCTTTCTATTCAGTGACATGGGCGCGGCGCAGGTGGCCATCCTCGCGGTGTGCTTGAAGGTGGTCAGCGTGATCGGGCTGTTCAGCGCGTCGTTTCGCATGGCGTGGCAGCCGCTGGCCATGATGAATCTCGGCGAGCCACAGAGCCGCGAGCAGTTCTCAGAAGCGATGCGGGTGTTCCTGGTCGGCGGCCTGCTGAGCGTGTGTGCGCTGGCGATCCTGGCGCGGCCGGTCGTTTCTATCCTGGCGCCGGCATCGTATGCGGAGGCTGCGCGTTACGTGGCGTTCTTCGCCATGGCGGCGATCATTGGAGAGGTTGAGGTGAGTCTGCAACTGGGCAACCAGGCGGCCGGCAAAACGTTCTGGTTGTCGCTGAGCGCCATTGCGGGAAGTGTTGTGAATATCGGGATCCTCACACTGTTTACCCACGCGTTAGGAATTCGCGCTGTCGTCCTCGGGGCGCTGGTGTCGTCATTATTTCGCGTGGGCCTCGCCTACGCCAGCTCGCAGGCCAATCATGCGGTTCCGTACGACGCGACGGCGTTCGTTCGGTTTGGTCTTGGGTGCGCGCTGATCGGGGTGATGACTGTCGTTGGCGGGAGCGTGCCTCCGGTGCTCTCGTTGGGATCACTTGCCGCGATCGCCTTGGTGCTGTCATGGATGACCTTGACTGAGCATGAGAAACACCTCGCCCTGGGGTTGGTTGGCGTGCGATGGTCCGACCGCAAATAACCTAGGTGTATGCCGTGACCCCCGCGAACATCCTGTTCTTGTATGCCACGCAGGCAGAGGCGACGAGGAAGCGCATCTACGTTGAGGCCTGTCGCGAGCTGACGCGCTCCTACGGGCATGCCGTGGTGTTTTGCTACAATGGTCCGAAGTTGACCGGGATCGATGACCTCTGCGTCGAGCATTTCGATAGCTGGGTGGACGCCAACCGTGACGTGATCGACCGCGAGAGCTTGATTCGGCTCGAGGAGCGCTTCCCGGACAGCAATCTGTGGCGTGGTGTCGTGATCGAGCGGAACCTGACGGACTATAGCTTCGTCGGGCCATCGTTCCACTCGTCGACCTACACGCTGCCCGAGATCGAGTGGTATCTGAGGGCCCTGGTTCTCTTTTACGACTACGTCCTAGACCGCTATCGCATCGACGTGGCCTTCAACCAAGTCTCGGACAACATCCACGCTCACATCATCTATGAGTTGGCTCGATCCAAGAAGATCATCCCGCTCAGCCTCGGCAGAGGTATTTACTGGTTTGATGAGATGGCGTTCCCGCAGACTGAGCTCAGTTTCGGCTCACGAGTCTTGGAGGAGCGCTACCGCCGGCTGCGGCGTGATCCGAGCGCTCCGGAGGGCGAATCGAGCAGCGATGAGCTTGATGAGCAGATCGCCCGGTTTGGCTCGAGTGAGGCGCAGGACGAGCGCCCTGGCATCATCTACACCAAGACTGTCCGAACGATCACGGTGAACGCCCTCGCTTCCATATATGGTCAGGCGCGGCATCTGAGTATTCGGCGCCCGCGTCCCTTGGACAGCAATCACCGCATCGCGTTCTGGCCCGCAGTCATGTCGTACGCTATTCGCCTTCGAAACCTGGCGGCCATGCGTCGCATGGTCCGTCGCAAGGACCTGCCCGCCGAGCCCTTTGTGTTCTGTCCCTTGCATTATCAGCCCGAAGCGACACTGCTGGGCGCGTCCCCGGCGTGGCTCGATCAGTTAGCCCTCGTGAGGCTCCTCTCCGCCTCGTTACCGGCAGGCCACCGTCTCGTCGTGAAGGATCACCCGGTGATTGGCGGGACGCGCCCTCCGGCGTTCTATCGGAGCGTGAAGCAACTCCCAAACGTGGTTCTGCTGGATGAACGGGTAAGCGGTCGGTGGGTCGCAAAGGCGCAGAACTGCGCTCTGGTGGCCACGATTGGTGGGACCGTCGGTCTCGAGGCAATGCTGTCTGGCAGGCCGGTGCTCGTGTTCGGGCGGGTGTACTACGACTGTATGGACACGGTGTTGAAGCCACCGAGTGACCTGAACGATCTGCCCCTGTTCCTGAAGAGGATTCTTGTACTTGGGGAGCATCCCCGTTCAGAAGAGATCACGGGTGATCTGAGGACGTTCCTCTCGGCGTGGATCTCAATCATGACGCCGGTGGGGAAGGCGACCTACTGGACCCAAGAAGACGAGATCGGAGCGGGGCGCGACTGGGCTAGGCTGGTGCACGAAATGAGCGAGCAGGTGGGAACCGCGGAGCCTGTACGGTCGCGGTAGTGTGGGGACAAACCAGGTCGCGTCGCCAAGATGTGTCAGAAGGGAGCGCATGCAACAGGTACAGGTTGTGCATCTCTGTTGTCCGCGATGCCGCGGCGATCTAGCGCTTGCGGCACGAGAGAGTGACGACCTGGCGTGAAGACGGCTCGTTGACGTGCGCGCTAAGTGGGGCAACGTTCCCCCTCACCCGGCATGATTCCACGGCTGCTGGGGGGAGAGCACAACTACCACGCCTTGGAGCTTAACCGATGGCTGACGTGATCGACTACTTCAGTGACCAGCTCGACCCGGCTCGCTCGATTCAGCTCAACAGCCGAATGTGGAAAGGAGACACCTTCAAGCATCTCGATCTCCTGCGGGAGGCTGACGACGATATCAATCGAGGCCGGATAGCCTCGATGAGGAGGAGCCTCAGAGGCGTCAAGGCACTTCTGCCCCAGCGGTATCATGGCGCTCTGGTGCGGCGGATCGTGTATTCGATGTTGTACCGGGTATGCTTCGAGCCGATTCGGTTTTCCCTCAAGTTATCGGATGCATTTGTACGGGCCAATTCGTACTCCGGTCCGAAAAACGAAGCATATCAATCTGTCCAGCATGCGGAAGAGCTCAGACACATTGTGGGTCTCGCCCAGAGTGTCTACAAGAACTACTACGGCAACGATCTGGTGTTCTCGCGTTTCCAGATCCGGTATATGAATTCCACCAATGCCCAGCGCGTTAGCGAGATTACGAAGTACGGCGCCTTCTCCGACTTTCACCTGGATCAGTTCACGGACTTCACATGCATCATTTACCTCTGTACCGTCGGCCGGCACAACGGATGCTTCAGCTACATCGACGGAACGAGTCGAATCAAGAAATCGCATCTGCTGCGAGCGCTTCACCAGGTTGTGACGTTCGATATGGGACTGCCGCTTCCAGAGCAGACCGCGCACCTAGCACTGGAGCTCAGAGGAGGCATGGGCTATGGGAACTTCCTTGACGAGGAGAAAGTCGAGAGACTACGCAACGCACAAGTCGATTTCGTCGGCGACCTCGGTGACGGCATCATATTCAATGGGTTCGATATGCTGCATCGCGGCGGCAAGCCCACGAGCGGGGAACGGACGGCGGCGTTCATCGGAACCGGTGGACACTTTCGCATGAGAGCGAAAAGATACGCAAGTCAACTGCTCGCATCTCTGTGGCTGTGAGTGCCACTGCGCGTATCGGGACGTGAAGGGAACCCCCGGTTCAAAAAGGGTGGCGTTGTTCATACCGGATTTGTCTGTCGGCGGCTCCGAGCGACAGCTCCTTGAGCTCGCCAAGGGGATGATCCGGTGCCACCAGGACCTCCTGATCATCACCATCTACGATACCGGCGCGCTCCTTCACGAAGCGAGATCGATACCTGGCCTCAAGGTCATCACACTGCGGAAGAGGAATCCCCTCCTGTTCACCGGGCGACTTCTAAGGGTCATGTGGCACGAGCAAGTTGGCCTCCTCTATTCGTTTCTGTCGATCGCGCAGTTTTATTCTCTTGCAGTAAAACTGTTCTTTCCCGGACTAAAGTTGGTTTTTCGGATTGGCAACTCGATCGGCCCGACGGAGTATTTCGGCAGGAAGGATGCCCTCGTGGAGTTGGTCCTCAGGCTATTCTCGCGACTGCCCGACTTCTATGTCTTGAATTCACAGGCCGCCAAGGCGTCGAAGGCGCTGGCCGTGCCGGCGGAGAGAGTTCGCGTGGTCTACAACGGGATAGACACCGAGAGGTTCCAGCCGAGCGCCTCGTGGCGAGAAGAGTTCAGGCGTACACTGGGTGTCGTTGACGATGTGTTTGTCATCGGCTGCCTCGCGACATTTAGTGTCTATAAAGACCACCCAACATTTGTTGAAGCAGCAAAGCTCGTAAAGGACGCCATGAGCAATGTCTGCTTTCTGACCATTGGGGACGACACCACTGTTGCCGGACAAGAGGCGCACGAACGGGTACGACGTTTGGGACTGAAGTCTTGCTTCAGGTTCCTGGGCGCTCGCAACGATGTGGAGACGATACTTCCAGCATGCGACGTGGGTTGCTCTACCTCGATGACCGAGGGTTTTTCAAACGCGATCGGCGAATTTATGGCGTGCGGGGTTCCGTGCGTCGTGACGGACGCGGGTGACTCCTCCCTAATCGTCGGAGACGTGGGACTGGTAACGCCGAAGGGGAACCCACGTGCGGTGGCTGATGGCATCCTGAGGCTGTTACGACTGTCTGCTGAGGAGAGGGCGGTTTTGGGGCAGAGATCGAGAAGTCGCGTCGTCGTCAATTGGTCCATCTCACGGATGGTGGAGGAAACTATTGCAATACTCGCTCAGGTTTGAAGTCTTCAGTAGGCAACTACGACCGCTCTGCGGCGTAGCGGTCGGGCCAGCGGGGGCGCGTCGCTCTCCTTCTCCCCACGCACCCTCTCAACGCGGCCTCTGAGTCATGTGCGGCATCTGCGGTATCGTCGATTTCACTGGTCGTCCGGTCACCCCCGATGCGGTGATCCAGATGCGGGATGTCATGATCCGCCGGGGGCCGGATTCGGCTGGACTCAAGGTCCTACCTAATTTTGGCCTTGGCCATCGCCGCCTGAGCATCATCGATCTCGCTGAAACGGGTGACCAGCCGATGGCCAATGAAGACGAGAGTCTGTGGGTGGTTCTGAACGGCGAGATCTATGGGTTTCAGGCCCTCCGCTCGGAACTCATGCGTGCCGGGCACCGCTTCCGGTCGACGAGTGATACCGAGGTCCTCCTGCACGGCTATGAGGAGTACGGGCCCGAGGCGCTCCTGCTTCGACTCAACGGTATGTTCGCGTTCGCCATCTGGGACGCGAGCAAGCAGATGTTGTTTGTCGCCCGTGACCGTTTGGGCAAAAAGCCCCTCTACTACGGGGCGTTCAACGATCGCGTCTACTTCGCATCGGACGTCAAGTCGTTGTGGCTCGCCTCGGGCCGATCCCTGTCCATTGCCGATGACGCAATCGCCCGCTTCTTATATTGGGGATACATCCCAGGACCCCAAACGATCTTCAAGGAAGTGCGTCAGCTCATGCCCGGCTCGTATGCGCGGATCACCGCCGGTAGTGTAGAGGAGCGGCCGTACTGGAATCTCTCGTTTGCATTCAAACTCAGGCTCAGCCCGAACGATGCGATCGATGCGGTCGATGCTGAGCTGCGCGAGGCCGTACGACGGCGTTTGTATAGTGAGGTTCCACTCGGGGCATTCCTGTCCGGCGGTGTGGACAGCAGCTTGGTGGTTCATTATATGAGCGAGCTGATGTCTGAGCCGGTCCGAACCTTTTGCATAGGCTTTGACTCGTTCCAACACGACGAACGGATGCATGCCCTGAGTGTCGCTCGGCATTGCGGCACGCGGCATACCGAGGACATGTTGCACGCCGACGTCCAGGCGACGCTGCCCTTGCTAGTGTGGGAGTACGGGCAGCCTTTTGGGGACGCCGCTGCCATCTCAACCAGCTATCTTGCCCAAGCAGCGCGGAAGCAGGTCACCGTCGCGCTCACGGGCGATGGAGGGGACGAATCATTTGCTGGCTATTCCCAGCATCAGGCGTCCGTGCTGGTTGCCCTCGTGCGTCGTTTCGTTCCGGGAAGCGTGATTGATTCGTACGCGCGGAATGCTCAGAAGAGCTACGCTCGAGGTAACAGCGGTCACCTCTCGTCCTTCGAGCGCTTCATCCGTTACGCTAGCCGCGATCCGCTCCTGTCTCTCTCCTCGGTCGATTTCTGGAATGGCACGCAGCTCGGCCAGCTACGTCCTCACGGGGAAGACGGGGCACGCTCTCCAGAACACTTGCTGGCTCCAGCACTAAATAGACTATCCAAGTTCGATGGTGCTAATGCCCTCGACCGCGCGCTCTTTTTCGATCTATCGATGCTCTTGCCTTTTGAGTACAACGTGAAGCTCGATGTCTCTTCGATGTTCAGTTCTCTCGAGACCCGGTGCCCGTTCTTGGATTACAAAGTGGTCGAGCTGGCCGCCGCCTTGCCTTGGAATCACAAACTCCGTCCTTGGGAGCGAAAGCACATACTCAAGCGACTGGCTGTGCGCTACCTGCCCCGACACGTGATCTACCGGCCCAAGCACGGCTTCTCATTGCCCATGGACGAGTGGATGGCAGGCGCATGGGCGCCCATCGTCGAAGGCGTGGTCTTCGGGCCTGAGGCAAGAAGACGCGCACTCTTCGATTATCGGTATCTGCGTGGTCTGTGGGAGCGCCATCTTGCCGGACGGGAGCGGCACGGGCACCGCTTCTGGGCGCTGCTGTGGCTGGAGCTGTGGTTTGAGCTCGTCATCGACGGCACGATGGCTGTCGGTGACCCCTATCGCAAGGTCCGCCCGGGATTCGTGCGAAATGGGTGAGATGGCGTTTCGTCAGGGGCGCCCGTCAATCAAGGTGTTGGCCGTGGTCCCCGGTCCGGACGATTGGCAAGCGGCGTTCGTCAGGCGACAGATGGCGTCGATGCAGGACCTTGGGTGCATTGTGGAGTTGTTCTTCCTCTGCAGCCGCACGAATGGGCCAAAGCTTCTCCGTGAACGACGACGCCTTCGGGCACGTATCCGCGAGTTCGGGCCTGACCTGATTCACGCGCACTTCGGCACGATGACAGCCTTTTTCGCTGTCACCGCTACGCGGGTTCCAGTTGTGGTGACCTTTCGGGGCTCTGATCTCAACCCATCCGGGCCGGATGACGGAAAGCTACGCCTCGCATTTGGACACTTCCTCTCACAGATATCTGGATTCCTTGCCTCACGCATAATCTGCGTGAGCGAGGAGGTACGGTCTCGTGTTTGGCTAAGCAAGTCGAAGGCTACGATCATTCCGACAGGGGTGGACCTGGGTCTGTTCAGGCCGGTTCCACAGCAGTTGGCCCGGAGGAAGCTGGGGTGGAATCTCGATGGTCGAGTGGTGCTGTTCTCGGCCGGTTTAGCGTACAGAAACAAGGGCGGTGACTTGGTCCAACAGGCGGTGGCGATTGCACGCACGCTGGTTGGCAATGTCGCGCTCGAGGTTATGGACGGTCACACCGAGCCTGACGACGTGTGCTTGGTGATGAACGCTGCGGATTGCCTTGTGTTCGCGAGTCGGTACGAGGGTTCACCGAATGTGGTAAAGGAGGCGATCGCCTGCGATCTGCCGGTAGTTACCGTTGATGTCGGCGATGTGCGCGATCGTCTGGCCGGAGTGGAGCCCTCTGCCATTGTGCCTCGCGACCCGGAGGCCATGGGAAAGGCGCTGGCGAAGATCCTCAAGAGCCGCAGCCGTTCGAATGGACATCAGATGATTCAGACCCTTTCCCTGGAGGCGGTCGCGGTCAAGATACTCGAGGTCTACAGACTCGCGGGGAAGAAGCCAGGCGTCTTTGACGGGCTGGATAATCGGTGCGAGGTCGTCTACGCGTCAGACGACACAGGCAAAGGATACCGACTCCAAACAGACGGCACAGAACACTGGGTTCAGCCGAGCGGACCGGTCGGTCAACGCATGGATCATAGGCCGCGGAGTTATCAAGTATGCGACCGCTGCGTCATGGATACGTCCATTCGGGGGATTTCGTTCGAGGCGGGGGGCGGATGCACCTATTGTCGCGCCGCCGAGCAACGCCTGTCAAGAGAGTCGTACAGCGGGGACGACAGCGGGGTCAAGCTCCGCGGATTGCTAGCCGATATTAAGGCAGCGGGCCGTGGCAAACCTTACGACTGTGTCCTGGGCGTCAGCGGAGGCGTCGACAGTTCGTACACGGCGTTCCTAGCGAAGCGCACCTACGGCTTGCGGCCCCTCGCGGTCCACTTCGACAACGGCTGGAACTCTGAGTTAGCCGTCCAGAACATCGAGCGGCTGCTCAAGGTTCTGGACATCGATCTCTACACGCATGTCGTGGATTGGGAGGAGTTCAAAGATCTGCAGCTCGCTTTTCTGCGGGCTTCGGTCGCAAACTGCGAGATCCCCACGGATCACGGAATCGTCGCGCTGCTTTATCGTACCGCCGCAAAGCACGGGATCAAGTACATCATGCATGGCGGCAACCTCGCGACCGAATCCATCATGCCGGACGAATGGATGCATGATGCGAAAGACTTGCGCTTCCTGAAATCTATCTGGCGGCGGTTCGGCCGGGGCTCGCTCCGGACCATGCCGACGATGAGCTACACGCGACTGGCCTGGTACATCCTCATTCGACGAATACGTTACGTGAGCCTGCTGAACTACGTCCCGTACAACAAGGAAGGGGCCGTCTGCACGCTTGAGCAGGAGCTCGGTTGGCGCAGGTACGAGGGTAAGCATTTCGAATCCATCTATACGCGGTTCTTCCAGGGGTACTTGCTGCCGACGAAATTCGGGATCGACAAGCGGCGACCTCACTTTTCCAGCCTCATCATGTCCGGTCAAATGACTCGTACGGATGCGCTGCGTGCGCTGCAAGAGCCACCCTACGATCCGGCAAAAGCCCGCGAGGATATCGAGTACGTATGTGAGAAGTTCGGGCTGACGGATGCGGAGTTTGAGCAGATTGTTACGGCGCCTGTTACCGCATCCGGCGATCATCCGACCAGCGAGCGGCTGCTGCGCGCGCTCGCGCCGGCGGTGGCGCGGATCAAGCGGCTCGCGACCGGCCGGGAGCGGCCATGATCTCGATTCTCAACTACGGGATGGGCAACCTAGCGTCCATCCAGAACATGCTCAAGAAGGTGGGCGTTGCCAGCCGACTCATTACGACGGCGGCGGAAGTCTCAGCAGCGGAAGCTCTGGTGATCCCCGGGGTGGGCAAGTTCGATCATGCGGCCAGCCAGATCGAGTCCATGGGACTGCGGCCGGTGCTGCACGATGCCGCGTTGGGGAGACGGATCCCAACGCTCGGAATCTGTCTCGGCATGCAGCTCATGACGCGTGGGAGCGAGGAGGGCGGCCTGCCTGGTCTGGGCTGGGTAGCGGCTATGACCCGTCAGATTGATGGCGCCCGGTGGGGGCTTCGAGTGCCACACATGGGATGGAATCTCATTCGAGCCCGCGAGTCGAGTCCCTATTTCAGCGGCGACGGACTCAGGGAGCGGCGCTACTACTTTGTGCACTCCTACGCTGTGCACTGTGATGATCCGACCGACGTGTTGGCGACGACGTGTTACGGAGACGACTTTGTCTCAGCCTTCTGCCGAGGCAACCTGGTCGGTGTGCAGTTCCATCCTGAGAAGAGCCACAAGTTCGGCGCGAGATTTCTGCGTCGCTTCGCGACCGTGCATCGCCTGATTGACGAGTCGGCCGCTGGCGCGTGGCGGTGATATCGAGATGCCTCGCCTGAGACCGGAGGGCCGTGCTTAGGCACCGGGTGATTCCCTGCCTGCTGCTGAGGAACGGTGGGCTCGTCAAGACGCAGAGATTCGCAAACCCCACGTATGTTGGGGATCCCATCAACGCGATTCGCATCTTCAACGACAAGGAAGTCGATGAGCTGATCGTCCTAGACATCACCGCCAGTAAGGAGCGCCGGGAGCCCGACTACCGGCTGATCGAGCGCTTTGCCGGCGAGTGCTTCATGCCGCTCGCATATGGAGGCGGCGTCCGAACCCTCGATCACGCACGCCGACTTTTTGGCCTCGGCGTTGAGAAAGTATGCCTGCAGACAGCCGCGCTGGAAGATCCATCGATCGTCACCCGGCTCGCTGACCATTGTGGCAGCCAGAGTTTGCTGGTGTCTGTGGATGTGAAGCGAAACCGTTTGCGTCGTCCCCAGCTGTACGCCGCGGCGACCGGCAAGGTGCACTCGACGGATTGGCTCGACTTTATGCTGCAGTGCGTCCGAGCCGGAGCTGGAGAGATCGTATTGAACGCAGTCGATCGTGACGGCATGATGGAGGGAATGGACCTGGAGCTCATTCGCCGGGCTGCAACGAGCCTAGCCGTGCCCTTGATTGCCGTGGGCGGAGCAGGGAGTCTCGCTGACATCCGGGCCGCTGCCGACGCGGGCGCGAGTGCGGTCGCGGCTGGGGCCTTCTTCGTTTTTCACGGCCCCCATCGGGCCGTGCTAATTACGTATCCTCGGCCCGATGAACTCGAGGCGGTGTTCGCCGGCACCGAACTGCGGAGGGGCACTGTCGGAGGTTAAGGCCGGACGACCGCTCACCGTCTGGATCCTGCAGACAGGCGAACCTTTGCACATCGATGGCGCGGACCCACGGCCGATGCGCGCGATGAACTTGGCGAACGCCCTGCTGGCTGCCGGGCACCGCGTTGTACTCTGGTCGGCGCGGTTCAACCATCAGACAAAGCGGCATCGGTCGGAACGACGCCTCGAGATGACGCTGTCCGATCGGTTCATCGTGCGCTTGATTCCGAGCCGTGGATACACACGAAACGTCGGTCTGTCACGGCTGGTGGACCACGCGCAGCTGGCGTGGAACCTCAAACGATCTCTCCGGAGGACGATGGAGGTCCCGGACGTAGCCCTGGTCGGCTATCCGCCCATCGAAACCGCCGCCGTCATGACGCGGTGGCTCCGCCGTAACGGTGTTCCGTGCGCACTGGACGTGAAGGACCAATGGCCTCACCTGTTCCTCGCCGCCTTCCCGGCAGACCTCCGCTGGCTCGGGCGAATCGTCCTGTGGCCCTACTTCTCTCTAGCGCGGCGATCGATGAGAGATGCAACTGGAGTCTCGGCAATGGCCGAAGGATTCCTCGACTGGGCCCTGGAGTTCTCCTCGCGTTCTCCCGGGAGCTGTAACGGTGTATTCCCGCTCACTTCACCGGTGGGGCAGTTCTCCGAGGCGCAGCGCGAAGAAGCTATTGCATGGTGGGAGCAGAGGGGAGTCAGAGCCGATGGTCGTCCCCGGCTGATGTTCGTCGGGACCCACGCGCCGACCGTCGACTTCCAGCCGGTGAGCGATGCGGCCCGGTTACTGGCATCGGGCAGGGATTCGCGTGACCGGACCGTGCAATTCGTGATCTGCGGCGACGGTGGGTCGACCCATGAATGGCGAGCCGCCACAGCGGGGCTGACAAACGTGGGCTTTCCCGGGTGGGTGAGCCGCCCGCAGATCGAAGTGCTCGCCGGACGTTCTTTGGCTGCTTTGATTCCGTACCGGAATCGGGATGACTTTCAACGGAGTATCCCCAACAAGGTTCTCGACGCGCTCGCTCTCGGGCTGCCGCTGCTCAGCCCGCTCGACGGCGAAGTCGCGAAACTGATTGGCACGCACGAGGTGGGTCTAAAATACGGTGCCGACGCGGGCCGAACGCTTCAAGACTGTATCCGGATACTCGTGCGCGAGCCCGATTTGTGTCGGCGGATGTCGGAACGCGCGCACGCGCTATACGAACAGCGCTTTAGTTTTGAGCGCGTCTACGGAGGGCTGGTCCGGTACCTGGAATCGCTCGCGCTCCGGAGGGAGCAGGCGCCGCGATAGCGGTTCGCAGCGAACAACCCCCGCGATGGCTACCAGAGACGACAAGACAGTGGAGCGCGAGCGGTACGATCGCGGCGCTATGCGACTATTAGATGTGGACTCCCCGGGCAACGGGTCGCATCACCTGGGTGCCGCATCGATTGTCCCCACGCTGCGGCCGCCGTACACGCTGTACGAGCAGCGCATCAGCGCATTGGCGAGACCGGAACACCACGTTCTGGAGCTTGGAGCGGGAGCCGGGATGCACACTGGCGCGCTGCTGTCAACCGGCGCACGAGTCATAGCGTGTGACATCTCACCGTACTCCCTGGCGTTACTCAAGAGGAGGCTTGCCACTTCCTCGGGCGGGCGGCTCCACGTTCAACCGGCCGATATGGAGGTGCTGCCATTCGATGACTCCTCGTTCGACATCGTTACCAGCGCCGGCAGCCTGAGCTACGGTGACCCGGAACTGGTCGACGCGGAAGTGCAACGCGTTCTCAAACCGGGTGGCGCGTTCATCTGTGTGGACTCTCTGAACCACAGTCCGATCTACAGGCTCAACCGGTGGCTACGCTACCGCCTCGGTCAGCGCACGAGGAGCACTCTACTCAGAATGCCGACGCTGGCGCGCATCGAGGCGATTTCCGCAAATTTCGAATCCGTCGAGGTGCGCTTTTTCGGATCCGTCACCTGGGCTATGCCCGTCCTGGTCCCGTTGATCGGAGCAGACCGGGCTGTATCATTGTCAGACTTCTGTGACCGTCTAATTGATGTGAAGCGTTCCGCCTTCAAGTTCGTGCTCGTGGGCAAGGGCGTCCGCCCGTTACAGCCCGGGCACCACTTTACCGGTCTAACCGCCACTGACGCTACGAATTAGCCAAGGATTCCGGATGACTACCACGCCAGCTACCCGTGCCGTTCCCTTCTTCAACTACCAGAAGGCTTTTGGGGCCAACGAAGACGACTACGTCCGCATCTTCCGCGACGTGATGCAGCGCGGTGCGTTCATCATGCAAGCCGATCTGGAGCGCTTTGAGCGGAATCTCGCGACCTATCTCGGGGTGCGTCACGCAATCGGACTCGGCAATTGCACAGATGCGCTCATTGCTGCACTGCGGGCGGCAGGCATCGGGCCTGGGGACGAAGTGATCTTTCCGTCGCATACGATGGTTGCCTCGCCTGCGTCTGTGTTTTTCCTTGGTGCGACACCGGTGCCAGTGGACTGCGGCCCGGACCACCTGATCGACCCGGCTTCGGTCGCGCGGGCGATCACCGAACGCACCAAGGCTATCATGCCCGTCCAGCTCAACGGCCGTACGGCTGAGATGGACGCCATCGGCACCATCGCGCGAACGCACAATCTGCTCATCGTGGAGGACTCGGCCCAGGGCCTAGGCTCGATGTTCCGTGGGAGGTTCGCTGGCACCTTCGGGGTCGCCGGGACATACAGCTTTTATCCGGCTAAGATTCTCGGGTGCCTTGGCGACGGCGGGGCCCTTGTTACGAACGACGACGAGATCGCCCGAAAGGTCCGTCTTTATCGAGACCATGGCCGAAACCCGGCGACCGGCAACGTGGAAACGTGGGGACTCAATTCGCGGCTCGACAACCTCCAGGCGGCCATCTTGGACTTCCAGTTCCAAAACTATCAGGCGACTATTGATCGGCGCCGTGCAATTGCATCGCTTTATCAAGAGCTCCTTGGCAGGGTTGAGGAACTCGTACTCCCTCCGGCGCCGGGCAGCGATCCAGCCCACTTCGACACTTTCCAGAACTACGAGATCGAGGCTGAGCACCGTGACGCGCTCCGAGAGTTCCTCAAGCAGCACGGAGTCGGGACCATCGTGCAGTGGGGCGGCAAGGCCGTGCATCAGTTCACGGGCCTCGGCTTCAAGGTGAGGCTCCCGAACACTGAGCGTCTGTTCGAGCGCTGTCTCATGTTGCCGATGAACCTCACGATCAGCGACGACGATGTCCATCACGTCGCCGGCGCCATTCGCGCGTTCTACGGATGCTGACCGTGCTGCCGAACCGAGGCGCCTTCGACACGCGCGCACTCGCGAAGAGCATCCGCATTCATGCGCTAAGGATGACTAGTGCAGGTGGAAGCGGGCATGTCAGCGCTGTCTTCTCGATGGCTGACATTGTCGCGGTCTTGTATGGCGGCGTTCTGCGAGTGGATCCAAGCTTACCGAAATCGCCAGAGCGCGACCGCTTTATTCTTTCAAAAGGGCACGCCGGCGCGGGCGTATATGCGGTTCTCGCAGAGCGGGGCTTCTTCCCAGTGGACGAATTGTCCCAGCACTGCCGGGACGGATCCGTTTTCAGCGGCCACGTCTCTCATAAGGGGATCCCGGGCGTGGAGTTGTCAACTGGTTCGCTTGGCCACGGGCTGTCTGTGGGCACGGGAATGGCGTATGGGGCGAAGCTCGATCGCCAAGAGCATCGCATCTTTGTCCTCCTCTCCGACGGGGAGTGTGACGAGGGTTCAACCTGGGAGGCGGTCCTTTTCGCGGCGCACCATAAGCTGGACAACCTCGTGGCGATTGTGGACTACAACAAGATCCAGAGTCTCGCTTCGGTTGCCGACACGCTAGAACTCGAGCCGTTTGCCGAGAAATGGCGTGCCTTCGGCTGGGCTGTGACGGAGGTCGATGGCCACGACCATCAGCGCCTGCAGAAAGCGTTGACTGCCCTTCCGGCGTCAGCGGGTCACCCCACAGCATTAATAGCGCATACAACCAAGGGCAAGGGTGTGTCGTTCATGGAGAACACCGTGCTTTGGCATTACCGCACCGCCAAGGGCGAGGAGTTCGACCGCGCACTGGCTGAACTCGAGGGGCTGTGAGAGACGCCTTCATCGATCGGCTTACCCGACTGGCGTCGAGTAACCCACGTCTTTTCCTGATCACAGGGGACCTCGGGTTCGGCGTTTTGACCAAGTTCGCGGCGGAGCGACCGGATCAGTTCTTAAACGCGGGGGTTGCCGAGTCCAATATGACGGGGCTCGCGACCGGCCTCGCGCTCGAGGGGCGCGTCGTGTTCACCTACTCGATTGCGAACTTTCCGACCTTACGCTGCTTGGAACAGGTGCGCAACGACGCCGCATACCACGAAGCGAACGTGAAGATCGTCGCGATCGGCGGAGGGTTCAGCTACGGTCCATTGGGGACGTCACACCATGCTACTGAAGACCTCGCTATCCTCCGCGCAATCCCCGGGATCACGGTTGTCTCTCCTGGCTGTCTCTGGGAGGCCGAAGAGGCCACTGAGGCCCTCGTCAACACGCCGGGGACGTGCTATCTCCGTCTCGACAAGTCCAGCGCAGGCCGTACCAATCGGCCAGGCGAACGCTTTCAATTGGGTGCAGTCCGGACCCTTCGTGAGGGCGACGATGTCACCCTCTTAGCGACCGGAGGGATCCTCGGCGCAACTCTGCAGGCTGCTGATCGACTCGCGGGTGAGGGGGTCCAAGCACGCGTGTTAAGCGCACACACGATCCGACCCTTTGATGCGGACACGGTTTTCCAAGCGTGTCGCGAGACGGCTGGGCTAATGACGGTTGAGGAACATGTGGTCGACGGTGGGCTAGGTGGGCTCGTTGCGGAAACCTGCCTGGAGGCGGGGGTAATACCGCGCGCGTTCCATCGGATCGGACTCAGAGCCGGTTATGCTTCTGTCGTCGGGTCGCAGGAGTACTTGCGCGCGCGCTATGGAATGGATGCCGCTTCGATAGCTGCGAGCGCATCTGCGATGGTTCGTGGGGCACACCGCCGGACGGCAAAAAACAGGGTAGGCTTGGTGTGATGAAGCGCCTACTCGATATGGTGGTCTCTTGCGTTGGGCTAGTGGCTGCGAGCGCGGTTCTCGTTCCGGCCATGATCGCCATCTGGATGCAGGATCGATGCTCGCCGTTCTACGTGGCTACGCGCGCGGGCGCAGGCGGCAAGCCGTTCCGAATGGTCAAGCTCCGCTCCATGAGGATCCTGTCGGATGCTACGGGCGTCATGTCCACTGCGGGCGACGACCCACGCATCACGGCCGTTGGCCGCTTCGTGCGACGATGGAAACTGGACGAGCTGACGCAACTGTGGAACGTACTGAAGGGCGAGATGAGTCTGGTTGGCCCACGGCCGCAGGTCCTTCAAGACGTCGACCTCTACACGAACGAGGAGCGCCGACTGTTGTCCGTTCGACCAGGTATTACTGATTTGGCATCAATCGTGTTTGCGGATGAGGCAGACATCCTCCGGGGCGCTACGGATCCCGACCTGCGCTATCAACAGCTTATCCGACCCTGGAAGTCCCGCCTTGCGTTGCTGTACGTGGACCGAGGACGCGTGGTGACGGTCGATCTAAGGCTCTTGTGGTTGACAGTGTTAAATGTCCTGTCGCGCCCGAGAGCGCTAGCTGGTGTCGCGGCCCTCGTAACACGGTTGGGTGGCGGGGCGGAGTTGACGCGGCTATCGTTGCGAAACGCCAATCTCACGCCAGCACCTCCCCCCGGGGCAACAGAGGTATTCTCCGGACGCGCACGGTTCGCAAGGGTTGGTCCTCAGTAGGCCGACCCGCCCGCCGATCCCGCTAGGCAACCCGCCCGTCAGGCTCTATCTTTTACCCCTCGTCCCACGCTCGTCCTTCGCCCTTGAGGAGTTTCGAGCAGGCTGTGGATCCCGTACAGACGGATAGCGTTTCTGCCGCCGAGCCGTCCCGGATCATCAGGTCCGGAGCGCCGAACGTCGCGGTACACCCCCTGCATTACACGCCGCGCCAGGTCCAACACGACCGGCTCTCCCTCCAGCGTCGCGCCCCCTCCACGCTGCGCCGTCACCTCGCCCGCGCCGTCGGGCGCTTCGTCGTCCTCCTCACCGCGGACCTCGCCGCCTTCGCGATCCTGCGCGAGCTGTACCGGTCCGTCGGGGAAGCGTCATTGCTCGGCGACTGGCTCAGCAACACGGTGCAGCAACTCCTTCCGGCCGGATACCTGGACGGCTGGCAATACGCCCTCGCCCTCGTCCTCGGTCTGATCGTCACCGGCAACTACGGCGCCGGCGACCGGCGACGCGACGCTGCCCGCCTGTTCTGGGGCTGCGCGCTCGCCACTGCGCTTCCACTCTGGGCGCCGCTCTGGCACCGGGGAATCGGCCTCGTCGCCGCGCAGTACTCAGTCACAACCGCCGTGGTCTGGCTCGGCATCGTCGCGATTCGGTTCGGCATCGACGCTGTGGACGCCCGCATCGTCAACCGCACGCCCGCGTCCGCGCGCACCCTCTTGATCGGTGCCGCGCGGGAATGCGCCAACCTCGCGAGCCGCCCCGCGTTCGCACCGCGCGGCGATCACCTGGTGTTGGGAGTCGTCGATACGGCCGCGACGCCCAATCCGCGCGCGCTCGGCGGGCTGAGCGACCTGCCGATGCTCATCCAGGAACACCGCATCGAGACCGTGGTTATCTGCGGGCACTTGAGTGATGTGGAGTTGCACGATGTCGTAGAACAGTCCATCACGGCCGGCTGTCACGTGTTCTCGGTGCCGCGGACGTTCGAAGTCGCGGGCGTGCAACCGAGCGTTGTGTGGAAGCGCGCCCAGCCCCTTGTCGAGCTGACGGCCCAGACGCTGAAGGCCCAACAGTTCGCGATCAAGCGGGTTGCGGATGTAGTCGGCGCGACACTAGGCCTCCTGCTGCTCGCGCCGTTCCTCCTCGCGGTTGCCGCGGTGATCAAGCTCGACTCGCGCGGGCCCGTATTGTTCCGGCAGCGGCGCACCGGCATCGGCGGCCGCCCGTTCCTGATCCTGAAGTTTCGAACCATGGCCGACGGCGCCGACGCATTGAAGCCGGGACTCACGCACCTGAGCGCGTCGCACGACCCTCGCATTTTCAAGATGCCCAACGACCCCCGCGTCTCACGGGTGGGCCGCTGGTTGCGACGCTGGGCCGTGGACGAGTTGCCGCAGCTGTGGAACGTCCTGAGCGGAGAAATGTCGCTCGTCGGTCCGCGGCCCTTCGTCGAGACCGGCTTCGAGGCCTACCAGAGCCACCACTTCAGCCGCCTCGGCGCGAAGCCCGGGATCACCGGCCTGTGGCAGGTCCGGCGCAGCAGCGACACTGTGGACTTCGAGGAAGTCATCACACTCGATGCTCAGTACATCCGCGAATGGTCGCTCCTCCTCGACCTGAAGATTCTGCTGCTCACGATCCCGGCCGTGATCCGCGGCCGCGGCGCTGCCTGAAGATCGGCGTCGACGCGCGCGCGGGGTAAAGCTGCAGCCTCAGAGCGTTGGTGCGCAGGCTGCCGCCTACGCCGCCGGCCAGGCGCTCAGCTTCCCGCTGAGCCTGCTGTTTGATCTCCTCATCGCTCGCGCGCTCGGACCCGCGATGCGCGGTGAGTGGTTCCTCATCATCGCCGGGGTCACATTTCTGGCGAACCTGCTGTCGCTCAGCATCCCTGCATACGCGGTGTACCGGCTGGGGAAGGAGCCGGCGTCGGCCGGGACCCTGAACGCGGCGGTGCTGAGGTACGCCGGTATCGTCGCTGCGGTCGGCGCTGTGACGCCGCTGCTCTTGTTACGCGCCGGCGCGCCTTTTCAGAGCGCCGGCCTGGCGCCCCAAGTGTACAGCATCGCCGGTGTGCTCGTGGCGGCGGAGCTCTACATCATTTGTAGCGCCGGCTTACTCACGGGCCTGGGTCGGATCCACGTGCTCAGTCGGGTCAATGTGGCGACCGCCGCGATTACCTTGGTCGTCGGTGCCGGA
>WNGD01003365.1_pt1 | contig 32278 bp, 30 predicted proteins | sample 5400671 | NCBI WGS metagenome assembly WNGD01 (sample SAMN13153369, study PRJNA577476) | soil metagenome | isolation source: 40 cm soil or saprolite under grassland replicate 2 | place: USA:California | collected 2016-06-15 | reverse complement strand
GCTGCGCACGGTATCCGGCGTCACGACGGTCGCAGGCGTGCGCGCGGGCCAGGGCAAGGCGTTCGGAGACCAGTTCGGCGTGACTGCGGTCGAGCCGGGGATCTCGCACGTGATCACGCTCGACTGGCAGCGCGGCTCGCAGGCGACGCTCGAGCGCCTGGGCAGGCGAGGCGCGGTCGTCGACAAGGACTTCGCGAAGAAGCACCACCTGACCGTCGGCTCGCCCGTCCACCTGCTGACGCCGTACGGGCGCGCCCTCAACCTGCGCGTCGTGGGGATCTTCAAGCCGCCGAAGGGCGGATCACCGTTCGGCAACATCACGACCTCGGCGAAGACCTTCGACGCCGTCTACCCGCAGCCGCGCAACGTCTACGCATTCGTGAACAAGCGCGGCGGCGTCACCGATGCCAACACGCGTGCGCTCAAGAGCGCGCTCGCCTCGTTCCCGGACGCGAAGATCCAAACCGAGGAGCAGTTCAAGAAGCAGCAGGAGCGGGGGATCGACATCCTCCTCAACCTCCTCTTCGTCCTGCTCGGGCTCTCGATCGTGATCAGCCTGTTCGGGATCGTGAACACGCTCGTGCTGACCGTGTTCGAGCGGACGCGCGAGCTCGGGATGCTGCGTGCGGTCGGGATGACGCGCCGCCAGGTGCGCCGGATGATCCGCTACGAGAGCGTGGTCACGGCGCTGATCGGCGCCGCGCTCGGGATCGTGCTCGGGCTCGTCCTCGCCGCACTCGTCACCTCGCGGATCTCGTTCCTGTCCTATACCGTGCCGGTCTCGCAGCTCGTCTTGTTCGTGCTCGTCGCGGTGATCGTCGGGATCCTCGCCGCGATCCTGCCCGCGCGGCGCGCGTCGCGGCTGAACGTGCTCGAGGCGCTCCAGTACGAGTAGCCGCAGTGTGCCCCGGGGCTCGGGCGGTCCACCCGAGCCCGGGAACGGATCGGTCAGCCGGCGATCCGCACCACGTTGCCGTTGCACTAGATCGTCGGGCCTGGCCCGGCACGACGCGGTAGCCGTGCTTGTCTGCCTCTCTCCCCGCTGACGGTGAGTGTCGCGGCGACGCTAATCCGGGATCGCGGTGGGAAGCTAGTGCCCCTTCCGGTAATGCAGCCCAGTTTCTCGGTCGCTAGCACCAAGCCAGAGGCCGCACTCGGCCGCCGCGCAGACTGGCAGCCTGCGCAAGGTCGAGGGTGGACTCTGGCGCCGCGTGATAGCGGACGAGAAGCGGGCTTTCATTGCTGGAAGGGGCACTAGATGGCGCCGAACGGCCGCGGCTCGCGGGTGAGCATGTACGTGGCCCAGTACATCAGCGTGATCTCGCCGTCCGTGCCGCGCTCGAGCCGGAGCTGCTCGCCGTGCTCGGGGCCGGAGACGGTGCGCCAGAGATTCTCAGCCTCGGGCGCGAACACCGCGGGCGGCTGCCAGTCCTCGTCGGCGACGGAACGGGCTTCGAGCCGTCCCTTCCGCCAGCTGAAGACGATCTCGTCGCCCTCGAGCCACCAGCGGCCGAGCGCCGAGGCGATCGCCCGCGGCGGCGGCTCCTCGACGCGCCACGTCTCGGGATCGGGCGGGAGCAGCTCGACCGTCTTCGCGACGAGCTGCGCGGCGAGCTGGCCCACGCGTGCCGTGCTCGAGTTCGTCAGTACCGCGGCGCCGATCTTCTCCTTCGGCGAGACGACGACTCGGGCGATGAAGCCGGGCATCGCGCCGCCGTGGCCGACGAGGATCCGCTCGCCGTCCCGGAACATCCCGAGGCCGAGTCCGTAGCCGGCCGTCCACCGCTCGTGGTCCTCGATCACCTCGACCGTCCGCATCTCCTCGACGGTGGCGGGGGCGAGCACCGCGGGGTCCGGCTCGGCGAGGAACGCGGCCCAGCGGGAGAGGTCGCGAACGGTGCTCCACAGCTGTCCCGACGGCGTGAACGAGGCCGTCTCGACCGGCGGCTCGACGCGCACTCCCTCGCGGTACGGCTCGACGAAGTAGCCCGCGGCGTGCGGCGGCTGCGGCCGAAAGCTCGTGCGCGTCATCCCGAGCGGGCGCAGCAGCCGTTCCTCGACGTAGCGCTCGTACGGGACGCCGGAGACACGCTCGACGACTCGTCCGAGCAGCGCAAACGCGAGGTTCGAGTAGTGGAACCGCGCGCCGGGTGCGAGCACCTGCTCGGCCGAGCCGAGGCTGCTCAGGAGCTCCTCGTCGGTGAGGAACTTCAGCGTCACCCAGACGTCGCCCGGCGTCTCGCGCTGAAGGCCCGAGGCATGCGAGAGCATCCGGCGGATCGTCGGCCGGTGCGGCACGTCTTCGAGATGGCGGTCGAGCGTGTGCTCGAGCCCGAGCTTCCCCTCGTCGCGGAGCTGCATCACCGCGGCCGCGGTCAGCGTCTTCGTGATCGAGCCGATCCGGTACTGCGTGTCGGGCGTCGCCTCGACGCCGGCCTCTGCGTCCGCGGCGCCGACAGCGTCCTCCCAGACGAGGTCGCCGTCGCGGACGACCGCCGCGCTGATGCTCGGGAGACGCTTCTCCGATTGCTCTCGACGGACGAGGCGCTCGAGCTCGAGCCGCAGCGGCTCAGGCGCGGACAAGGGCCCCGAGTGCGCGCGGGATCAGCTCGATTGCGCGGTCGACGTCCTCGTCCGAGACGTCGAGATGGGTCGCCGCGCGCAGGACGCCGGGCCGGAGCCCGCCGAGCCGCACGCCGTGATCGCGGAGGCGCGCAAGCGCGTCGCCTGCCTCCAGGCCGAGCGGGCCGAGCTCCACGCCGACGAAGTTCGTCTCCACGGCGTCGGCGTCGATCGGAACCCCCGCCGCGTCCAGGCCGCGCGCGAGCCGTCTCGCCCGCGCGTGGTCGTCCGCGAGCCGCTCGACGTGGTGGTCGAGCGCGTAGAGCGCCGCTGCGGCGACGATCCCGGCCTGCCGCATCGCGCCGCCGAAGAGGAACTTTCCTTGCCACGCCCGCTCGATCACGTCGGCCGACCCGGCGAGCACGGCTCCGAGCGGACAGCCCAGGCCCTTCGAGAAGCAGACGGTGACCGAGTCGGCGAGCCGCCCCCACTCGGACGGCGCGACGCCTGCCGCGACCGAGGCGTTCATGATCCGTGCGCCGTCGAGGTGAACGGCGAGACCGACCTCGCGCGCCGTCTCTACGACGGCGGCGAACTCGTCGAGCGGCCAGACGCGCCCGCCGGCGCTGCGGTGGGTGTTCTCGAGCACGAGCATGCTCGCGGGCTGCCACTCGTCGGTCGTCGAGGCGACGGTGCGGATCTGAGCCGGCGTGAGCCGTCCGGCCGTGCCCGGGAGGCCGAGCATGACGAGTCCCGAGTGCACGGCCGGTCCGCCCGCTTCGTAGATCAGGACGTGTGTCCGCTCCTCGCCGATCAGCACGCCGCCCGGCCGGCTGAGCGTACGCAGCGCGATCTGGTTCGCCATCGTCGCCGTGGGCAGGAAGAGCGCCGCCTCGTGGCCGAGGAGCTTCGCCATCCGGCGCTGCAGCTCGTTCACCGTCGGGTCCTCGCGAAACTGCTCGTCCCCGACCTCTGCGGCGGCCATCGCGGCGCGCATCGCCGCCGTCGGCTTCGTCGCCGTATCGGAGCGGAGGTCGATCACGTGCGCAACCTAGCGAACGGACGGCGGCGGTCGGCCGCCTTTTTAGGTACACGCGACTAACATCGGGCCCGACCCTCCCCCTGCTCACGCGCGAGCGTAACGCGCCGCGGGGCCGCCGTGCCAGTGTCCGCGTGTGACGAAAGTGTGACTTTTCGCGGCGGCTAGTCGGCCTCGGCGAGCTCAGCCTCGAGCTCGGCGAGCGTCTGCCGCCGCGCGCGCTCGATCCGAGCGAATCGCTTCTGGAAGTTGCCGGTCGCCCACTCGACGACCGAGTCGAGCGTGATCCCGAACGGCGTCACCGCGTCCGGATACGGCTCGAAGCTCTCCGCGACGAAGGCGAGCGCGAGCGGCAGCAGCTCGTTCATCCGCTCCTCGACGGTTTCCCAGAGCTCCGGCTCCGCGGCCACGAGCCGGCTCAGCAGGTAGACGCCGTAAGCGATGTGTCGCGACTCGTCGCGCTTGACGTTCCCGAGTCCCTCGCGCAGGCCGGGCAGGAGCCCGCGCTTAGCGAGCGCTTCGTGGTAGACGTGGTAGCCCGTCTCCGCCAGGACGCCCTCGACGATCATGTTGTACGTCACCGCGGTGCGCGCCTGCGCAGCGGGGGACGGGTCGACGAGGAGCCGCTGCATCGCGCGCGGCAGCTCGTCCGCGAAGAGCGCCCGGTAGCTCGGCGTGACGAAGCGCTCGAGCCCGGTCGGCGATCCGGCCACCTCGTCGAGGAACCGCCGGAAGAACTGCATGTGCTTCCCCTCCTCGAAGAGGAACGTCGTCAGGAACAGTTCCTCCTCGAGCCTGCCCTCGCGCGCGATCGTCATCACGAGCGGAAGCAGGTCGACCGTGACCGCCTCTTCGCCGGCGAGGAAGAGCGCCGTGATCTGGAGGATCCCGTCACGCTCGTCCTCGTCGAGCGCCGCCCAGCCGGCGCAATCCCGCGTCAGATCGAGTACCGACGGATCCCACGTCCCCAGCCGCTTGGCCTTCTCGTAGAGGCGCATGGGCAGCGTATCGGCAGAGAGGCCGGCGGTCGTCGTCTGGAACACGTCGCGGACGGCCATCCCGCGATTGTCGCACGCACCGCCAGCGGCTACCGTGCCCGAATGGATCTTGCGCTCCTCGATCGGACCCTGGCGACACGCGGCGAACCGCGCTACCGCGCCGGCCAGGTATGGCAGTGGGCCGCCCGCGGCGCCGTTTCGTACGAGACGATGACGAACCTCCCTGCGGCGCTTCGCGCGGAGCTCGCGGACGCCGTGCCGTTCTCGACGTTGAGCGTCGAGACGCAGCGCGAGGCGCGCGACGGAACCGTGAAGACGCTCTTCCGCACGGCCGACGGCCACCCCGTCGAGGCGGTGCTGATGCGGTACCGCGACGGCCGCCGCTCGCTCTGCCTTTCGTCGCAGTCGGGCTGCCCGCTCACGTGCACGTTCTGCGCGACCGGAGCGATGGCGTTCGGCCGGAACCTGACCGCATCCGAGATCCTCGACCAGGCCCTCCACTTCCGCCGCTTCGAGCGAATCGACCATGCGGTGTTCATGGGGATGGGCGAGCCGATGCTCAACCTCGATGCGGTACTCGACGCGGCCCAGCACTTGCCCGATCTCGGAATTACGCACCGGCGGACGACCGTCTCGACCGTAGGCTGGCTTCCGGGCCTGCGCCGCTTCGTCGGCGAGGTGGAGCAGCCGATCCGGCTCGCGCTCTCGCTGCACGCGCCGGGCGACGAGTTGCGGTCCCGCCTCATGTCTGTCAACGACCGCTACCCGCTCGCCGACGTGCTCGCCGAGTGCCACAGGTACTTCGAGCTGCGCAACCGCAAGGTCTTCGTCGAGTACGTCATGCTCGCGGGCGTCAACGACTCGCCCGAGGTCGCGCGCGAGCTCGCCGCGCTGCTCGACCCGAGGGTGTTCAAGGTCAACCTGATCCCCTATAACCCGACGGGAATGTACGAAGGCTCGTCACGGGCGGCGATCGCCGCGTTCAAGGACGTACTCGACCGCGCCCGGCTGCCCGCGACGGTGCGGCTGACGCGCGGACGGGACATCGAGGCGGCCTGCGGCCAGCTCGCGGCGGCGCCGCGCGGACGGCAACCGGCGGCGGCCCTCCCCGCCTGAGCCCGGCCGCGATGGGGTCGTCGAGACGGATCACGGCGCTCGCCTGCGCGGCTCTGATCTTCACGCCCGCAGCGCACGCACTGCGGCCTCCGAGCGTCACCTGGCTCGGCACACCGAAGAACTTCACGCACGCGGACCGGCCGCCGAGTGCGATCCGGCTGATCGTCATCCACGCGACAGAGGGTCCGTTCGCCGGCTCGGTCACCTGGCTCCGCAATCCTGCCTCCCACGCCTCGGCGAATTTCGTCGTCTCCCGCAGCGGTGAGATCGTCGAGCTCGTCTCGAAGCGCGACATTGCCTGGCACGCGGGCAACTGGCGGGTCAACCTCGAGTCCGTCGGGATCGAGCACGTCGGCATCACGGGCAGCCCGGCCGGCTTCACCGAGGCCGAGTACCGCTCCTCGGCGCGCCTCGTGGCCTACATCGCGCGCTCCTCGCTGATCCCGATCGACCGGACGCACATCATCGGACACGCCCAGGTGCCTGATCCATCCGATCCGCTCCAGGGCGGAGGGATCGACAACCACACCGACCCGGGTCCGTACTGGAACTGGCCTCACTACCTGAAGCTCGTCCGGACGTTCGCGTACCCGCGACCGCCGCGCCCGCCGGTGCGGCTCGGCATCGGCTCGACGACGCTCTACGACGGCCAGATCGTGGCCGGCACGGTGCCGTGGCGCGCCCACGTCCGCGGGCCCGTGACGCGCGTCGACTTCCTCGTGGACGGCAAGCTCGTGCGGAGCGATCGGCGGACGCCGTTCGCGCTGGTCGGCGGCTGGCGAACGCGGCGGCTCGGTAACGGCAACCACGTGCTCGAGCTGCGCGCATACAGTCGCGCGCGGCACTGGACGCGCGACCGGATCGTCGTCCGCGTTCGCAACCTCCCGTTCCTGCTCCGTGCCTCCGGTGTCCGCTCCCACGGCTCGGCCGCAGGGCTCGTGACCGTGAACGCGCTCCTGACCGGCGGCCGGCCGCGGCTCGTCCAGCTCTGGCTCGACGGCCGGGAGATCGACCACGACGCGCGCGCGCCGTACGCCTTCCGCTGGGACTCGCACCTCGTCTCCAACGGTCCGCACGTGCTCCAGTTGCGCGCGATCGCGGTCGACGGGCGCGCCGCCGAGCTGGTCCTACCCGTGCTCGTGGCAAACGCCGGAGTCGCGCTGCCGTCGCCGGAGGACGGCTCGACCGTGCAGGGCGTCGTGCCACTGCAACCCGCCGTCAGCGGCTCGGGCGTCCGCGCCGTCGACTTCCTCGTCGACGGCGTCGTCCGCGGGACGGCGACCGCGCCTCCGTGGACATTCTCCTGGGACACCACCCGCGAGTCTCCGGGGCCCCACGTCCTGACTGCTCGTGCGCGGGGCGCCTCCGGGCCCGAGGGGGTCGCCTCCGTCGGCGTCGTCGTCGCCGCGGGCTAGACCGGCTCCCACAGCCTCGCTCGGTTCCGGAGCGCATACACCACCGCGGAGCAGAGCAGGAGCGCATCACCGGCGAGGAGGAAGACATCGGCGAGGTTGAACGCGACGCGGCCCCCGACCAGCGGATCGGGCACGCCCGCCGACCAGACGAGCGCGGAGACGAGGTTGCCGACCGCACCGCCCGCGGCGACGCCGGCGCCGAGCGCGACCGTGAGCGAAGGGATCTGCGGCACGAGCGCCAGGAGCGCGATCGCGACGACGGCCATCAGCGCAAGCGCAGGGCCCGAACGCGCATGGTGGAGCGCCGTCGGGGCAGCGGCCTTCTGGCCGAGGTCGGCCGCGGCGACGAGCGCCACCACGGCAGCCGCACCGAGCCGGCGCGTCCGGACGTTTCCCATGAGGTCATTGTGCGTGACGACGGCTATTTCGATCCCGAGAGCGCCATCTGCCGCATCGGCCGCGAGTCGGTCCTGATGCTCGGCGGCGGTCGCGCGCTGCTGATGCAGGCTGCGCACCCACTCGTCGCGGCCGGGATCGTCGACCACTCGCGCTATCGCGACGATCCGTGGCGCCGGCTCGCCCGCACGATGACCGCGCTCTACACGATCGTCTTCGGGACGCGCGCGGAGGCCGACCGCATGGGCGAGATCGTCCGCGCCGTGCACCGCTCGGTGCGCGGGCGGCGCGGCCGCCGAGCGTACTCGGCCGCCGATCCGAGGCTGATGCTCTGGGTGCACTCGACGCTCGTCGACACCGGCATCGCCATGTACGAGGCCTATGTCGGCACCGTCGACCAGGAGCTGGCCGAGGAGTTCTACGGGCAGATGAAGACGGTGGCGACGGTCTTCGGCGTGCCGCCGGACGTGCATCCGGCGACGCTCGACGACTTCCGCGACTACCAGCGCGCGATGATCGAGTCGGGGGAGGTACGCGTCGGGCCGGACGCCCGGGAGGTCGCCCGCTCGATCCTCGAGCCGCCGGTGCCGGCGCCGTTTCGCCCCGCCGTGCGCGCGCTCCTGCTCGCCAACATCGGCCTGCTCCCCACGCCGCTCCGCGAGCAGTACGGGATGCGTTGGACGCGTACGGATCGCGCGCTCTTCGCCGCGTCGTCCCACTCGTCCCGGCGTCTCGTCGTGCCGCTGCTCCCGAAGCCGCTGCGCCTCACGCAACGCGTGCCGCTTCGGCTACTGACGGCGTTCGCGAGGCTCTAGCTCCTAGGCACCTTTCTGCGCCTCGAGCTGCCGCCCGGCCGCCGGCTCGTCCGAGAGGTCCGGGTGCTCGTCGAACTGATACTTCACGATCGGACGCTTCGCCGCCCGCACCTCGTCGAGCCGCTTGACCGGCCGATGGTGCGGCGCCTCCTTCAGCACTTGCGGATCCTCCGCGGCCTCGGCGGCGATCGTCAGCAACGCGTCGACGAACGCGTCGAGCGTCTCCTTCGCCTCGGTCTCGGTGGGCTCGATCATCAGTGCCTCGGGCACGATCAGCGGGAAGTAGATCGTCGGCGGGTGGAAGTTGTAGTCCATCAGCCGCTTGGCGACGTCGAGCGCCGTGACGCCGTGCTCGCGCTTCAGGTGCCGCGCCGACAGCACGAACTCGTGCATGCAGAGCCGGTCGAACGGCAGCTCGTAAGTGCTTTTCAACCGCGCGAGCAGATAGTTCGCGTTCAGCACCGCGACCTCGGACATCTCCTTCAGCCGCGGGCCGTACATTCGAATGAACGCATACGAGCGGACGAAGACGCCGAAGGGGCCCATGAACCCGCGCACCTTGCCGATCGTCTGCGGCCGGTCGTAGTCGAGCCCGAAGCTCCCGTCCTCGCGACGGATCACCGCGGGCACGGGCAGGAACGGCTCGAGGATGTCGCGCACCGCGATCGGCCCACCACCCGGCCCGCCGCCGCCGTGCGGCTGCGAAAACGTCTTGTGCAGGTTGATGTGGACGACGTCGAAGCCCATGTCGCCCGGCCTCGAGATCCCGCAGACGGCGTTGAGGTTCGCGCCGTCGTAGTACATGAGCGCGCCCGCTCCGTGGAAGATGCGCTCGATCTCTTCGATGTTCTCGTCGAAGAGGCGAGCGTGGACGGATTCGTGAGCATCAGCCCCGCGGTGTGCTCGTCGACCTTGCCGCGGAGGTCCTCGACGTCGACGTTGCCGCGGGCGTCGGTCTTGACCGGCGTGAGCTCGTAGCCGGCCATCGTGACCGAGGCCGGATTTGTGCCGTGTGCCGTGTCGGGGATGACGATCCTGCGCCGCTGCTCGTCTTCGCCGCGATCGGCGAAGTAGGCGCGGAAGAGCATCAGGCCGGTCAGCTCGCCCTGCGAGCCCGCCGCCGGCTGGAGGCTGACCGCGTGGAGCCCGGTCACCTCGGCGAGGATCTCCTGCAGGCGCCACATCAGCTCGAGCGCCCCCTGGGCGCCGTCCTCCTCCTGCAGCGGATGGAGATCGCGGAACCCGCGCAGGTTGGCGAGCCGCTCGTTGACGCGCGGGTTGTACTTCATCGTGCACGAGCCGAGCGGGTAGAAGCCGGTGTCGATCCCGAAGTTCCGCGTCGAGAGCTCGGTGAAGTGGCGCAGCACCTCGGGCTCGGCGAGCTCGGGGAGCCGCGGCGGCTCCGAGCGTCGGAGCTCCTCCGGTACCTCGGCGGGCGGCAGCTCGTACCGCGCGACACTGGAAGCCCGCCGGCCCGGCTGTGACTTCTCGTAGATGAGCTTCACGGCGGCGCGACCTCGGTCAGCACCTCGACCAGGCGGTCGACGTCGGCCGGGCTCCGCTTCTCGGTGACGGCGACGAGGAGCGCGTCGTCGAGGCCGGGGTAGTCGCGGCCGAGCGCATAGCCGGGGTGGACGCCGTGCTCGCGGGCATCCCTGACGACTTCGCGGGCGCTCCGTCCGACGCGCACGGCAAACTCCTTGAATGTTGCCCGATCAGGAAACACGAGCTCGTACCCGGCCTCGCGGAGCCGCTCCTTCGCGTGCTGGGCGAGCCCGAGGCAGGTCTCCCCCGTCTCGCGCAGTCCCTGCGGGCCCAGCCATGACAGGTATACGAGCCCGGCCAGGGCGAGCAGTGTCTGATTCGTGGTGATGTTCGAGGTCGCCTTCTCACGCCTGATGTGCTGCTCGCGGGTCTGCAGGGTGAGGACATAGCCGCGCTCGCCCGCGGCGTCTACCGTCTCGCCGACGATCCGTCCCGGCATCCGCCGGATGTACTGGGAGCGTGCCGCGATGAACCCGTAGTGCGGGCCGCCGAACGACTGGAAGTTGCCGGCGCCCTGCCCCTCGCCGATCGCGAGCGCGCTGCCGTAGCGTCCCGGCGCCTCCAGGACGCCGAGGGACATCGGGTCGACGTGTGCAACCGGCAGCGCCTCCGCGTCGTTCGCGGCGGCTGCGAGGTCCGGAGCGGGCTCGAGGCAGCCGAAGAAGTTCGGCTGCTGGAAGATCGCGCATGCTGCGTCCCGCGCGGCCGCCCGGAGCTCGTCAGGATCCGTCGTTCCGTTGCGATGGGGTACCTCGACGACGTCGAGACCGAAGCCGGGTGCGTACGTCTTCACGACCTGCCGCACCTGCGGGTTCGTCGCCTCGGTGACGACGACCTTCGAGCGGCCGGTCGCTTGCCTCGCGACGTAGGACGCGTCCGCAGCGACGGTCGTGCCGTCGTAGCCCGACGCATTCGAGACGTCCATCCCGGTGAGCTCGCAGATCGCGGTCTGGTACTCGAAGATCGCCTGGAGCACGCCCTGGCTCATCTCGGGCTGATAGGGCGTATACGCCGTCAGGAACTCGCCGCGCTGGAGCACGGCATCGACGACCGCCGGCACGTAGTGGTCGTACACGCCTGCGCCGAGGAACGAGAGCTCCCGCGTGGTCGGGACGTTTCTGCTCTCGAGCTCGCCCAGGTGAGCGACGAGCTCGGCCTCGGTCAGAGGCCGCTCGAGCTCGAGCGTCCCGCGGTAGCGCACGCCCTCGGGGACGTCCCGAAACAGGTCCTCGACCGACGCGATGCCGACGGCCTCGAGCATCGCCTCCCGGTCCGCGTCGGTGAGCGAGAGGAACGGGTGGCTCACTGCTCGGCCAGCACCTCGCGGTACGCCTCGAGGTCGAGCAGGCCGTCGACCTCACCGGTGTCCGAGAGCCGGATGCGCACGAGCCAGCCGTCGCCGTATGGGTCCTCGTTCACGGTCTCGGGCGCGTCGACGACCTTCTGGTTGACCTCGAGCACCTCGCCGGAGAGCGGCGCGATCACGTCCGAGACCGCCTTGACCGACTCGATCTCGCCGTACGGCTCGTTGCGCGTGATCGTCGCCCCCTGCTCGGGCGGCTCGAAGTGGACGAGTTCCCCGAGCGCGTCCTGGGCGAACCACGTGATCCCGAGCACTGCCTCGTCGCCCTCGATCCGGGCCCAGTCGTGCTCCCGGTGATACTTGAGCTCGTCGGGATAGGTCTCCGCTGCGGCCACCTACGGCATCTCCTCTCTCCGGTAGATCGGCTTTCGCACGACGCGGGCTTGACGTTGCCGGCCGCGCACGTCGACGATCAGCTCCGTGCCCGGCTCGGCCATCGCCGCAGGCACGTAGCCCATGCCGATGCCGACGTCGAGCATCGGCGAATGCGTCCCGGACGTCACCTCGCCGCCGCCTTCGATCGTCATCCCTTGGCGGGGAATCGCCTTCTCCTCCATCACGAAAGCGACGAGCTTTCGCGCGGGCCCCTGCTCCTTGATGCGGCGGAGCTCCTCGACGCTGGTGAACTCCTTGTCGAGCGCGCACGTCCACCCGAGCCCCGCCGAGATCGCGTCCGTGTCCGGGCCGATGTCGTTGCCGTGCAGCGGGTAGCAGACCTCGAGGCGGAGGCTGTCGCGCGCGCCGAGCCCGCAAGGAGTGATGCCGGCCGCCAGCACCGCGTCCCAGAGACGGACTGCGTCCTCGGCCATGCAGAGGAGCTCGCAGCCGTCCTCGCCCGTGTAGCCGGTCCGGTTGACCATCGACTCGACGCCCCCGACCTCGCCCTCGGCGAACGTGAACGGTCTCGCCGGCGGCAGCCCGAGCCGCTCGATCGCCCGCGGTCCCTGCACCGCCAGGAGCGCGTACTCGCTCGAGACGTGGCGGACGTCCGAGCCCGAGATCTCACGCTCCTTCAGCCACCGGAAGTCGGCGTCCGTGTTGGACGCGTTCACGATCAGCAGATAGCGGAACTCGCCGAGTCGATAGGCGATCATGTCGTCGACGATGCCGCCACGCTCGTTCGTGAGCAGCGTGTACTGGGCCTCGCCCGGCGCGATCCGGTCGAGGTCGTTCGAGAGCAGCCCCTGCAGCAGCTCGTGCGCTCTCGGCCCCTCGACCTCGAGCTCTCCCATATGCGAGACGTCGAAGACGCCCGCATCGGTGCGGACGGCTCGGTGCTCCTGGATCACACCCTCGTACTGGACGGGCATCTCCCATCCGGCGAACGGCACCATGCGTGCGCCGAGGGCGACGTGACGATCGTGGAGCGGCGTCCGCTGGAGCGTCTGCGCCATGCCACCGCGATCCTAGTGAACCCCCGCCGGGGCGGGCGCAGCCGTCGCGGGCGTTAACGGGGCCGCCCCGGCTATCTCGTCCGAAGACGGCACAACCGGGGCGGCGGACCGGGTCGTGAGGTTGGCTCCAAACGGCCAACCCTTTGAGGGCACCCGTCACATTCCGCGCCCTCGGAACTCTCAAACATCCGGCGCCGCGGCTATTCGTCGCGCAGGAACGACGGCACGTCGAGCGCCTCGTCGGCGATCTCGAACCCACCGGCGACCGGACCGGCTGGGATCGGAGCCTCGGCGAGGCCTTCGCGTCGGCGACGGCGGCGCTGGGCGCCGAATCCCGTCGCGATCACGGTCACCCGGACCTCGTCGGGCATCGCGTCGTCGATGACGGCGCCGAAGATCACGTTCGCGTTCTGGTCGGCGGCGCTCGTGACGACCTCCGCTGCCTCGTTGACCTCGAACAGGCCGATGTCGGGGCCGCCCGTGATGTTGAGGAGGATGCCGGTGGCGCCCTCGATCGACGACTCGAGCAGCGGAGACGAGACCGCGGCGCGCGCCGCCTCGGCTGCGCGGTTCTCGCCGGCGGCCGCGCCGATGCCCATCAGGGCGGAGCCGGCGTCGCGCATAATCGTGCGCACGTCGGCGAAGTCGAGGTTGACGAGGCCCGGGACGGTGATCAGGTCGGTAATTCCCTGGACGCCCTGGCGGAGGATGTCGTCGGCCATCCGGAAGGCCTCGACGATCGACGTCCGCTTCTCGACCACCTGTAGCAGCCGGTCGTTCTCGATCACGATCAGCGTGTCGACGCGATCGCGTAAGTTCTCGATTCCGTGCTCGGCCTGGTCGGCGCGGCGGCGCCCCTCGAACCCGAACGGCCGGGTGACGACGCCGACGGTGAGGGCCTCCAGCTCATGTGCGAGCTCGGCGACGATCGGGGCCCCGCCGGTGCCGGTGCCGCCGCCCTCGCCGGCGGTCACGAAGACCATGTCGGCGCCCTTGAGCGCCTCCTTCAGCTCGTCCCGGCTCTCCTGCGCGGCGGCGAGGCCGACGACGGGATCGGCGCCGGCTCCCAGGCCGCGCGTCGCCTTCGAGCCGATGTGGATCTTCAGGTCGGCGTCGCACATCATCAGCGCCTGCGCGTCCGTGTTGACCGCGATGAACTCGACACCCGAGAGCCCGGCGTCGACCATGCGGTTGACGGCGTTCGTGCCGCCGCCGCCGACGCCGACCACCTTGATCACGGCGAGGTAGTTGCTCTGCTCTCTCATCTCAAGTCGACTCGACCTGAAGCTGGACTTCAGCGTTGGGGCGGCCGAGCGCCTCCTTTCGCCGGAGGGTACGCGCGGTCCGTCACGCTGTCAACGCGAGGTCGAGGTCAACAGGCGTAACCGTCAACCTGAGACTTGAGGGTTTGGGGCGGCAACGGGTCGCTCGGGCACGCTGACGTCGAGGTATCCGGTTCCCGGCGGCAAGGTCGGGACGATCCGCCGCGCAATCGCGAGCTTGAGGCGGAGATCGTCGGAGTGGCCGAGCCGGAGCTCGATCCTCGAGCGGAGCGTGAAGGTCAACTCGCCTTGCCTGAGTGAGACCGTCGCCACCCGGGCCGGGAAGCCGTCGCGGACGAGTGGTGCCAGAGCGCGTGCCGCCGCCCCGCCCGCGGTGTCGGCAAGGGTCGAGCCGAGCTCGACGGGAGCCGTGCGGGGCACCCAGATCCGCGGCAGGTTCGCCTCGGCGTGACGAGGAAGCCGGGCGATAGCCCGCCCCCGGGCGGAGACGAGCCAGCGCTCGGGACCGCGTCGGAGTACGGCGACGGGCTGCTCGGCACGCACGACCACTCTGAGCGTGTGCGGGAAGGCGCGGTCGTAGGCGGCGCCGTAGACCATCGGCACGGACTCGACCCGGCGGAGGAGGTCGGCTCCATTGAGCGCGACGAGGCTCGTGCCCGACAGGTCGGCGAGCGCCGTTCGCACGTCCGCCGCGACCGGCTGCGGGGCGCCCACGACCTCGACGTGCCGAACGGCGAACACCGAGGTCTCGCGTGCGGCCGCGTAGCCGGCGATGCCGAGCGCGAGGAGCAGGAGGCCGGCCGCGAAGGACCGGCTCGAGGGCGCGAGCCGCGCAACGAACGTCCCGGGACGGGCCGGAAACGGGAGCGCCGATACGCGCGTATGCACATCCGTTCGTCGCTTCGCAGCCACCCGCCGGAGTTCTCCGCGACCGCACCACCTCCTACTGCGCCTGTCCCCGCCAGACCGGTCGGATCAGGACAGGTCGACTTCGGCCATGACCTCTGGTCCATCCCTAACCCCCGCCCGCCCACGGGGTGGGTAAATAGTAGGGCCCGCGGTCGCGCGAGTCTGTGCCGATTGTGCGCCGAAAGCGTCGCGGGCTTCCGGCGGCGCTGCTACGGCGGCGGCAGCTCGAGCGGGCCGAGGAACTCGACCTCGTGGCGCAGCTCGACACCGAACTGCTCCCGCGCCCGGCGCCGGGCCTCGGTCATCAGCTCGACCGCGTCCACCGAGCGGGCGCCGCCGGCGTTCTCGATGAAGTTGGCGTGCTTCGGCGAGATCCGGGCGCCCCCGATCCGGTGGCCCTTGAGGCCGCACGCCTCGAGCATCCGGCCCGCGGTCAGCTCATGGTCGGGATTCTTGAACACGCTCCCGAAGGTCCGCTTGTTCGTCGGCTGCGCAACCTTCCGCTGCGCCTGCAGCTCGGCGACGATCGCCTTGATCTCGGCGAGCGGCCGCCGGAACAGCCGGAACTCGACCAGGGCGACCACCTGGCCGTGGCGAAGATTCGACTGCCGGTAGCGCATCCCGAGCTCGGCCGGAGTCAGCCACCCCGAGCCGCCCGTCGTAGCGACGAGGGCGCGCTCGACGATCGCGGCCCAGTCGCTCCCGTACGCGCCGGCGTTCATCCACACACCGCCTCCGGCCGTGCCCGGGATCGCGCACGCGAACTCGAACCCGCCGAGCTCCGCTGCCCGGGCCCGGTGCAGGGAGACGGCGTTGGCGGCGCCGCCCCCGGCCGCGAGCATTTCGCCCCGCACCTCCGCCGCCGCCAGCTCCCCGCCCAGCTTCAGCACCAGCGCCTCGACCCCGCCGTCGGCGACGAGCAGATTCGAGCCCAGGCCGACGGTCGCCACCGAGAGCCCGCGGCCCGCGGCCCACGCAAGCGCCTGCTCGAGCTCGGCCAGCGTGTGCGGCCGCGCGAACGCGCGCGCGGGGCCGCCCGTCCCGAGCGTCGTGAAACGGGAGAGCGGAACCCGCTCCTCGAGCCTCATGCGACCGCCTCCAGCACGAGCGGCGCCGCGCGGTCGACGTCGCCGGCGCCGAGCGTCAGGACGACGTCGCCGGGCCGCGCCCACGAGCCGAGCAGCTCCGCGCCCTGTTCGACGGTCGGCGCCCAGCCGATCCGCATTCCCGGCCGGACGCGCGCGAGCTCGTCGACGAGCAGCTTGCCGGTCACGCCCGGGACGGGTTCCTCGCGCGCCGCGTACACGTCCGTGACGCAGACCGCGTCCGCGTCCGCGAGCGCGACCGCGAACTCGTGCGCGAGCTCGGCGGGATGGTGCGCGTAGCTGTCGAGCACGGCGACGCCCCCCGCCTCGCCCTTCGGCTCGAGCCGCCGGCCGGCGCCGGTGAACTCGACGATCACGCGTTCCGCGTCCGCGCGCTCCACGCCCGCGAGCTCCAGCGCGGCGAGCGCTGCGGCCGCGTTGTGCCGGTTGTGCTCGCCCGCGACGGCGAGCTCGAGCGCGACCGGCTCGAGCCGCTCCCCGCGCACCACCTGCGGAACGTGCGCGAGCCACTCCTCGAAGAGCGCAGCCACCTCCGCCCGCGAGCCGAACGTCGCGTGGTGGTCGAGGTCGACGTTCAAGAGGACGGCGATCTCGGGCCGGAGCGCCGCGACCGAGCGGTCCGACTCGTCGCCCTCGACGACCAGCCAGCCCTTCCCCGTGCCCGCGTTCCCGCCGAGCTGCGGCAGCTCGCCGCCGGCGACGAAGGCCGGATCGAGCCCGAGCCGGTCGAGACAGAACACGATCATCCCCGTCGTCGTCGTCTTGCCGTGCGCTCCCGCGACGACGATCGACCGGCGCAGCGACACGAGCTCGGCGAGCAGCTCCGCCCGCGGCCGCCCTTCGACCCGCCCCGCGTACGCGGTGGAGACGACGACCTCCCAGCCGCCGGGCGCCTCGGGCTCCGGCGAGATCCGCACCTCGACGCCTTCGAGCGCCCGCAGGTACGGCGTCTCGACCCGATCCCACCCGCCGACCTCGGCGCCCCACGCACGCGCGAGCTGCGCGTACGCCGACAGGCCGGCGCCGCCGATGCCCACGAACCAGATCCGCCGGCCCTCAAGCGGTCGCGAGGCCAATCAGCTCCTCCGCGATCGCGGCCGCCGCGTCGGGGCGCGCCAGCCGCAGCATCGCCTCGCGCATCTGCGCGAGCCTCGGCGGGTCGTCCAGCAGCGACCGGATCGTCTCGGGCACGCGGCCGAGCTCGCTCTCGCGGATCACGACTGCGCCGCCTTGGAAGTAGACCGCGTTCCGGTACTGATGGTCGCCGGTCGCGTACGGGTACGGGACGAGCACCGCCGGCACACCGGCGGCCGCGAGCTCCCACACCGTCCCGCCCGCGCGCGACAGCGCGAGATCGACCGCGCCGAGCGCGGCGCCGAACCGCTCGGTCGCCGGGATCAGCACGTAGTCGGGCCGCGAGACGCGACGCCGCAGCTCCTCGTAGTCGCGCTCGCCCGCGACGTGGAGGACGGCGGGGCCGGCGGCGCCGAAGCTCTCGACCGCGACCTCGTTGAGGCTGTGGGCCCCGGCAAGCGCCCCGAAGACGCCCACGACCGGTCCCTCCTGCGGCAGCCCGAACACCCGCCGCGCCTCCTCCCGCGGCAGCGGACGCGAGCGGGACGGAATCGGCCGCCCCGTGACGCGGTACTTCGCCCCGTCCTGCACCGGGTAGGCGAGGAACACCCGTCGGGTGAACGGCGCCGCCAGCCGGTTCGCGAGCCCGAGGTGTCGGTCGGCCTCGGTCACGGCCGCGGGAACCCGGCGCAGCCAGGCCGCGAGCACCATCGGCCCCGCAACGTAGCCGCCGCCGCCGAGCACGACGTCGGGCCGCCGCCGCGCGAGGATGCGCCCGCAGGCCGCCGGTGCCGCCGCCGCCTGCGCGAGGGCCCGCGCGAGCGCGAGTCCCGGCCGCCGAGGGAACCCGGAGACACGGAACGAGTCGAGCTCGTAGCCGGCCTCAGGAACGAGCCGAGCTTCGACGCGATCCGGCGACCCGGCGAAGGTCACCGTCACGCCGCGCGCCCGCAGCTCGTCCGCCACCGCCAGCGCGGGCAGCACGTGACCGGCCGTCCCCCCGGCCGCGATCAGACACCGAAGCTCGCGCGATCCCTCCATGACCACGGGCGATGTTAAGGAGCACGCCGACCGACAGGAGGTCGACAACGAGGCTCGAGCCGCCGTACGAGACGAAGGGAAGCGGGATCCCGGTCAGCGGCGCGAGCCCGAGCACGGCCGCGAGGTTGATCACCGCCTGGGCGCAGACGAGCGCCGTCAGGCCCGCCGCGAGCCGCTTCCCGAAGGGATCCCTGCAGCGCAGTGCGACCCGCAGGCCCGCATACGCGAAGGTGGCGTACGCGGCCAGCAGCGCCGCCGCGCCGACGAGGCCGAGCTCCTCGCCGATGACCGCGAAGATCATGTCCGTGTGCGCCTCGGGCAGGTAGTGGATCTTCTCGATCCCCTGGCCGAGACCGCGTCCGAAGACCCCGCCGGAGCCGAGCCCGATCAGCGCCTGCACCGTCTGGAAGCCCGCACCCTGCGCGTCGTGCCAGGGATCGAGGAAGCTGAAGATCCGGGCGCGGCGGTAGGGCTCGAGCCAGATCGCGACGAGCCCGAGCGCGGTCACGACGCCCATCCCGGCGCCGAGCGTCGGCAGCGGCGTGCCGGCGACGAGCAGCATCGCGCCCACCATCACGACGATCGCGATCGCCGTCCCGAGATCGGGTTCCACGAGCACGAGCAGGCAGAAGATCCCGACGAGGACGCCCACCGGACGCACGAGCTCGCCGAGCCGCTGCGGCGCCGGCCGGCGCGCGAGGTACGCGGCCGCCCACACCGCCAGCGCGAGCTTCGCGAGCTCGGACGGCTGGAACGCCACCGGCCCGAACGAGATCCAGCGGCGCGCCCCGTTGATCCGGTCGCCGACGACGAGGACGGCGAGGCAGAGAACGAGCGCGCCGAGCACGAGTCCCGGCGCGAGGTTCTTCCAGGCCCGGAAATCGGTGCGCGAGGCGACGAGCATCAGCACGAGGCCGCAGGCGGCGTAGACCCCCTGCCGCTCGAGGTAGCCGGTCGGGTTGCGGTTGCCGATCGCGGCCGACGCCGACGTCGCGCTGTAGACCATGACGAGCCCGAACGCGACGAGCGCGAACGTGACCAGCACGAGCAGCTGCGACTCGAGCTGGCTGTGCCTCGCGCGGCTCACTCGAGCTCCGCGACGAGGCGGCGAAACGTGTCGCCGCGCTGCTCGAAGTCGTCGAACTGGTCGTAGCTCGCGCACGCCGGCGAGAGCAGGACGACGTCGCCGGACTCGGCCGCCGCGGCCGCGGCGCGCACCGCCGTCGCGAGGTCGCCCGAGCGCTCGTATCTCCGGCCGGCCGCATCGAGCGCCGCGGCGAGCTCGCCCGCGGCCTCGCCGATCAGATACACCGAGCGGACGGTCGCGGGCAGCTCGCGGGCGAACGGCCTGAAGTCCTCGCCCTTGAGCGAGCCGCCGAGGATCAGCCGCAGGGGCGCGTCGTAGGCCGCGACGCCGCGGCGAGCGGCGGCCGTGTTTGTGGCCTTGGAGTCGTTGACGTAGCGGACGCCCCGCAGCTCGCGGACGAGCTCGAGCCGGTGGGGAACGCCCGGGAAGGTGCGGAGCGCCTCGGCGATCGCGGTGTCCTCGATTCCCGCGGCGCGCGCGGCCGCGGTCGCGGCGGCGGCGTTCTCGCGGTTGTGCGCACCCGGGATCGCCGGCTCGGCGGGCAGCGGGTCGCCGGCGGAGAACTCGATCCCGGCCAGACCGAGCCCGCGCGGGACGATCGCAACGCGGGCGCGCTCGAAGATCCGTAGCTTCGCGTCGCGGTAGGCCTCGAAGGTGCCGTGGCGATCGAGGTGATCGGGCTCCAGGTTGAGGAGGACGGCGACGTCGCAGACGAGCTCGTGCACGTCCTCGAGCTGGAAGCTCGAGAGCTCGCAGACGATCCACGCGCCGGGGTCGATCCGCTCGGCGACCTCGCTCAGCGGCGTGCCGACGTTGCCGGCGACCTCGACGGGACGGCCGGCGGCGCGGAAGATCGCGCCGAGCAGCTCGGTCGTCGTCGTCTTGCCGTTCGTCCCCGTGACGCCGATGAAGGGGTTGCCCCGGAGCAGCCGGTAGCCGAGCTCGATCTCGCTCCAGACGGGGATCCCGCGCGCGCGGGCGGCGGCCGGCAGCGGCGAGGCTCCCGGCACGCCCGGGCTCTTGACGACGAGCTCGACACCCTGCACGAGCGACTCCTCCTCGGTCCCGAGACGGAGTTCGACGCCGAGCTCGGCAAGCCTGCCCGCCTCGGCCGTGTCCGAGCGATCCGCGGCCACCACCTCCACCCCGCGCCGCGCGAGCGCCGCCGCCGCAGCGCGCCCCGAGCGGGCGAGCCCGACGACGAGTGCCCGCCGCGGCAGCCACGACGGGGCTCGGGCCGTCATTCCGCGCTTACCCCCACGTGCCCCCAGGGGGTCGGCGACCCCCTGCAGTCACGGTAGCGGGAACGGTGTGACACGTCTGTGCCGATTTCGCCGTGAAAGGGTCGCAGCCTGCGGCGGGCCAGCGGCGGGTCAGCGGCGGACGCGGGCGAGCTCCGCGTCGTCCCCTTCGGCGCCGATCACCTCGTCCACCCAGGCGTCCGGGAGCGGCAGCACCGGCAGGCCGCCGAGCAGGAAGGCGTAGCGCGGATCGGCCACCTCCTCGAGCACTCCGAGCAGCGCCGCCGGCGAGGGATCGAGCACGACGATCTCGTCCGCCTCCGCGAGCGGGCGCGCACTGGCGTCGGCGGCCGCGGCTCCGAGCACGGCGACGCGCCGCATCAGCGGCGGAAGTAGTAGCGGTAGTAGAGCGCGAACGCGGCCGTGCAGAGAATCCCGGCGAGGATCCAGAAGCGCACCATGATCTTCGTCTCCGACCACGCCTTCATCTCGAAATGGTGGTGGATCGGCGTCATCAGGCACACGCGCCGGCGGAGGTACTTGAAGGTGAAGACCTGGATCATCACCGAGAGCGCCTCGATCACGAAGATGCCGCCGATCAGGAGCAGCAGCAGCTCGGTCTTCGTCATGATCGCGAACGCGCCGAGCGCGCCGCCGATCGCCATCGAGCCGGTGTCGCCCATGAACACCTCGGCGGGGAACGCGTTGTACCAGAGGAAGCCGATCGCGCCGCCGATCAGCGCGGCGCCGATGATCGCGAGGTCGAGCCGCGTCAGGTTGCGGTGCGCGGGATTCGTGCTCGAGCGGATGTACGACACGGTCATCATCGCCGTAAACGTGAAGATCGCGATGATCCCCGTGCCCGCGGCGAGTCCGTCGATTCCGTCGGCGAGGTTCGCGCCGTTCGCCGCACCCGCCAGGACGAGGAACAGGAACGGGTACCACGCGTAGGAGAGCGGGATCGACCAGTCGACGATCGGCACGTAGATCCGCGTGCTCAGCTGCAGGTGGTGTGCGACGATCGCGACGACGACCGTGATCGCGGCCAGCAGCAGCATCTTCCAACGGCCGTTCAGCCCGAGCGAACGCCGGTGCGTCAGCTTGATGAAGTCGTCGAGGAAGCCGATCGCGCCGCAGCCGAGCGTGACGAAGAGGACGGTGAGCGACTGCAGCCGGTAGTGGCTGACGGCGAGGAACGCAATCGTCGCCGCGAGCAGGAAGAGCAGCCCGCCCATCGTCGGCGTGCCCTGCTTGACGTTGTGGTGCTCCGGCCCTTCCTCCCGGATCTGCTGCCCGAACTCGTTGTGACGGAGGAAGGCGATGAACTTGGGCCCGAAGACGATCGAGATGATCATCGCCACGAGCGCGGCGATCAGGACTCGGGTCACTCGACGACGGCCCCTGCGAGCGCGTCCGCGACGAGCTCCAGCCCGATCGCACGCGAGCCCTTGACGAGGACGGCGTCGCCGGGGCGCACGAGCCCCCGCACGAGCGGCACGGCCTCCTCCGCGGTCGGGGCCCAGACCTCCCCGCCGTAACCGCGCGCGAGGCCGCCGACGCCGACGACGACCTCGACGCGTGCGGCGGCGCGCGCGATCTCCTCGTGGTAGCGCGGCGCATCGGGGCCGAGCTCGGCCATCTCCCCGAGCACCGCGACCGTCCGGCGGCCCTCGGCCCGCTCGAGCAGGTGGTCGAGCGCGGCCCGCATCGAAACCGGATTCGCGTTGTACGAATCGTTGATCAGGAGGCCGCCGCCGGGCAGTTCCGACTCCTCGCCCCGCCAGCGGGAGAACACGACCTCCACCGGCCGGTCGGGCAGCGGCACGCCGAGCGCCTCGCAGACGTGGAGCGCCGCGACGGCGTTCGCCGCCTGGTGGCGCGCGGTGAAGCCGAAGACGACGTCCCGGCCCGCGAACCGCACGTGGGCGCGGCCGTCGCGAACCTCGACGTCCGGCCGCTCGAAGCGCCGCACCTCCACGCCCGCGGGCACGAACGCCTCGAGCTCGGGCGCCTCGGCGGGCACGATCGCGACGCCGCCGGGCGACAGCGACTCGAGGATCTCCGCCTTCGCGCGGATGACGTTCTGGATCGTGCCGAGCAGCTCCAGGTGGACGGGTCCAATCGAGATGACGACGGCGACGTCGGGCCGCGCCACCTCGGCGAGGGCGCGGATCTGACCGAGGCCGCGCATCCCCATCTCCGTGACGACGACCTCGGTGTCGGGCTCGATCCGGCAGAGCGTCAGCGGCAGGCCGAGCTCGTTGTTGTTCCCGCCTTCGGCGGCGACGACGTTCACGTGCGGTCGCAGCAGCGCCGCCAGGATGTCCTTCGTCGAGGTCTTGCCGGTCGAGCCGGTGATCCCGACGACCCGCGCGTCGCTGCGCGAGCGAACGCGGCGCCCGAGCTCCGCCATCGCGGCGAACGCGTCGTCGGGGACGAGCGTCGCAGCGGCGCCGTTCGCGCGCGCGTCGTCGAGGTAGTCCGCGCCCGCCCCGACCGCGACGAAGAGATCGCCGTCGCGGACGCGCCGCGAGTCGATCTGCACGCCGGTGACGCTCTCGGCGCGTGCCCAGACCTCGCCGAGCCCGGGGAGCTCGCCCACCGGCAGCGCGATCACGTTGCAGCTCCGAGCCGGCGGAGGACGTCGCGCGCCACCTCCCGGTCGTCGAAGGCGATCGTCCGGTCGGCGAGCTCCTGACCCTGCTCGTGGCCCTTGCCGGCGATGACGACAACGTCGCCGTCACGCGCGGTCTCGAGCGCGAGCTCGATCGCCGCGGCGCGGTCGGGCTCGACCTCGATCTCACCCGTGACGCCCGTGAGCACCTCGTCGATGATCGTCTGCGGGTCCTCGCTGCGCGGGTTGTCCGAGGTGAGGATCGCGACGTCCGCGAGCTCGGACGCGATCCGTCCCATCAACGGCCGCTTGCCGCGGTCGCGATCGCCGCCGCAGCCGAAGACGCAGATGACCCGGCCGCGGGAGAGGTCGCGCGCGGCGCGCAGCACGTTCTCGAGCGCCCCGGGCTTGTGCGAGTAGTCGACGACGACCTCGAAGGGCTGGCCCTCGTCGACGGCCTCGAAGCGTCCGGGCACGCCGCGCAGCGACTCGAGCCCGCGCGCGATCGCCTCGTCGTCGATACCGAGCAGGCGGCCCGCGGCCAGCGCGCCGAGCGCGTTCTCGGCGTTGAAGCGCCCGCGCAGCTTCAGGTCGATTCCCGCGAGCGCGTCCGGCCCGAGCTCGGCGTCGTCCGCGAACCCGTAGGTGAGCGCGCCGGGGAGCTCCGCAGCGAGCCGGCGGCCGTACTCGTCGCCGACGTTCACCGCCGCCGGCGGCCGGCCCTCGACGAACAGGCGCCGCTTCGCCTGGAAGTACTCCTCCATCGTCCCGTGAAAGTCGAGGTGATCCTGGCTCAGATTCGTGAAGACGAGCGCCGCGAAGCGGACGCCGTCCAGCCGGTGCAGCTCCGACGCGTGCGAGGAGGCCTCCATCGCGCAGCTCCGGTCGCCCGCCTCGAGCATCTCGCGAAAGGTGCGCTGCAGGTCGATCGCCTCGGGAGTCGTGCGCTGGACGCCGCGCCGCTCGCCGCCGACGCGGGCCTCGACCGTCCCGAGCAGGCCGGGGCGCCGACCCGCCGCCGCGAGGATCGCGAACAGCAGGAAGGACGTCGTCGTCTTCCCGTTCGTCCCCGTGACGCCCGCGACTTGCAGCTCCTCGCTCGGCCGCCCGAAGAACTCGTCGGCGGCTACGGCCATCGCCGCGCGTGCCGAGGGGACGACGAGCTGCGGGACGGGCAGGTCGAGCTGCCGCTCGACGACGAGAGCCGCCGCGCCCCGCTCGATCGCCTCGGGCGCGAAGTCGTGGCCGTCCGCGCGCGCGCCCGGCACGCAGAAGAAGAGTGCCCCGGGGACGACCGCACGGGCGTCGTAGGCAAGGTCGCGCAGCTCAACCGGAGCGCGCCCGAGCACCTCGGTCGGTCCGAGCGCTGCGATGACGCGCTCCAGGTCCATCATCGCCGCGCGAGTCTACCGGGGGCGGCGGCCCCCACCGCACAGCTCTGGACGCCCCGAACGTGCCCCCACATGCCCCCAAGGGGTTCGAAGACCCCCTGTGTCACGGTACTCAGACGGGCGCGCGTGTCTGTGCCGGCTTCGTGCCGAAAGCGTCACGGCGTCGTCGCCGTCGTCGGCGCGTCCGGCGGGATCTCGAGGTACTGGAGCGCCGACGCCGCGATCTGCTGGAACGCGGGCGCGGCGACGACGCCGCCGAAGATCGCGCTCCGCGGCTCGTCGACCACGACGAGGATGACGAGCCTCGGGGCGCTGGCCGGGACGATGCCGACGAACGAAGCGACGTAGCGCCCGCTCGCGTAGCCGCCGTGGCCGTCCGGCTTCTGCGCCGTGCCGGTCTTGCCGGCCACCTGGTAGCCGGGCACCGCCGCGCTCGTTCCCGTGCCCTCCGCGACGACGCCCTTCAGCATCGTCATCAGCTCCGAGGCGATCGCCGGCGACACGATCCGCCGCCGCGCGGGCGCGCTCGGGCGCAGGCCTTGAACGTGGTCGACGAGGTGCGGGCGCACCCACAACCCGTGATTCGCCATCGCCGCGTACACCGACGCCATCTGGATCGGCGTCACCGCGATGCCCTGGCCGATCGGCACGTTCCCGATCGTCGAGCCCGACCACCGTCGCTCGGGCAGCACGATCCCGCGGCTCTCGCCCGGATAGTCGATCCCGGTGCGCCTCCCGAAGCCGAAGCGCGAGATCCACTGCGCGAGCCGGTGCTTGCCGAGCAGCTCCGCGAGCGTGATCGCGCCGACGTTCGACGAGCGCGCCAGGATCTCGGCGACGCTCATCTGCTCGGTGCCCCGCGGCTCGGCGTCGTGGACGACGCGGTCGGCGACCTGGATCTCGTACGGGAGCGTGAACGTCGTCGACGGGGAGACGATCCCCTCCGAGAGCGCGCCCGCTACGGTCACGAGCTTGTAGGTCGAGCCCGGCTCGTAGGTGTCCGTGACCGCGCGATTCCGGTGTGCGTCGTCGGAGGCCTGCCCGTAGCGGTTGGCGTCGAACCCGGGCTCGACGGCCATCGCCAGGACGCCGCCGGTGCGCGGATCGAGCACGACGGCGGTCGCGGCCTTCGCGTGCCACCTCGCGATCGTCTGCCGCAGCACCTGCTCCGCGTTCGCCTGGATCGTATGGTCGAGCGTCAGGTAGACGTCGCGTCCCTGCCGCTCGGCCACCTGGTCGACGATGTCGATCGCGCGCCCGAACGGATCCTTGACGATCGTCTGGCGGCCGTCTCGACCGGACAGCTGCTCGTCGAGCGCGAGCTCGAGGCCCGCGAGACCGTGGTTGTCGACCCCCGCGAAGCCGAGCACCTGCGACGCGACCGTGCGCTGCGGATACAAGCGCCGTTCCTCGGGATAGAAGCCGAAGCCGGCGAGGTCGCGCTTCGCGAGCGCGGTCGCCCGCGCCGGATTTGCCTTGCGCGCGACGTAGACGAAGCCGTGCCTGCGGTCGGCGAGCTCGGTGTACAGACGGCCCGGGTTGAGGCCGAGCGTCCGGCCGGCTACGAGCGCCGCGTGGCGCGCGTCGCGGATCTGCTTCGGGTCGGCGTAGACGGTCGTCGCCTGCTCGCCGAGCGCGAGCTGGACGCCCATCCGGTCGTAGATCGTCCCGCGGCTCGCCGGGATCGTCACCGTCTCGTGCTGCTGCGACTGGGCGAGCCGCGACAGGGACGACGCCTTGACGCCCTGGATCCACGCCGCCCGCATGAAGAGGCCGGCGAAGGCGAGGACGAGGGCGAGCAGGAGAAGCCGGATGCGACGGTTGACGAGCTGCTGTCTCACCTCGGGCGGTGAGTTAGCTCCACGTAGCTCGTGTCCTGCGCAGCCGCGGGCACGAGCCCGAGCCGCGTCGCCTGCGCCTGGATGCGCGGCGCCGCAGCGGCGCTCGAGAGCTGCGAGGCGAGGGCGGCGTTCTGCGCCCGCAGCTGCGTCCGCTCCCGGTCGAGCCGGTCGAGCCCCATGTTCAGGCGGAGGACGCCGACGTTGAGCGCGACGACGCCCGCGAGCAGGAGGCCGAGGACGACGATCCAGACGATCCCGCCGGTGAGTCGGCGCTGCTGCGCACCCGTCGCGCGCCGGCGGCGAGGCGCGGGCAGGGCCTCCGTCCGCGGTCGCCGGACGGGCGCGGCGACGCTGGCTGCGGGCGACCAGCTCGCCATCTAGCGGACCTTCACGGCCGCGCGGAGACGCGCCGAGCCGGACCGCGGATTCCGCGCGATCTCCGCCGCGCCGGGCCGGATCGGCCGGCGCTGGATCGCGCGCAGCTCCGGCTCGTTACCGCAGACGCAGACCGGGAAGTCGGGCGGGCACGTGCAGCCCCGCTCTTTCTCGCGCAGGAACTGCTTGACGATCCGGTCCTCGAGCGAGTGAAACGAGATCACCGCGAGGCGGCCGCCCGGCCGGAGGAGCTCGAATGCCGCCGGCAGCGCCGCCTCGAGCCCGCCGAGCTCGTCGTTGACCGCGATCCGCAGCGCCTGGAAGACGCGCTTGGCCGGATGGCCGTCGCCGAACCGCGCCGGCGCTGGGATCGCGGCCCTGATCGTCTCGACGAGATCGCCGGTCCGCTCGAAGGACTCCGTGCCCCGCCGGCGGACGATCGCCTTCGCGATCTGGCGCGCGTACCGCTCCTCGCCGTAGCGCCGGAAGATCGTCGCCAGCTCCTGCTCGTCGGCCTCGTTGACGAGCTGTGCCGCAGACAGCTCCGCCGAGGGGTCCATGCGCATGTCGAGCGGCGCGTCGGCCGCGTACGAGAAGCCGCGATCCGGACGGTCGAGCTGCATGCTCGAGACGCCGAGGTCGAGCAGCACCGCGTCGGCGCGGACGCCGTTGGATGCGAGCTGCTCGAGGACGACGTCGAACTGGCCGCGCAGGAAGCGCGTCTGGACGCGCGTCGTGCGCTGGAAGCGCTCGAAGTACGGCCGGACCGTCGGGTCGCGGTCGATCGCGATCAGCTTGCCGCGGCCACCGAGGTCGGCGGCGAGCAGCGTTGCGTGGCCGCCCGCGCCGAAGGTCGCGTCGACGACGGTCTCGCCCGGCTGCACGGCGAGCGCCTCGCGCACCTCGGCTGCGAGAACGGGGACGTGGTCAGTCGCGCCTGGCTGCAAGACGTTCGGCAACATGCTCCGCACTCCCTTCGACCTCCGCCAGCTCCTTGCGCCAGGCGGACCGGTCCCAGATCTCGAGGTGGTCGTGGACCCCCGCGACGACGACGTCGCGGCCGAGCTTCGCGTGCTCGAGCAGGGCGGACGGCAGCATCAGCCGCCCCTGCTTGTCGAGCTCGCCCTCCGTCGCGCCGGAGAAGAAGAAGCGCTGCATCCGACGGCCCTCCTGGCTCAGCGGGTCGAGCGTGGCGAGCCGCGACTCGACGAGCCGGTCCCAGTCCGCGCGCGTGTAGGCGTAGAGGCAGCCGTCCATGCCGCGCGTCACCACGATCCCCTCGGCGAAGGTGTGCCGGAATCGGGCCGGGAGCGTGAGGCGGTTCTTGTCATCGATCGTGTGCTCGTACTCGCCGAGGAGCATTCAGGTGCCTTCTAGCTTTCCACTTTACTCCACAATAAACCACGCTGCCCCACACCGCAACCCTAGCACCCCTGGAGGCGCCCGAAACAGCGGCGGTTCTAGCGGGAGAGAAGCACCGGAAGCGACCGCCCTTCCCGGTATCCGGCCGCGGCGTACACCGACCTGCCCATCGAACACCTGCAAGCGCCTCGGCAGCTTCACGAGGCGCGACGCTCCTGCCCGCAAAGAGCTGGTTCAGGAAGGCGTCGAGCCCGAGCTCGAGAAACCCGTCGGCTGTGGGCACTCGTCCGCCCTTCCGTCGAGCACGCCCGCGATCTTCTCGGCAAACGCGCGCGGACGATCGAGCAACGGCTCGGCAACGTCCCGAATGCACTCCACGACCGTGAACGTCCAAGCTCCATGTAACACGTTGTTACTTGGAGGAAGGGCGCGTAGAATCGCCGCTTCGATGGGCGACCGAGTCGGGGCTGTCGTCGTCGGTGCGGGTCAGGCCGGGTCGCCGCGGGAGAGGTCGAGCCGGCCGCCTCGGTCAGGCAGTGACGAGCTGGCCCTCGTACGGGCCGCGGCCGCACAGGACGGCGGCGCCGCAGCGGGCGCCGAGGGCGACCGCCTCGTCGATCGCGCTGCCCCCGGCGAGGGCATGTGTAAGACCTGCGGCAAAGCAATCACCGCAGCCGTAGGCGTCGACGATCGGCCCCGGCAGCGGCGCCGCCGTGAACGGGCCGCCTGGCTGCACCCATCCGCCGAGCGCCCCCGCTGTCGTCACGACGACGCGCGGCGGCGGGTCGAGCTCGCCGGCGTGGTAGCGCTCGCCCTCGTCCTCGCCGCTGCCGACGAGGACGTCGATCTCGACCCCGGCCCGGACGAACGTCGCCAGCTCGCGCGCCGTCGCGACGAGGATCCGCGCCTTGCGGGCCTGGCGCAGCGCCTCGACGTCGCCGCTGACGAAGTAGACGGCGTCCGCGCGCCTGAGCTCCTCCCACGGGAGCGAGCCGTCGCCTCCGCTCGGGAGGAGCTTGCTTCCGAGCACCGTGATCGTCCGCTCGCCGTCCCCGTCGAGGTACGTGAACGCGCGCCGGTGGTGCTCGGCCGGGGTCGCGGCGTGGACAGTCACGCCCTGCGACTCGAGCTGCGCCCGGGACCGGCGCCCGAGCTCGTCGCTGCCGAACGCGGTAAAGAGCTGGGCGCCGCCGTTCAGATTCGCGAGCTGGACGGCCGCGACCGCGCCCCCTCCCCCCGCCTCCTCCCAGGTCTCGAGGGCGTGGACGATCTCGCCCGCAGCCGGCACGTGCTCGACGCGGACGAACTCGACCCACTCGACGTGACCGACGACGGCCAAGTTCATCGCCAAGGTCTCGCTCCTTGTATGACCTTCTCCTTGTCACGAAAGCGCGTACCGCTCTCACATCTTCACCAAGGCGTACGTTTCAAGGAAAGATGGTGCCGCCCTTCGAAGTCTTCTACGAGGAGCATCGCGGCGAGGTGCTCGGCTTCCTGCGCAAGCGCCTGGGGCGCGAGCGGGCCGAGGACGCCTTCCAGGAGACATTCCTGCGGGCGCTCCGCGCGTACCCGCGCCTCGAGCACGGGCTCCATCTGCGCGCGTGGGTGCTGACGATCGCGAGCCGGATCGTGCTGGACGACGCCCGCAAGGCGCGGCCTCACGAACCACTCCCCGACCTTCCCGACCCAAGTAACACGTTGTTACTTGCGCCGTACGAGGAGTTGGCCGAGCTCGCGGACGGGCTCCCGCCCAAGGAAAAGGCGGCCGTCGTGCTCCGCTATGGCTACGACCTCGACTACGCCGATATCGGCGCCGCGCTCGGATCGAGCGAGGCCGCCGCGCGCCAGGCCGCCTCGGCCGGCGTCCGCCGACTGCGAAGGAGGACCCAGCAGTGACCGTTCCCGCCACCCTCGATGCGCGCTTCCGCGCCGCCGCCGCCGACTCGGGCCTCCTGGACGCCGCCTACGACGTCGCCGAGACGCAGATCGGCCCGCTCCTCGTCGGCGCCACCGGCCGCGGGCTCTGCCTCATCTCCTTCCGCCCCGACCCCGAGACCGCACGGGAGGAGCTCGCCCGCGCGTTCGGGCCGCGTGTCCTGCGCGCGTCGAAGCCGCTCGACCGCGCCCGGCTCGAGCTCGACGAGTACTTCGAGGGCCGCCGGCACGAGTTCGACCTCGCGCTCGACCTGCGCGCGATCCCCGACTTCCACGTCCGCGTCCTGCGCGAGCTCGCGCAGGTGCCGTACGGCGAGACGACGACCTACGGCACGCTCGCCGGCCGGGTGGGCGCGCCGCGCGCGGCGCGGGCGGTCGGAACGGTGATGAACCGGAACCGAATCCCGATCGTGCTCCCCTGCCACCGCGTCATCGGCGCGAACGGCAACCTCGTCGGCTACGGCGGCGGGCTCGACCTGAAGGAGCGGCTGCTGCGGCTCGAGGGAGCGATCCTCTAGAACTTCCCTTCGCGGAGCCTGCGGAGCTGCTCGCTCAATCGGGCGAAGTCCTTGCGAAGCTGCTCGAGATCGCGGCGCCGCTGCTGCTCTTCGAGCTGTGCGGCTGCAAGTCGCTCCCGCAGCTCCTCGAGCTCCTTCTCGACCTCGCGGTCTGACTGTTGTCGGGCCACCGTGCCCCCCCGTCGCTCGATGTCTTCCAGTTGACACCGGGCGCCGGACCACCTTGCGCTCGATTTCACGCGTCGACGAGCTTGTAGCCCACTCCCCAGACGTTGACCACGTATCCCGTGCCGCCTGCGGCGGCAAGCTTGCGGCGCACTCGGGATGCGTGCGAGTCGAGCGTGCGCGTGCGGCCGAACGACCGATAGTCCCAGACGTCACGCAGGAGCTCGTCTTTCGTGAAGACGCGACCGGGATCGGACGCGAGCTTCAGGAGCAGCTCGAACTCCTTGCCCGAGAACGCAACCGGGACGCCGCCGACGGTCACCCGACGCGTGGCGCGGTCGACGACGAGCTCGCCGACGTGGACGCGCTCCGACGCGGACGGTCCCGTCCGCCTCAGCACCGCGCGGATCCGCTCGAGCAGCTCCTCGTAGTGGAAGGGCTTCGTGACGTAGTCGTCGCACCCCCGCTGGAACGCGCGGACGCGGTCGACGGGGTCCGCATCGGGCCGGCCGAGCACGATCACCGGGCAGCCCGGCTCCCAACGCTCGAGCGCGGCCGGGTCACCCAGCAGCACCAGGTCAACCGCCGCCGCAGCGTCCGCGAGATCGTCGGCGGCGACGACCTCGAAGCCGTCGTCCACCAGGTGGCGCTCCAGGAACCCGCGCGTCGCCGGCTCGGGCTCGGACAGGATCAGCGCGGTCGACATGCAGCGACCGTAGCTCCGCGCTCGCGCAGGCGAAAGATGTCTTTTCACCCAAAAGCGTGACGAACGATCTACAGCCGTATCGACAGCCGACCGGGGCGGTCACGACCAGAAGGTTGATGCCACGAGATCCCCCACCTCGGGGCGCGAGCCAGCCGCTCTCAGGTCCGCGATCAGACCGCGCCCGATGCTCGCCAGTGCTGACAACGTGACGTCGTGCGGATCCTACGACGCGGCAGCGGACTCAACCGCACGCCCGCGAAGAGCACGGTTGAGGCCGGAGTCGCCTGAGCCACCGGGCGAGGTATAAGGGGTCGATCGTGGGGGCGTGCCGATCACCCAGGTCCTAGCGAGATGAGGCCGCGGCGCTGGATGGCTGACGCAGCTGCGGATCTGACCGCCGTAGGGAATGAGCCTGGCATCCACCTAACCCGGCGCCCTGCCCTGACGCGGTGGTTAGCTATCACCCCGCAGGCTCCACTCGGCCGAGCGGACAGGCGATTCTCCCACTCGGGCGTCGGCGTCTACCAAATACGCATCCGAGGCCTGGCCTTCTTCCGGTTCAGACCTCACGGCCAGCGGCGTTCTCACAGAGGCAATGGCGCTCTTCGCCGAACGCGTCCTACCTCTCGGGCTATGAGCTGAAAACGATCCTCGCGCTCTTTCGCGCAGACGCTCGTAGCTACCACGCGGAGACCATTTGGTCTGGAATCAGCAACCGGTCGAGCGCCTGATTGGCCGTCTCGATGTGTCGTTGCCCGTCCCGCAGCGAGAACGCGAGGTGGCCGGGGAAAAGGGCGTCGATCGCGAGCCCGCGGAGCCTGCGTAGCGACGCGACCATCGCGTCGAGGCTGCAATCGTGGATGTTCTGCAGGAGGATCGTGCCGCCGTGGAACACGACATCGCCGCCGAAGAGGCTTCGCCGCCCGTCGTGCTCGAGCAGGAACGAGAGGTGGCCGCGGGCGTGCCCGGGCGTCTCGATGCACTCGA
>WNGD01001015.1_pt1 | contig 32297 bp, 21 predicted proteins | sample 5400671 | NCBI WGS metagenome assembly WNGD01 (sample SAMN13153369, study PRJNA577476) | soil metagenome | isolation source: 40 cm soil or saprolite under grassland replicate 2 | place: USA:California | collected 2016-06-15 | reverse complement strand
CCCGGTGCGCCCGCGGTCGTATAGTCGTGATTGCCGGTTACCGGCTTGGTGCGCGCCTTATGACGCCCCCAGGACGGGTTGTAACAATTCGTGAATTGGGTTGCCGTTCCGTCGGGGTAGACGTTGTCGCCGGTGGTGTACACCGTACCCTGGATGTTGTCGAGCAGCGCAGCGGTGGCTTCGTCCTCCGGAGAGTCGCAGACGGCAATGTCGCCGGCCCCGACGAGCGCCGCAGCCGTCGTCGACACCACGGTCACCGTGCTGCCGCCGCTCACGCCGTCGCTCGTCGCCGTGATGGTCGCGGTTCCGGCGGTCCACCCGAAGACGTCGCCGCTGCCGGAAACCTTCGCGACCGCCGTGTTGCTGCTCGCCCAGGAGACGAGCCGGTCGGTCAGCGGGTTGCCGGCGGCGTCCCTCGGCGTCGCGGTCAACTGGACGTCGAGCCCGATCTCCACGCTCGCGGGATTGGGAGTCACGTCCACCGACGCGACGGCCGGGCCCGGCGTGTTGCCATGGCAATCGCCGGTCCCTGCGTCGGTGAACGTGAACCCGGTGATCGGGATGAACTGCCAGGCGTAGCCGTTGCTGCCGAGCGTGAGCTTCAACACTCCCGGGGTGCCGCTGTTGCGCACTTTGCTGTTCGACGCCGTGGTGTCGCCATTAAAGCTGTTGACGCCGATTCCCCCGGTGCCGACGGTGAATTGCCGGATGCCGATTTGGGCATCGGCGGCGCCACTTGGCTTCTGTGGGGCGAAGCGCTCGTAGACTTCGTAGTGCGCGTTGATCACGATCTCCGCCCCGGCGGCGTAGAGATCATCCCACAGCGGCAACACGTCATTGTTGAGCGCCGGCAGGCCGTTGCCGGACGTGGAGCTGAAGCGAGGCGCGTGCCACATGGCGAGCGTGCATTGGGTGGGGGGGTGGGCCGCGAGGTCGGCCTTGAGCCATTTCTCCTGCGTCGAGCCGGCGGCGGTGGAGATGCCGCTGTTGAGCACCACGATGTGCCAATCCCCCAGGTCGTAGCTGTAGTAGAACTTTCCGGAGTCGCCCGCGGCGGCCCGGAAATACTGCCAGTACGTGGCCGACCCGGGGCTGAACCCCTCCATGTGGCCGATGGTGGGACGGGTGCGTGCCTTGTGACGACCCCACGAGGGGTCATAGCAGTTGACGAAGTCCGGAGGATTGCTGCTGCCGCCCAGGACATTGTCACCCACCGTGAAGACGCTGCCGGGGATAGTGTCGAGAATGGACGCCGTGGCTTCGTCATTTTGGCGGTCGCAGCGGGCAATGTCCCCGGCCCCCACCAGCACCTGTCCCACCACGCTCCCAACCGAGGACGCCACCAGGCCCGGCCCAGCCGGGCTACCAGGGCCGATTGTTCGATCGCCGGAGCAAGTGATGAGCACAGCCGCCACCATGATGGCGGCGGGCACGGCGAGAACGGCTCGGGGGTTCAGGAGCACCGGGGCAGCCTCCAGGGGGACGAGAGAGGGCGCACGACCCTCACTCAGCCTTGCCTCGGAAGCAGGACTCATGCGCAGGTGCCTGCCGCCTAACCGCAAGCGGCGTCGCCCGTTTCCCGGCCGCACGGTCGCCGCATCCGGTTACTTGCTGCACCGCGCCTACACCTTCGCTGGCGGGCTGATACGGTCGCCCGCACTGTCCCTCCCAGCGGCGATCGGTCAATGTGCCGCTGTTGTGCACCTCGCTGTTGGCGAGCGTTCCGCCGTTGAAGACGTTGAGGCCGATCCCGCCGGTGCCCACCGTGAACTGCCGGATGCCGAGTTGCGGATCGGCCGTGCCGTTCGGGCTCTGCGGGGCGAAGCGTTCGTAGACCTCGTAATGCGCGTTGATGACGATCTCCGCCCCAGCGGCGTAGAGGTCGCTCCACAGCGGCAGGACGGCGTCGTTCACGGCCGGGAGCCCGTTGCTCGAGGTGGAGCTGAAGCGCGGCACGTGCCACACGGCGAGCGTGCACTGGGCTGGGTGCGCGGCAAGATCCGCCTGCAGCCACTGCTCTTGCGGTGAGCCAGCCGACGTGGCGATGGCGCTGTTGAGCACCACCACGTGCCAGGTTCCGAGGTCATAGCTGTAGTAGAACTTCCCCGAGTCGCCCGCGGCGGTCCCGAAGTACTGCCAGTACGTGGCGGAGCCGGGGCTGAAGCCCTCCATGTGACCCGTGGCGGGTCGGGTGCGCGCCTTCTGGCGCCCCCAGGAGGGATGGTAGCAATTCACGAAGTCGGGGGGCGCGGTGCTCGAGCCGATGGTGTTGTCGCCAGCGGTGAACACGGTGCCGGGGATGGTGTCGAGAATCGCGGCCGTCGCCTCGTCGTTGGTGCCGTCGCAGCGCGTGATGTCGCCCGCGCCGACGAGCACCTGCGCGGCCGTCTGCGCCACGACGGTCACCGGTTGCGAGGTCGAGGTGCTGAGGCCGCCGTTATCGGTCACGCTGAGACTGACGGTGTACGTGCCGCCGGCGGCGTAGCTGTGGGCCGGGTTCTGGGTGCTGGCCGTCGCGCCGTCACCGAAGTTCCAGCTCCACGCGACGACGCTGCCGTCGGGATCGCTGCTGGTGCTCGTGAACGTACAGGCGAGCGCCGTACAGCTGGACGTGAACGACGCCACCGGCGGCTGGTTGGTCCCCGTCACCGTGATGCTCTGCGAGGTGGAGCCCGTGCTGCCGCCGTTGTCGGTCACGGTGAGGCCGACCGTGTATGTACCGCCCGCGGCGTAGCCGTGTGTCGGGTTCTGCGCCGCGGACGTCGTGCCGTCGCCGAAGCTCCAGCTCCAGGCGACGACGCTGCCGTCGGGATCGCTGCTGGTGCTCGTGAACGCGCAGCTGAGCCCCGTGCAGCTGCGGGTGAACGCGGCGGTGGGCGGCTGGTTCGTGAGCACACTCGCGGTGACGGCCTGAGAAGCCGTCCCCTTGGCGCCCTTGTTGTCGGTGACGGTGAGGGCGATGGTGTACGTACCGGCCGCGGCGTACGTGTGCGACGGGTTTTGCACCGTGGACGTCTTGCCGTCGCCGAAGTTCCAGCTCCAGCTGGCGATGGTGCCGTCGGCGTCGGTGCTCGTGCTCGTGAGCGTGCAGGCAAGCCCGGTGCAGCTGCGCGTGAACGCGGCGGTAGGCGCCTGGTTGCTCACCGCGACGCTCAGCGAGGCGGCGCCCGTGGCGCCTGCGTTGTCCGTTACCGTGAGCTTCACCGTACGCGTGCCGTTGCTGCCGTAGGTGTGGGTCGGGTTCTGGGCCGTCGACTTCGTACCGTCGCCGAAGTCCCAGCTCCAGGCGACCACGCTCCCGCCGGGATCGCTGCTGGCGTCGGTGAAAGCGCACGCCAGGCCGGTGCAGCTCGCCGTGAACGACGCGACGGGCGGCGGGTTGGTGGTCGCGCCCAGCGTCACGCTCTGCGACGTGGAGCCCTTGCCGCCTTTGTTGTCGGTGACCGTGAGGCTGACGGTATACGTGCCGTTGCCGGTGTAGCTGTGAGATGGGTTTTGGGCCGTGGACGTCTTGCCGTCGCCGAAGTTCCAGCTCCAGCTGGCGATGGTGCCGTCGACATCGCTACTGGTGCTCGTGAACGCGCAGCTGAGCCCGGTGCAGCTCCGGGTGAACGCGGCGGCGGGCACCTGGTTGGCCACCCCGACGGTCAGCGACGCGGCGTCCGTAGCCCCGCGGTTGTCCGTCACCGTGAGCTTCACCGTACGCGTGCCGTTGCTCCCATAGGTATGGGTCGGGTTCGGTGCGGTCGACTTCACGCCGTCGCCGAAGTCCCAGCTCCAGGCGACGACGCTGCCGTCGGGATCGCCGCTCGTGCTCGTGAACGCGCAGGCGAGCCCGGCGCAGCTCGCCGTGAACGATGCGACGGGCGGCTGGTTCGCTCCGCCGACCGTGACCGTCCGCGCGGCGGTATTGGTGGCCCCGCTGTTGTCGGTCACCGTGAGCGTGACGCTGTAGGTGCCGCCGGCCGCGTAGCTGTGCGTCGGGTTCTGGGCGGTGGCCGTCGCGCCGTCACCGAAGTTCCAGCTCCAGGCGACGATGCTACCGTCGGGATCGCTGCTGGTGCTCGTGAATGCGCAGCTGAGCCCGCTGCAGCTCGGCGTGAACGACGCGACCGGGGGCTGGTTGGGCGCGGTCACGGTGACACTCTGCGACGTGGCACCGACGGCCCCGAGCCCGTCCTTCACGCTGAGGCCGACCGTGTACGTCCCCCCTGCGGCGTAACTGTGGGTGGGACTCTGGGCCGTGGCTGTCGTGCCGTCGCCGAAGGTCCAGCTCCACGATGCGATGGTGCCGCCGTCGGGATCGCTGCTCGTGCTCGTGAACGTGCACGTGAGCCCGGTACAGCTGTGCGTGAACGACGCCGTGGGTGCCTGGTTCGCGGTCACCTGCTGGGTCGTCGTGCCTGTGGCGCCCTGGTTGTCGGTCACCGTGAGCGTCACGCTATACGTGCCCTCGGTCGCGTACGCGCGGGCGGCGTTCTGGTCCGTGGACGTCGTGCCGTCGCCGAGGGTCCAGCTCCATGCCACTACGCTCCCGTCGGGGTCGGCGCTCGTGTCGGTGAAGTGACAGGTCAGCCCGGTGCAGCTCGTGGTGAACGAGGCCCTGGGCGGCTGGTTGCCGGGCGGGCCGTGACAGGGGGCGCTGCCCGTGTCGGCGAAGGTCTGGCCGGCTTCGGAGAAGAACTTCCATTGGTACCCGGTCGAGCGCAGCACTAGCCTCAGCACGCCGTGGGCGCTGTTCTGCACCGCCTCGCTGTTCGGCTGGATCGTTCCGAGGGCCTCCAAGCTGGCCCCGCCGGTGCCGACCACGAACTCCCGGATGCCGGACGTGAGGTCGAGAGCGCCGTTCGGCGTCATGGGCGCGAAGCGTTCGTAGGTGTGCTCGTGACCGTTGATGATGAGCTCCGCTCCGGCCTGGTACAGGTCCGTCCACACCGTGAGCCAGGTGTTGTTATCGCCGTGCAGGATGCCGGAGCTGAACTTGGGCTCGTGCCAGATCGCCGCCGTGCACTGTTGCGTGCTCGCGGCGAGGTCGGCCTTGAGCCACTGCTCCTGCGTCGAGCCGGCGCTGGCATCCACGTAGTTGTTGATGACGATGATGTGCCAGGCGCCGAGGTCGAAGCTGTAATAGCCCTTGGTCGGGTCACCGGCCGAGGCGCCGAAGTAGTTGTAGTAGCCCGGAGCGCCCGCCGTGGTGTAATCGTGGTTGCCCGGGGCCGGCCTGGTGCGGGCCTTATGCCGTCCCCACGACGGGTCGTAGCAATTGGTAAACTGGGTTGCCGACCCGTCGGGATAGGCGTTGTCTCCCGCGGTGAACACCGTCCCTTGGATGTTGTCGAGCAGTGCCGCGGTGGCTTCGTCCTCTGGTGAGTTACACACGGCAATGTCGCCGGCTCCAACCAGCACCGCCGCCGTCGTCGACACCACGGTCACCGTGCTCGTGCCGGTCACGCCGCCGCTCGTCGCCCTAATCGCGGCGGTCCCCGTTCCCCACCCGGTGACGTCGCCCGTGCCGGAGACCTTCGCGACCGTCGAGTCGCTGGTGGACCAGATGATCAAGCGGTCGCTGAGCGGGTTGCCGGCGCTGTCGCGCGGCGTGGCGGTGAGCTGGACGTCCAGCGCCTGCTCCACGCTGGCGGGATTGGGATTGACGTCCACCGACGCGACCGTGGCGCCGGGCGTGGTGCCATGACAACCCTCGCTGCCCGAGTCGGTGAAGCTGAAGCCCGCGATCGGGATGAACTGCCACGCGTAGCCGTGGTCGGCGAGCGTGAGCTTCAGCACGCCGGGCGTGCCGCTGTTGCGCACCTCGCTGTTGGCGAGCCCGCCGCCGTTGAAGACGTTCACGCCGATGCCGCCGGTGCCGACGACGAATTCCCGAATGCCGAGCTGCGGATCGGGCGTGCCGTCGGAGGCCTGCGGAGCGAACCGCTCGTAGTCCTCATAGTGCGCGTTGAGGACGATCTCCGCCCCGGCGGCGTAGAGATCGTCCCACAATGGCTTCACGGGGTCGTAGACGGCCGGCAGGCCGTTGCTCGAGGTGGAGCTGAAGCGCGGCAGATGCCAGATCGCGAGCGTGCACTGCGCCGGGTGGGCGGCGAGATCGGCCTGGAGCCACTGCTCCTGGGGCGACCCGACGGAGGTCGCGATGTTGCTGTTGAGCATTACGACGTGCCACGTGCCCAGGTCGTAGCTGTAATAGAACTTCCCCGAATCCCCTGCGGCGGCGCCGAAGTACTGCCAGTAGGTGGCCGAGCCGGGGCTGAAGCTCTCCATGTGGCCCGTGGCCGGCCGGGTGCGCGCCTTGTGGCGGCCCCACGAGGGGTCGTAGCAGTTGATGAAATCGGGAGGGGTGGTGCTCCCACCCAGGACGTTGTCGCCGATCGTGAAGACGGTGCCGGGGATGGTGTCGAGAATGGCGGCCGTCGCCTCGTCGTTGGTGCGATCGCAGCGCGCGATGTCTCCAGCCCCCACCAGCACCTGGCCCACCACGGTCCCAGTCGACGCGAGCACGCCCGGTCCGGCCGGGCGACGGGGGCCGATGGACCGGTCGCCTGTGCAAGTGACCAGCACAGCCGTCGCCACGATGGCGGCGGACACGGCGAGAATCGCGCGGGGGTTCAGCACGGGAACACGCCTACACCTTCGCCGGAGGGCTGATACGGTCGCCTCGCGGGCGGCCCAGCAGGGCTCGCGCCTCGTCCATCTCGGGCGGATCCGGGAACGTCCGCCGCCCCAGCAGCGTGGCTGCGATCACCAGGAGCGTGCGCCCTACGATGGTCGCGTCATACCACAGGGACGCGTGCCGCAGGTACACGCGGTCGAGCGCCAGCACGAGGGGCAGCAGGCGCTCGGCGTACGCCCGTTCCGGGTCGACGCTGCCCACGAGCGGCTCGCCGTGAGTCGAATCGTACAGGCTTCCCGGGCTCGAGAGGCCCGGCCGCACCCGGAGCGTTTCCCCGTACTCGGGCGCGTAGTAGCTCCGCACGATGTCCGGGTGCTGCGGACGCGGGCCCACGACGGACATTTCGCCGCGCAACACATTCACGAGCTGTGGCAGCTCGTCGATCTTGAGCCGGCGCAGCGGGCGGCCGAAGGCGAACACGCGCGCGTCGCCCTCGGCGGTGATGACGCTGCGGGACCCGGGATGGTCCAGGTGCATGGTGCGCAGCTTATACATCGTAAACGGGTGCCCGCCCCGACCGACCAGACGCGCGCGATAGATGATCGGGCCGGGACTCGATAAGCGAATCCCCACGGCGGCTACCAGCAGGACCGGGGCGGCGACCACGAGGCCGAGCGCCGCCACCACCACGTCAAACAGGCGTTTGGCCACCGCGGAGGCTCCGTCGTACCGTCATGAACACCTCGGCGGCGTCGAGGCAGCAGTGATTGCCCCAGGCGCGCGCGCGATGCCGCAGCGCGTCGAGCGAGCGGGGATGGGGGTACGGGCGGACCTCGCTCTCGTAGCACGCCATCGCGCACAACTTCTGCTCGAGTGTCTCGGAAATGTCGATCCACGTGTCGGGAACGAAGGCGCGCGGGTAGCCCCACTCGGTGCTCGAGGCGGTGTCGAAGGCGTACACGGCCTGGATGTAGGGCTCAATCGGCCGCGTGGCCACGAGCGCGGCCCGGAACAGCAGCTCGTGGTCGCGGTTGGCGTCGCCGCCGAACTGACAGTAGACGACGGCCGGGCGCACGTCGCGCACGACATGCTCGAGTGGTGTGATGAGATCGACCAGCGACAGCGTGTCGAGCCGCTGATCGGCGAAACCCAGCTGGCGGGTTTCCCGCAGGCCGAGCATGCGCGCGGCACGGCGGATGTGCTCGGGTTGGCCGACGCCCTCCGGGCCGTAGCGGAGCGACTCCCCCTCACACGCGATCACGGCGGTCACCTCGTGGCCCGCCCGGACGTGCAACGCGGCGGTGCCGCCGCAGCCGAGCACCTCGTCGTCAGGGTGAGCCGCAATGACCAGTACGCGGTGCGTCATGCGTCTCGCCCTCTAGCGGCGGTACCGGCGCACGATGTCCAGCACGGCCGAGATCACGTCGGCCGCGTCGGCGTCGCTGACGCGGGCACTCAGGGGGAGGCTGAGCATGCGCCGGTAATTGGTGAAGGCCACGGGGAAGCTCTCGGGCCGATAGCCATACTTGTCCCGGTAGTACGGGTGCAGGTGGATGGGAATGAAGTGCACCGACGTGCCGATATTGCGCTGCTTCAGCTCGTCGATGAACACGTTGCGATCGATGCGGAGCGCCTCCTCCCGCAGCCGGAGGACATAGAGGTGCCACGCATGCTCGACGTCCGAGCGCTCGACGGGCACTTCCAGCGCGTCCTGGTCCGCGAACGCCTCGGTGTACAGGCGTACCACCGCCCGGCGCCGCTCCTGGAAGGCGGCGAGCTTGCGGAGCTGCCACAGCCCCAGCGCCGCCTGGATGTCGGTCATGTTGTACTTGAAGCCGGGCAGTACGACCTCGTAGAACCACTGCCCGCCCCGGTCGTACCGGCTCCAGGCATCGCGGCTCATCCCGTGCAGGCTCACGGTCCGCGCGCGCTCGAGGAACGCCGCGTCGCCCGTGAGCATCCCGCCCTCGGCGGTCGTCATGTTCTTCGTGGGGTAGAAGCTGAAGGCAACGGGATTGGCACCCGACCCGATGGTGCGCCCCCGGTACTTGGCGGACACGGCGTGGGCGGCATCTTCGATCACGGCGATCCCGCTGGCGCGCGCGAGCTCGCCGATGGCGTCGAGCGCGGCGGGGTGACCGGCGTAGTGCACCGGCAGGATCGCGCGGGTCCGCGGCGTCAGCGCCGCGGCCACGAGCCCGGGATCGACATTCAGCGTGTCGGGCTCCACGTCCACGAGGACGGGCCGGGCGCCGATGTGCTCGATTACGTTGACGGAGGCCGCGAACGTCATCGGCGTCGTGATGACTTCGGCGCCGGGCCCGATCCCGAGCGTCACCAGCGCGGTGTGGAGCCCGGCCGTGCAGGAGCTGAGTGCGAGCGCCCCGGGCGCGCCGAGATAGGCGGCGAACTCCTGCTCGAATCGCTTCGCCTTCGGCCCGGTCGTGATCCAGGTCGATCGCAGGGTGTCGACGACCTCCTGGATCTCCTCTTCGCCGATCAGCGGCGCTGCGAACGGCAGGAAGTCCGACCGCCGCGTGCCCGCGTCAGCGGGAGAAGCAGGGGGAAGGGGCGCCGCCGTGCGCTCGGAGACCGAGGCCGCTGGTCCAGGTCGTGTGGCCATGCCGTCCAAGAGGTTGAGGACGCGGGTCGGCACTTGCACTTCTTGTGCGCGGGACCGTGCGACGTGACGGCTTGTGGCCGAAGGGCTTACCGCTGCAGGCGATCGGGACCGTGGGATAGATGACGCGACAGAGTTACAACTGCGCTGGCGTTGTGCGACGGTGGATCAGGCGCCCGCGTCCGTCGATCGATGTGGGCCGCTTGACCCGGTCGGTGAGCCATTCGCGAGAGCGTCATGCGGTACGCCCCCGACCTTGTGGCAGTTTCCTTACAGCCCGTGGGTCGTACCAGGACGCTGGTGAGCGCGGTGGCTGCTATCTCCATGCTGCATGGCGGGTTGCTTTTGCGGCAGCGGCGGGGCCCGCGGTACCGAGCTTGCGCCAGCTGCCCTGTCTGAAAGGGGACGGCAGCGCATGACGACCGGCAGTTTACCCACCCTGTTGGACACGGCGCAGTCGCGGCGACTCTCCGCGGGCGGGGACCCGAACGCCGCGGCGCGCCAGGGTCGCCCGACGCCGCCGGACGGTGGTGACTGGCTCGGCGAAGCGCGACGCTACCTGCGCTCCGTCCGGCGGCATAAGTGGCTGGTGCTCAGCCTCACCTCGTTCGCCACCGCTGCCGGCGTCGAGCTGTCCATGTACGCGCTCCCGCCCAACTACGCCGCGCGGGCTACGGTGTGGATCCAGGTGCCGGCGCGCCAGGCGCGGGATGAAGGCCCGATCTGGTCGGGCCAGCTGCCGATCTCGTCGGGTTGGATCGACTTGATCCGGACCAACATCGTGCTCGAAGACGTGGCGCGACGGGAGCGGCTCTACCTCACGACGGTCGTGGGCGACCCGGCCGCGTTGACCACGCTGGCCATCAAGCAGCGGGTACATCCCGGCACCTACCGTCTCGCGGTGGACACGACGGGGACGGCCTTCGTGCTCTCCGACGACGCGGGCGCCGTGCTCGACCGAGGCGCCATCGGCGATTCGATCGGCGCGCCGCTCGGCTTCGCCTGGGTCGCACCCGCAGGGATGCTCCGGCCCGGGGACGTGGTGGAGTTCACCGTAACGACGCCAGCCGAAGCCGCCACGCGGCTTCGACGAGAGCTCAAGGTGAGCTCCGATGCGGACGGCAATTTTCTGCGGCTCGAGCTCGCCGGGCCGGACGCGGCCGCGGTGACCGGGACCGTGAACGCGGTCGCGACCCGTTTCGTCGCCGCGGCGGCAGGCCTGAAGCGCGACAACCTGACACAGCTGACCGGCGTCCTCGCCGCGCAGCTGGAGCAGGAGGAGGCGAAGCTGCGGAGCGCCGAGGGTGCACTGCAGCACTTTCGCGTCACGGCCGTCACCGAATACGGCGACGGCATTGCACCGGTGACCACGAACATGCGGTCCCCGCAGGATCCCGTGTTCGCAGGCCTGCTCGACATGAAGGTGCGCCGGGGCGAGCTGCTCCGGGACCGGGCGGCGATCAAACGAATCCTGGCCCAGCCGCCGGAGTCCCGGCTGCTGGTGGATGCGCTCGCGACGATCGGCTCGGTGGAGCGCTCCAGCGAGCTGAGCCAAGCCCTGCGCGACCTCACCGCGAAGCAGGCGGCGCTACGGGCGCTGCGGGTGCGCTACACGGCCGAGGCTCCCGCCGTACGGCGGGTCGCCACGGACGTGGCCACGTTGGAGCGGCAGACGATCCCGCTGCTGGCGACCGCGCTGGCGCGGGAGTTGGCGCTGCGCGCGGCGGAGCTGGAGCAGCGCGTGGACTCGGTCGCGCGCGACTTGCGCCGGATTCCGCCGCTCGCCGTGGAGGAGAATCGGCTGCAGCGGGACGTGACACAGTCGGCGGGGGCGGTCGCGAACCTGCAGCAGCGCTACGAGGAGGCGCGCCTGGCTGAGACGAGCAGCATCCCCGACGTGCGGTTGGTGGATCCGGCCATCGAGCCGCAGGAGCCGACCGAAAACTGGGCGCCGGTGCTGGTGCTGTTCACCTTGATCAGCGGTCTCGGCGCCGGAGTCGGCAGCGCCGTGGTGCTGGACTACCGCGACCGGCGCGTGCACGACCCCGAGGACTTCACCCGCACCGTCGGGCTCAAGATCCTGGGCGTCGTGCCGCACCTCGAACGCCGAGGGCGGATTCGGGCGCCCGAAGATGCGCTCCACGTGCTCGAAGCGATGCGGGGCACCTGCCTCAATCTGCTGCACGCCCACGGTATCGGCCCGGTGATCGTGACGGTGACCAGCCCCGGCCGGGCCGACGGGAAATCGTTCGTGGCGTCGAACCTGGCTGTGGCGTTTGCCGACGCCGGATACCGCACGCTGCTGGTCGACGGAGACGTCCGATGCGGCATGCTGCACCGGACGCTCAAGCTCGCCCGCAAGCCGGGCCTGACGGATTTGCTCCAGGGGCGCGCCACCAAGGAGCAGGTCGTCCAGCCCTCGGCCTACGGCACGCTGTCGTTCCTCGGCAGCGGCTCGCGTACCCATGACGGGCCCACGCTCGTCAGCTCGGCGGCACTGCCGCGCGCGCTCGCTCGGCTGCGGTCGAGCTACGACGCGATCATCGTGGATAGCTCGCCCCTGGCCGCCGGCACGGATGCCTTCGCGCTCGGCACCGCCACGGGGACGCTGCTGTTGGTGCTGCGGACGGGTGTCAGTGACGGCGGGCTGGCGCAGGCGAAGCTGCAGGTCATGAATCATCTCCCGATCCGAGTCTTGGGGGCCGTGTTGAATGACGTCCGGCGAGACCGTCTGTACCGCAACTACTCGTACTACTTGGAAGGTTACGAAGCGCATGACGAGCCTGACGGGGCACGCGGGCAGGTGCTGCGCGCGCCGGTGTGACCGCATGCAAACAGGCCGACCAGTCCTCCTGAAAGGATCAGCTATGCTCCGACCCGTCTCACTCGTCCCCGCGACGCTCGCCGTCGGGTTCCTGGCGTTGTGCGGTCTCACGCGGACCGATGCGCAGACGGCTGTGCCCGCGGCGTCCACGCACCGCTTGACCCAGCGCCGGGCTGACTTGGAGCAGCGGCTGCAGCGCCTCGTGGGGATGGCAGAGACGGGCCAATACGACAAAGGGGTGTCTCCCGAGATCGTCCGCGTCGAGACGACCTACATCCAGCGGCGGCTGAAAGAGGGAGACTTCCGGGTGGGCGACCGGATTCTCCTCGTCGTCGAAGACCCGGAGCCACCGGCGACGGGGGCGGGGACGCCGGCCGTCAAGTCGAGCGAACAGCAGCTTTCGGACACGTTCACGGTAGGCTCGGCCCAGGAGTTGACCCTGCCGGTGGTCGGGGTCGTGTCGCTGCGCGGCGTGCTGCGGACGGAGCTCGAGCCCCGGCTCACCGAGGAGATCGCGCGCTACATCCGCGATCCCGTCGTGCACGCCCGCGCTCTGGTGAGCCTCGCACTCACCGGAGAGCTGGCCCGCCCCGGGTACTACAGCGTGCCGGTCGATGCCGTCATCCCGGCCGTGCTGATGGCGGCGGGAGGGACGACGCACGACACCAAGCTCAACAAGTTGAAGATTCAGCGGAACGGCAAGACGATCTGGGAAGGGGACGCGCTGCGCCAGGCCATGGCCGCCGGGAGTACCGTGGACGACCTCGAGCTGCATCCGGGGGATGCGATCATGGTGCCGCGTGGCGGCTCGATCAGCGGCCTGTACGGGCCCGCCCAGCTGGTCGCGGTACTGCTCGGCATTCCGGTGACGATCTATACGCTGACGAGGATCCTCCACTGACGAGGATCTTCTGACCATTTGGCGGCTGGGCGCGGCGCTCCTTTCGGCGCTTCTCGTGGCGGCGTGCGGCGCTGCGCGTGACACCTGCGTCGTCGGGGGAGGCGGAGCCGCAGGAGCCGCCTTGGGAGGAGGACGCGCTCACCGGCCGTTCGGGCACGTCTTCATTATTGTAGAGGAGAACGCCAACTATAGCGACGTCATCGGCGACTCCTCGATGCCCTATCTCAACAGCCTGGCGCGGCAGTACGGCTTGGCGACACAGTACTACGGCAACGCGCACCCCTCCATCGGCAACTACTTCATGATGACCGTGGGGGACACGATCACCAATGATGACGGGTACTCCGGCGTCGTGAGCGAGGACAACGTGGTGCGCGCGTTGGTCGCGGGTGGCAAGACGTGGAAGTCGTACTCCGAGGATCTCCCGTGCGTCGGCTACAGGGGAGCGGGCGTCGGTCGCTACGCGCGCAAGCACAACGTGTTTGCCCTCTTCTCAGACGTGGTGCACGATACCGCGCAAGCGAAGAACCTGGTGCCGTTCACCCAGCTCGCCACCGACTTGGCGACGCGCTCACTGCCGGACTACGCGTTCATCATTCCCAACCTGTGTAACGATGCGCACGACTGCCCGTTGCGCACCGCCGACGCGTGGCTGAAGACCAACATCGATCCGCTCGTGCAGAGCGCGACGTTTCAACAGGATGGCTTGTTGATCATCGTGTTCGACGAAGCGGGCCCCCACGACTCCACGAACGGCGGCGGTCGCATCCCCTGCGTGGTCGTGAGCCCGAAGGCGAAACGCGGCTACCAGTCGACCGTCGTGTATCAGCACCAGAGCCTCCTGCGGCTGTCGCTCCGGGCGGTGGGCGTGACGACGTTCCCGAAGGCCGCGGCAAGCGCGCCGGACATGGCAGAGTTTTTCGAGGGCGCACACCTCGCCAGCAGGTAGGACTAGCGTTTCTCCGCGCCGCGCCGCATGCTCAACTCCACGTGTTGCGCATCCCCAGTGCATAATGAAACGTTCTCTTGAGAGCCCGCCCAGCTCGCGCGAGCAGCGGGTCCGGGAATGGTATGTCCGGTGGATCCGTCCACACCTCCCTCGGGAGCTCGATCGACAGCGCGTCAAGCTGCTCTACTACATGTGGGGTTACTGGCCGCTGCTTCGCCTTCAGGCCCTCACCCTGATCGATCGCCTCAAGCTGCTGACACGCTTCGTCCGGATCGACTGGAACGTCCTGCATTCGCATCAGCCCTGTGAGATCGCGAGCGTGTGTACCGCGTTGGCACAACGGCCGGCCCGCCGCGGAGAGGTGATGGTTGAGGCCGGATGCTGGAATGGGGGAGCGTCCGCCAAGTTCAGTCTGCTCTGCGAGCTGTGCGGTTATCGGTTGTGCATTTACGATTCGTTCGAGGGCGTGGAACCGATGACCTCCGAGGAGAAGCAGCGCGGCTACGACTTCTCCGGCGAGTATGTCGCATCGGACGCGACGCTCCGTGCCAACCTGCGGCGGTTCGGAGCGCCGGACGTGTGCTCCATACACAAGGGATGGTTCGCGGCGACCCTCGCCAAGAGCCCGGTGGCCGACGTCGTCCGCGTGGTCTTCATCGACTGCGACTCGGCCAAGGGAACGCAGGAAGTGCTGCGCGGTGTGGTTCCCAGCCTGGCCCGCGATGGCGTCGTGTTCTCGCAAGATTTTCACATCGCGCCGGTGCGCGAGCTGCTGCTGGACCGGCGGACCTGGGAGCGGTACGGCCGTGGCGATCCGAGCATCGAGCGCCTGTGCGGACACCTCGCCATGGTTCGCTTGCCGCAACGCAGCGAGCGCCGGGTGCTCCCCGATCGCCGTCGCGGTTCGGAGCCACGGGGGACCCCGCGCCGCGTCGCCGTCGGGGTGACCTGAGCCGATCGGGCGGGTGGCCCTGCCGAGGAATCGCCTCTCTCGTTGCAACCCGGCAATCTTGTAGCAGTTGCGTTACACGTTCCCGAACGAACGCAGTATGTACCCGCGCGGGCCGCCGCGGTACCGACCTTGCGGTGTTTGCGGCAGGTTAACCAGGAGACCCCGAGGGAAATGACGACCGGCGACCTACCCGTACCGTTCGAGCCGACGCGAGCGGAGTTTGTGGTGCGCGACCCCCCGCCCCCACCGCCTCCCGACCCCGAGCCACTGGCCGAGTGGCAGCGTTACCTGATCGCCGCCCGGCGTTACCGTTGGCTGGTGTTCGGCGTCACGCTGCTCGGCACGGCCGCGGGCATCGGGCTGTCACTGTTGCTGCCTCCGACCTACCTGGCGCGCGCCACGGTATGGATCCAGGTGCCCTCCGGCCACGCGCGGGACGCCCGGGAGCGAGGGCCGATCTGGCAGGGCCAGCTGCCGATCTCTTCCGGCTGGATCGACCTGCTGCAGACGAATGTCGTGCTGGAGGACGTGGTCCGCCGACAGCGCCTCTACGTGACGGCGCGCCGGCCCGACGACTCGGACGCGCTCGCGACGTTCGGGGTAAAGGACCGCGTGCGACCCGGCGTCTACCGGCTCGTGGTGGATACGGCGGGGCATACCTTCGCGCTCACCGACACGAAGCATCTCGTGCAGCTGCATGGCGCGGTGGGGGACTCGGTCGGGCCGGAACTGGGCTTCGCCTGGGTGCCGCCATCCGGCGTGCTTGCGCCCGGGCGAACGATGGAGTTCACGGTGATCGCCCCGTACGAGGCTGCGAGGGTGCTCACGAAGCGCCTCAAGATTGCAGCGGACGCGGATGGGAATTTCCTGAGGCTCGAGCTGGGCGGGTCGGATCCCGGGGAGGTCACGGCGGTGGTGAACATGGTGGCGGAGCGCTTCGTCTCCGTCGCCGCGGACCTGAAGAAGCAGAACCTGCAGCAGCTCACCGGCATCCTCGGCGGGCAGCTCGAGCGCGCGCGGGACAAGTTGCGGAGCGCCGAAACGGGGCTCAAGAGATTTCGCGTGGGCGCGGTGACGCAATACGCCGACGGGTCGGCACCGGTGACGCCGAACATGGAGTTCCCACGCGATCCCGTGTTCGCCGGCTTGGTCGGTATGAAGGTGAATCGGGAGGAGTTGCGCCGCGATCGAGAGGCGATCGGCCGCATCCTCGCGCATGGGCCGGACACGGCGCTGGCCGTGGACGCGCTCGCGGCGATCGGGTCCGTCCAGAAGTCAACCGAGCTGAGCCAGGCGTTGCACGATCTCACGACGAAGCAGGCCGAGCTGCGCGCGCTGCGCACCCGCTACGCCGACGCCAACCCGGCGGTGCGCCGCGTCGCCGTCGAGGTACAGGACCTCGAGCGCCGGACGATCCCGGGCCTCGCCGCCGGCCTCACGCGGGAGATGGAGGTGCGGGAAGCGGAGCTCGGGCAGCGCGTGGACTCGGCGGCGAGCGACTTGCGGCGCATCCCGCCGCTCGCTGTGGAGGAGACCCGGCTGGAGCGTGAAGTCACCCGGGGGGAGCAGGCGCTTGCGAGCCTGCAGACGCTGTACGACGAAGCCCGCCTCGCCGAGGTGAGCGCCATCCCGGACGTGCGACTCGTGGATCCCGCTGTCCAGCCGGAGGAGCCGACCGAGAACTGGCGGCCGGTGCTCATCGCGCTCGCGTTCCTCTCGAGCCTCGGCGCGGGCGTGGCAGGTGCGGCGGTCCTCGATCGCACCGACCGACGCGTGCGATACCCGCAGCAGGTCACGGGTGCGATGGGACTACCGATCCTGGGCGCGGTACCGCACCTCAATCGCAACGGCGGCAGCCGGAAGCCCGACGGCGTGATGCAGGTGGTCGAGGCGGTCCGCGGTATCCGCCTGAACGTCCTCCACGCCCACGGCACGGGCCCCACGGTCGTGACCGTGACCAGCCCGGGCCGGAGCGATGGCAAGTCGTTTCTCGCATCGAATCTGGCGTTGGCGTTCGCCGACGCCGGGAGTCGCACCCTGCTCATCGACGGCGACGTCCGCTGCGGCAGGTTGCACCGCGTCCTCAACCTGGCCCGCAAGCCGGGGCTGACCGACCTGCTGGCCGGGCAGGCGGCGGGGGAGCAGGTGTTACAGGCCACCGCCTACCCTACGCTCACGTTCCTCGGGTCGGGAACGCGCACCCACGCGGGGCCGACCCTCATCAGCTCGGCAATGCTGCCGCGCGCCCTCGCGGCGCTGCGGCCCGGCTACGACGTGATCATCGTGGACAGCTCGCCCCTCGCGGCCGGCGCGGACGCCTTCGCACTCGGCACCGCCACCGGGAGCATGCTGCTGGTGCTCCGCACGGGTGTGAGCGATCGCGAGCTGGTGCAGGCCAAGCTCGAAGTGTTGCACTGCCTCCCGATCCGCCTGCTGGGCGCCGTGCTGAACGACGTGCGGCCGGGAGGCGTGTACCGCTACTACTCGTATTACCTGGAAGGCTACGAGGCGAAGGATGAGCCCGCCGAAGCGGCGGGGCAGGTGCTGCAGGCGCCGGAGTGACGGACCGGCCCGCTCAGACAGGATCGGCGGGCGGGAGCTCCAGATCGAACCAGAACTGCGTGCCCCAGCCGGGGCGCGTCTCGAGACACAGCTCCGAGCCCATGGCCCGGACCAGGCGGCGCGTCAGCGCGAGCCCCAGCCCCGTGCCCGAGAACAGGTAGCGGCCGGCCTTGGCGCTGCGGCGGAACGGATGAAACAGGCTCGCCAGCGCTTCGGGGTTGATACCCGGCCCGGTATCGCGCACGGAGAACGTGACCCGCGTCGGTGACTGCTCGGTGGCCACGATGTCGACCGACCCCCGCTCCGTGAACTTCAGGGCGTTGGTGGTGAGGTTCAGGAGCACCCGGCGCAGCGCGAGGGCATGCCCCAGCCGCAGGTCGGTGGCGGGGAGGCTCACGCCGACCGTGAGGCCCTTCTCGGCCGCGACGGGGCGGACGATGTCGCACACGGATTCGAGCAGCTCGGTGACGGACAGGGGCGTCGGCCGGTCGTCCGCCAGCTGGTCGCCACCGCGCGACAGCTCGATCGTATCGCTCGTGAGCGAGCTCAGGCCGAACGCGGCGCTGTAGATGAGCCCGAGCTGCCGCCGCTGCCGCTCGTTCACCGCACCCGAGCGCTCCTGCATCAGCGTCTCCGCCAGGAACAAGATCGAGGTGAGCGGGGAGCGCAGGTCGTGCACGATTTGCACCAGGAAGTCCAGCCCGTTGGCGCCGCCCAATTGCGCCCCGAACTGCTCCGAGGCATCGCGGTCCAGCGCGTCGCGCACATCTTCGAGCGCCTTGAGGTGCCGCAGCAGACGGAGCGGCGCCTGGGGCGACACGTCCGACCACGAGCGCAGCAGCTCCGATTGAACCAGGGTCAGGAGCCGCTGCGTCACGAGGCGCGGCGGGCGCGGCTCGAGGGAGAGCAGGTAGCGCGGGAACCGCCGGTCGACCGCGAGGCCGATGGCGGCGAGGGCGCGGGGCACGCTGTCCGGATCCTCCATGTCGCCCGGGTCATTCTCCCACCGCTCTTCCGCCCGGCGGATCGCCGCGGTGAGCATCGGGCACGTCACCCCCGCGAGCGGGCGCGACAGCGACGTCGGTCCCGGCCGGCCTGGGGGAGGGAGCAGAGGGGGCGGGAGCGAGGTGGTCGACGCGGACACGTCGGGATGGTCGGTGGTTGCGGGGCGCGTCACCTTCACTCCGAGCCGCCGGTGAGCAGATCCCGCTGGAGGCCGTGCCGTTCCATGAGCCGGTAGAACGTCGTCCGATCCACCTGCGCCAGACGGGCGGCTTTGGAGAGGTTGCCCCCGGCGCGCATCACCACGCGCGTCAGGTAGCGCCGGTCGAAGCGGGCGAGCAGGCGGTCGCGGGCCGAGTAATAGCTCGAGCCATCTCCCTCCGGCTCTTCGTCGGCCAGCTTCTCCGGATCGGCTGCCCCGGAGTCGATGAAGGGAATGTCCTCGGGGCGCAGTTCGGCGCCGGGCTCGAGCAGCACGACCGCGTGCTCGATCACATTCTGGAGCTCCCGTACGTTCCCGGGCCAGGCATGCGAGCCGAGCGCCCGCAGCGCGCCCTTGCTGAGCTTTGGCACCGGCGTGGTCGGGTCGCGGTGCCGACCCCAGTAATGCGACAGGAACCGGTCGGCCAGGAGCGGGATGTCTTCGGGACGCTCGCGCAGGCTGGGGACGTGGATCGGCACCACGCGCAGCCGATAGTACAGGTCCTCCCGCAGCAGGGCGGACTGCACCGCCTGCTCGGGATTGGTGTTGGTCGCCGCGATGAACCGCACGTTCACCACCGCGTCGGTCGTCTCGCTCCCCACGCGCCGCACCACGCCGTCCTGGATCACCCGCAGCAGCTTCGCCTGGATGGACTTCGGCATCTCGATCAGCTCGTCGAGGAACAGCGTGCCGCCGTTGGCCATTTCGAGCAGCCCCGGCTTGTCGCGCACCGCGCCGGTAAACGCGCCCTTGCAGTGGCCGAACATCTCGGATTCGAGCAGCGGCTCGGGCAGCGCGGCGCAGTTGATAGCGACGAGGGAGCGACTGGAGCGCCGGCTGTTGTCGTGGATGAACTGGGCGAACAACTCTTTCCCGGCGCCGCTCTCTCCGGTGAGGAAGACCGATGCGTCTGTGGCGGCGACCCGGCGCGCCAGCGCGATCGCCTTGCGGAACAGGGGCGCATCGCCCAGCACCGCGATTCGGTCGCCGTCCGCAGGATGCTGCGCGCGCTGCTCCTCGAGGGCGCGGGATTCACGCGCCACGACCACCGCGTGCGCCGCGCGCCCGACCAGGATCTGCAGCTGCGTGCCGGAGAACGGCTTCGGCAGGTAGTCCCAGGCCCCCGCCTGGAGCGCCTCGAGGCTCGAGGCCACCGACGGGTTCCCCGTCATGATGATGACGATCGTCGCCGGATTGGTGCCGAGGGCCGTCTGCAACAGCTCGCTGCCCGGTACCTCGCCCATGAACCAGTCGACCAGCGTGATGTCGAAGGGGCGGCGCCGCAGCGTGTCGCGGGCCTCGTTGCCACGCCCGCAGACCACGACGTTGTAGCCCTCCGCCTGGAGCACGCTGTGGCAGCTTTCCCGCAGGGTGCGCTCGTCATCCACGACCAGTATGCGGATACTGGATCGTGAGGCCGAATCAACGGGGGGCAGGGACGGTATCCGCCGTGCCGGGAGGGGAGAGAGCGTGCGGATCATGGAGTCAAGGTGTATCGCTGACGCATCACTCCCCATCCGCACGTCAAAGTTGTCACAATATCGTTGCAACTAGTGGGCCGGATTTAGCCTATTCAAGCGCACTTGTCAAGGGCCGCAAGATGTGATGCACCGACGCCACACCCGGTGCTTATACGCGCCGCGATCCGTTTTCGTATTGGCGGATCCGGCCGCCGGCGGGATCGCGCGTCGCCGTCGCGAGCGCGGCGCTCGCGTGCGCAAGTAGGGCGGCAGGATCGAATTTCGGGGCCGCGGCGTCGGCGACGGCGTCGTAGCCCGCCAGGAACTCGACGTGCATGGCCGTGGCGGGGCGGGGCCGGCCGACGAGCGCCCCGGCCAGCCGCTCCGCGAGTTGGCGCGCCGCATCCGCACCGGTCCCGGGGGCGATCACCGCGAACTCGCGCGGTCCGATGCGACCCACTGCGTCGGAGGTACGAGCGGCCTCCCGCAGCACCCGGGTGACCCGCTCCGCGGATTGGCCGGCCTCCTCCTCGACGGCGAACGCCACACAGGCGAGCGGGGCGGCGCGGCGCCGGGCCTCCGCGGCCAGCTCGCGCACGCGACGGGCGAGCCCACGGGCATTGTACAGTTGGGTCGCGGCGTCCACGAGACCCTCGGCCCAGGCATGGTCGGCGTGCGCTTTGGCCCGGAGCTGGGCCGCCAGCCGCAGCAGCAGCTCTTCGGCGTCGAGCTGCTGGCCCCACAAGTCGCCCGCCCCGGCGCGCAGCGCGGCGAGCATCTGACGACGGTTGGTGGGCGACGGCTGGGTGAGGATGATCGGCGTGCTGGGCGTCACCCGATCATCGGCGCGCAGCAGCCGGCACAGGTTCAAGCCGTCGCCGCCCGGCAGGTCGACGGCGAGGATGACGGCGTCGGGCTCGCTCGTCTCGATTTGCCGCAGGAGGCCCGGCGCGGTGTACGCCTTCAGGACGCTGTAGCCGCCCGGGACGAGCACCGTCTCGAGCGCCCGGGAAAACCACTCCTGGGCATCGGCGATCACGACCAGCGGGGCACGGGTTGCGGCTCGCGCGCTCGACACGGGGGGAAACCTTCCGCTCGGCATGGAGAACAGCCTTCCGCACGGATGACCGGCGTCGCTCCCGCCGGAAGCGAGCAGAACCCGCACTCGCGACCGTGCAGTACGTGCAATCGGCGTGCACCGAGGGATACCCCAGCCAACTCGTTGGACCAGAATGGCTTCTTCTCGGGACTCGGGTCCCGCCGGGCGCCAAGTCGCGGGAGAATGCTCACAAGCTGTAGCTCACCTGCCGCGTCCGGCGCGGCACAGGGGCCGCGCGCGAAGCGGGGACCGGCGGCCCCGAACTTGTATCGCTGCGCACACCGATGCTGTGTCCACGCTGCGAGACCCCGGTTCCGGCGGCGCCCCAGCCGGCGCGCGGGGGCGCGCTGTGTCCGCAGTGCGGCGCACTGCTCGCGCCCCCGGGGCTGACGCGACGGCTCCTGGCGAAAGTCTCGCAGCTCGCCCGTTTCGGGCTCGCCGATCAGGGGGACCCGATCCTCAAGCCGTCAGACCCGTCCGCGGACGACGCCTGACATGTGCGGCATCGTCGGCTACGTGGGCACGCGCGAGGCCACGCCCATCCTGCTCGAGGGACTGCAGCGGCTCGAGTACCGCGGCTACGACTCCGCCGGCGTGGCGGTGATGAACGGCGACAAGGCGGGCGTCACCGTGCGCAAGCTTGCGGGACGGGTCCAAGGCCTGCGTCAGGCGCTCGAGGGCGAGCCGGTGCACGGCTCGACGGGCATCGCGCACACCCGCTGGGCCACGCACGGCGCGCCCACGACCCGCAACGCCCATCCGCACGTGGACTGCACCGGTCGCCTCGCGCTCGTCCACAACGGCATCATCGAGAACGCCGATGCGTTGCGCGCCGCCCTCCAGGCGAGCGGCCACCGTTTCTGCACCGAGACCGATACGGAGACGCTGGCGCACCTGATCGAGGACGCCGGCGGAGAGACGCTCGAGGCGCAGGTCATCGCCGCGCTCGCGCACGTGGTCGGGACCTACGGGCTCGCGGTGATGTCCGCCGACGATCCCGGCAAGGTGGTCGTCGCGCGGCAAGGCTCGCCGGTGCTCCTGGGGATCGCGGAGGGCGAGCTGTTCGTCGCCTCCGACGCCTCGGCGATCCTCGAGCATACCCGCTCCGTCGTCTATCTCGACGACGGCGACATCGCGGTGCTCACCCCGACCGGGTATCACATCGTCGACACGCAGGATCACGTGCAGCTGCGCCCCGTCAACGACATCGCCTGGGACCTGCAGGGCATCGAGCTGGACGGCCACCCGCACTTCATGTTGAAGGAGATCTGCGAACAGGCCGAGACGGTGCGCAGCACCCTGCGGGGCCGGCTGCTGTTCGACTCGGGCGGGGCCCGGCTCAACGGCCTCAACCTGAGCCGGGAGCAATGCGCCGCGATCCGACGGATCGTGATCGTGGCGTGCGGGACCTCGTGGCATGCCGGCCTGGTCGGGCGCCACCTGCTCCAGGAGCTCGCGGGCATCCCGGTCCAGGTCGAGTATGCGTCGGAGTACCGTTACAGCCGCCCCCTCGACGAGGACGGCCTGGTCGCGGTGGCGATCTCCCAGTCGGGCGAGACGGCGGACACGCTCGAGGCGATGCGCGCCGCCCGCGCCGCCGGGGCCACCGCGGTGCTCGGGATCGTGAACGTGGTGGGCTCGACCATCGCGCGGGAAGCGGACGGCGGGGTCTACCTGCATGCCGGTCCCGAGATCGGCGTCGCATCGACCAAGGCATTCACGTCTCAGATCGTCGCGCTGGCGCTGCTGGGCCTGTTTCTCGGACGCCAGCGCGGGCTCTCGCTCGAGGCCGGACGGGACCTCGCCTGCCGGCTGGCGCAGCTGCCCGGCCTCGTGGACCAGGCGCTCGCGCTCGAGCCCGAGGTGAAACGGATCGCGCAGGAGTTCGCCGGTGCGCGCAACTTTCTTTACCTGGGGCGCGGCGTGAATTTCCCCGTGGCGCTCGAGGGCGCGCTCAAGCTCAAGGAGATCTCCTACATTCACGCCGAAGGCTATCCCGCGGCCGAAATGAAGCACGGGCCCATCGCGCTGATCGACGCCGACATGCCCGTAGTGTTCGTCGCTCCGCGGGACGACGTGTACCAGAAGGTGGTTTCGAACATGCAGGAGGTGAAGGCGCGGGGCGGGCGGATCGTCGCCGTCACGACCGTGGGGAATGGTGAGCTGCGCGGGTTGGCAGAGCACCAGTTCCGGGTTCCCGCCACCGCGCCACTCCTGTCGCCGGTGCTCACGGCGATTCCGCTGCAGCTGCTCGCCTATCACATCGCGGTGTTGCGCGGGTGTGACGTGGACCGGCCGCGCAACTTGGCGAAGAGCGTTACAGTCGAGTAATCGTGAGCGGGGAGCGGGGAGCGGTACCTTCCGTTGCAGCGGCGGGTACCGCTCCCTGCTCCCCGCTCCTTTTCAGTGTGAAGATCGGCAGCTCCGACGGACAGAACAGCCGCACCGGGAGCGTCACCGTCCCGATGCCGCGCGACACATACAGCGGCGCCAAGGTGTCCCGGTACCATCCGGCGACGAACCGGCCGCTGCCGTAGGGCGTGTAGGGCGTATAGAAGGGAAGCCGCACCTGGCCGCCGTGGGTGTGGCCCGAGATAATCGCAGCGGGGCGCGGCACGATGGCGGGTGAAATACGGTCCACGTAGGCCGGTGCATGTACCACCCAGACGCACGGCTCCCGGCCGTCGAGCCCGCGCGCCGCCGCGACGACGTTGGGGCGCCCCATCACCGGATCGTCGATTCCCACCACCGTCAACGTCGCCGTGCCGAGGCGCACCCGCGCGGTCGAGTTGAACAACAGCTCCACTCCCGCCTGCCCATAAGCCCGCTCGGCGGTGCGCCGGTCGATCCCTGCGTCATGCTCCCAGTTGCCCAGCGTGGCGACGGTCGCGACCGTGCCGCGGGCCTGGCGCGCGAACGCGACCAGGTGCTCGAGATCGTGGTGGTGGTTACAGATGTCCCCGATCAGCGCCACTAGATGCGGGCGCTCGCGGGCGAGCCGTTCGATGGTGGCGCGGGCAGGGCGGTTGATCCCGTCGTGTAGATGAACGTCGGTGACGCAGGCGATGGTGAAGCCGTCGAGGTCGGGCGGCAGGCCGGGGACGGGGACGTCATGCCGCGTGACCTCGATGGCGGTTGGCTCGATGAGGAACCCGTCGCCCAGCGCGGCGGCACCGAGCGCGCCGACGCTTAGCGCGAGAAATCGGCGACGGGATAGGGAACGGGGCATGGGGCGAAAACTAACGGGAGCGGGGCGCCTTCCCGTCACCCAGGGTAACGGAGCCTCCCAAGCTGCGGTACGGCGCCATCCTGTGTTGGGGTGGTGGCCGTGAGCCCCGGGCCGCCGGCCCGGGGTTAACCCACCCACACGGGCGGACGGTATCGGGGCAGCCACTTCTGAAGAGGCCATGCGCGCCGCGCGTCCCGTCGGGTAGTTCGCATGGCGTGTTTACCCTCGCGCGGCTTGCCAGTGCGTGCAGGTCCGGGTGGGTTAACCCCGGGGCGGTGCCCCAGGGTTAACGCGGGACGAGCCGAGGACGGATTACGCGCTAAACCCTTGTATCCAGTTCGGCCCGCCCAGCCCTTTGGCGGCGCGCAGCGCCGTGGTGGCGCGCGCCAGCAGGTTCTTGGGCTCGATCGGCGTGTAGCGCGCGTTGCCGACGGCGTCGTACCCGGCGCGCAGGCCCGGTGCCGACGTGCTCTCGCCTCCCGCCGCCGTGGTGACCGCTCGCGCCAGCCGCTCGGCCAGGAGCACCGCGCCCGCGCGGTCGGTGCCAGGCGCGATCACCGCGAACTCGCCCGGACCGACCCGCCCGATCGCGTCGGAGCGCCGGCCGGTGGCGCGCAACACCCGGCCGAGCAAGTCCACGGCGTCGCCATTCTGCCCGTCGACGGTGACGGGGGCGAGCGCGACGCAGGCGAGCGGCTGGGCATGGTGGAACGCCTGCAGCGTGAGCTCGTGGGCCCGCAGCGCCAGGCCGCGCACGGTATAGAAACCCGAGGCATCGGCGACGCTCGTGTCGCGGCGTGCGCGGTCGCTGTCGAGCTTCAGGAGCACGTAGGTGTCGAGCTTGGCGCCGATCTCTTCGGCGTTGAAGGGATGGCGCAGGAACTCCCACACGCCGGCGCGCAGCGCCGCGTGGTGCTGCGGCGACGAGGGGCGCTGGGAAGAAATAAGAAAGAGGGGAATGCCCGGGCCAACGTGCGGGTCGTCGCGCAGGCCGCGGCACGCGGCGAACGCGTCCATGTCGGTGAGCGACTCGTCGAGCGCGATCAGATCGGGTGGCGCGGTGTGCGCCTGCTCGAGCGCCTGCGCGCCGGTGTGCGCCCGGCGCAGCGTGTAGCCCCGCCGCTCGGCGAGCGCCAACAGGTCGAGTCCGGCACCGTGATTGTGCGTCGCGACGAGCAGCTGAGGCGGGCGGGTGTGGGTCGGTGGCATCGGGATAGTTTACTGTCGCACGGGCGACGCGCGAGTGATAGGAGTCACGTAGGAGTCACGAAGGTCCATCCGACCTCCGACCAGACGCCCCCCGCCCACAGGGCCAAGGTCCATCGCCCAGAGGGGCTTCCGGGCCGTCTAGCGAGGCGCGCGAGGACGCGTATATTCGCCGGGCATAGTGCGTTGCGACCGCGCGCCCTTGGGACGGTGGCGACGCCTGGTACGCCCGTCACCGGGCGACCGAAACTGACGTGCGGACTCCCTTGCGTGGTCTATATCTAGGGGCCCTCCCCTGTCGCGTGCTCCGCGTGGGGGCGGAGCCGGAGCGGTTGTGAGTTTACCCCTCTTGAGGGGTGCTTGACCGGTTCGTCGCAGTTTGGCCGCGAGGAGGATGAGCATCAGCGTGAACCCGGCGTCTTCTCAGGCTGTCGCACACGGCAACGGTCGCCCGACCGGTGCCAATCACGGCGCAGCTGCCGTCTCCGCTCGTGCACTGCCCAGCATGCCTCACCGGGTCTTGGCTGGCCTTGCCCAGGGGGTCGACTGGGTGGGCGCCGAGCGCCTCCGACGCCGCTGCGCGCTGACGGTTCTCGAGCTGGTTTTCCCGTTGCTGTCGGTTGTGGCCGCCGCGGCGATCGTGTACTCGGGAAGCGTGGAAGCATGGTCGCCGCAGCTCCTCGTCGCCGCCGGGGTTCTGACGCTGGCGAAGCTCGTGGTCGGGCGGGTCACGGGCGCGTTCGAGGGCCGGTGGCGGTTCGTGGGCCTTCGGGATGCGATGATCATTGTGCGCGCGGCGCTGATCGCCGGAGCGGCTGGGCTGGTTGTGCTGCAGCGGCTCCAGCTCGTGGACACGAGCCTGCGGCTCGTTGCCGCGGATACCAGCATCTACATCGTGCTCGCGTGCGGGACGCGACTGGCGTCGCGCTGGCTGCACGAGTGGGGTCGCCGAGCGGTCGCGGGGCAACGTGCCCCGTTCCGGCGGGTTGTGATTGTTGGCGCGGGCGAATCCGGCTGTGCCGTAATCAAGAATATGCTGGCGAGCCCCAAGCTCCGAATGGATCCCGTGGCGGCCGTAGACGACGATGTCTCCAAGCACTCCAGCCGGCTGCAGGGCGTTCCGGTGGTTGGCCCGATCGCCGACCTCCCGACCGTGGTGAGAAAGTACCAGACTGACGAGATCATCATTGCAATGCCGTCGGCCACCGGCGAGCAGATCCGGCGCGTGGTGGATGCCTGCCTGGCCACCCACACCCCGTACCGCATCGCGCCCGATCCCGAGAACCTGCTGAACGGTCACGGGCGGGATGGGGGGGGCGTGGGTGCGCTGCGCGCGGTGCAGCCCACGGATCTGCTGGGACGACCGCAGGTGGAGCTGGACGTATCGGCATTGCGCGCGGAGCTGAACGGCGCGCGCGTGGCGATCACGGGGGCCGCCGGGTCCATCGGATCGGAGTTGACCCGTCAGATCGCCAAGCTGCACCCGGCAGTGATGTACCTGATCGATCGGAACGAGAACGACCTGTATTTCCTGTGCGACGAGCTGGTGCGTCACCAGGTGGAGGCGGCGCACGTCGAGGTGATCCAGGATGTGCGGGAGCAGCGCCGCATGGCGCGCGTGCTGTCCGAAATCCAACCGACCCACCTGTTTCACGCCGCGGCGTTCAAGCATGTCCCGCTGATGGAGTTCCACCTCGTGGAAGCCGTGGAGAACAACATCCTGGGCACGTGGGCGACGCTCGAGGCGGCGCGGTCGGCCGGGGTCGAAAAATTCGTCCTCATCTCGACCGACAAGGCCGTGCGGCCGACGAGCGTGATGGGCGGGACCAAGCGGTTCGTGGAGCTGCTCGTGGCCGAGTACACGCGCGAGACGAGCATGCGGAGCGTGATCGTCCGCTTTGGAAACGTGCTGGGGTCGAACGGCAGCGTGGTGCCGCTATTCCAGCGCCAGATCGCCGAAGGCGGCCCGGTGACAGTGACGAGCCGGGAGGCGACGCGCTACTTCATGACGACGGCGGAGGCGGCGCAGCTGGTGCTGCAGGCGGTGGCGCTCCCCGAGTCCGACGGCAAGGTCGCGATCCTCGACATGGGGACGCCGATCCGCATCTGGGACCTGGCCGAGCGCCTGATCCGAATGTGGGGGCTGCGTCCCGGGAGTGACATCGAGATCGTCGAGACGAGTCTGCGACCGGGCGAGAAACTGCACGAGGAGCTGTGGTGGGCGACGGAGAACGCGGCGCCGAGCCGGCATCCCCAGATCATGCTGGCCACCGTGGGTACAGCACCCCGCAGCGTCGTGGGGCTGATCCCGATGATCCGGGAGCTGGTGGATCGGGAGGAGGAGATCCTGCTCCGCGGCATTCTCGAGTCGTCGGTGGGTCTGTCGAATGACAATGGAAACGGCGCGCACCCGTCCGTCGAGGCACCGGCGTCACCATCGCATGCGCTCGGTGCGTGACCGCGTGAAAGTTCCGTTCTTCCGCTATCCCCACGTATTCGCTCAGCACCGCGTCGAGATCGAGCGCGCGCTGCTCGGCGCCGCGCAATCGGGCGCGTACATCCTGCAAGCCGATTTGCGAGCGTTCGAGGAGGAGTTGGCCGCCTTCTGCGGCGTGCGTTGGGCGGTCGGCGTGGGGAATGCGACCGACGGCCTCGAGCTGAACCTGCGCGTGGCGGGGATCGGTCCGAATTCCGAGGTCCTGCTCCCCGCCCATACGTTCGTGGCCACGGCGGGAGCCGTGGTCGCCGTGGGTGCGACGCCGGTGTTCGCCGAGATCGGGCCGGATCACCTCATCGACGCCACCGATCTGGAGCGCCGCATCACGCCGCGGACGCGCGCCATCATGCCCACGCAACTCAATGGGCGGACCGCGGACATGGATGCCATTGGGGCGCTCGCGGAACGGCACGGGCTCGCCATCGTGGAGGACAGCGCCCAGGGGCTCGGGTCGCGGTTCTGCGGACGGATGGCGGGCACCTTCGGGGTCGCGGGCGTCTTCAGCTTCTATCCTGCCAAGGTGCTCGGCGCCCTGGGGGACGGCGGCGCGGTGATTACGAATGACGACGACACGGCCCGGGCGCTGCGGGAGTTGCGCGACCACGGGCGCGACGAGCATAGCGGTGAAGTGGTCCGGTGGGGTCGTAACAGCCGGCTCGACACCCTCCAGGCGGCCGTGCTGCGAGTGAAGCTGCGGTATGTGAACGATGAAATCGCTCGACGGCGCGAGTTGGCCCGTCGCTACGCGCGCAACTTGGGCGGCGTGCGGGAGGTGCTGTTGCCGCCGCCACCCGATGTCGCGCCAGGAGATCCGCACGTAGACGTCTTCCAGAATTACGAGATCGAAGCGGAGCGGCGCGACGAGCTGCGGGCCTGCTTGGCTGAGCGTGGTGTAGGGACCCTGCTGCAGTGGGGCGGCAAGGGCGTCCACCAGTTTCCCGCGCTCGGCATCCGGCAGCGACTACCCCGGACCGAGGCGATCCTCGCGCGCTCGCTCATGCTCCCGATGAACACGTCGCTCACCGACGACGAAGTCGACTATGCCTCGGAGCAGATCAGAGAGTTCTATGGCGCACGGTGAAGTGTCCGGGGTTAGTCGGGCCCTGAAGCGTGCGGTCGATGTAGGGGCGAGCGGGGTGGGCCTGCTGCTGGCGTCACCCTTGCTCCTCATCGCTTGCACCTCGATCTGGTTGGAGGACCGTCACAGTCCGTTCTACGTGGCGGTACGGATCGGGCGGAGGGGCCGCCCGTTCCGCATGGTGAAGCTGCGCTCGATGGTGGTACGGGCGGATCGCACGGGGGTCGACTCGACGGCGCAAGGCGATCCTCGCATCACGCGCGTGGGACGCGTCCTGCGGCGCTTCAAGCTCGACGAATGCCCGCAACTGTGGAACGTGTTGCGGGGCGACATGAGCATGGTCGGACCCCGACCCCAGGTGGAGCGAGACGTCCGCCTCTACACGGCCGTGGAGCGGCAGCTGCTGGACGTGCCGCCCGGCATCACCGATTTCGCTTCGATCGTGTTCGCCGACGAAGGGGAGATTCTCGAAGGATCCCCGGATCCGGACCTGCGCTACAACCAGGTCATCCGTCCATGGAAGAGTCGACTGGGCCTGCACTACATTGCTCATCGCGGACTCCGGCTCGATATTCGACTGATGGCTGCCACACTGTTGGCCGCGCTGTCGCGGCGGCGGACCCTGGCCTGGGTGGCGGAAATGCTGGCCGAGACAGGGGCCGATCCTGCGTTGGTGGCCGTGGCCCGCCGGGAGGCGCCGCTCGCGGCGGCCGCACCTCCCGGTGCGACCGACGTGGTCCAGTCTCGGACCGCGGCGGTGGAGGTGGCTCGGTAGTGGAACGGGCCAGGCCTGCCTCGGAACCGCTTCCATCCCGCCGGCTGACGCCCGACGAGCTCCCGCAGTTCGCCCAGCAGATTCGCGTGGCGGCGCTGCGCATGATTTCGCGCGCCAATGCGGCGCACGTCGGTACGGTGTTTTCTTGTGCCGAGCTGCTGGCCTGTCTGTATGGACGCATCTTGCGGGTGCGCCCGGAACAGCCCGCTTGGCCGGGCCGCGACCGGTTCGTGATGAGCAAGGGGCACGGCAGTGCGGGATTGTACGCCGCTCTGGCCCTGCGAGGCTTCTTCCCACGGGAACGCCTGGACGAGTTCTCGGTGGACGGCGGCAGTCTCTATGGCCACGTGACGCACCGGGGGGTGCCGGGAGTGGATGTGTCCACGGGCGCGCTGGGACATGGCCTGGCCCTCGCCGTGGGGTTCGCCGCGGGGGCGATGCGCCAGGCGGCACCGTGGCGCGTGTACGCGCTGCTGAGTGACGGTGAGTGCGATGAGGGCTCGACGTGGGAAGCGGCCCTGCTCGCACACGCCTGGAAACAGAGCAACCTCACCGCCGTCATCGACTACAACAAGATCCAATCGTTGGGGCGAGTAGACGATGTCGTACCGCTCGAGCCGTTCGCCGAGAAGTGGAAGGCCTTCGGTTGGGACACGCGAGAAGTGGACGGCCACGACATTCCGGCACTGCTGGACGCGCTCGATCCCGACCGCTGGGTTCCGACCGATCGCCCCCGCTGCATCATCGCGCACACGATCAAAGGCAAAGGGGTGTCGTTCATGGAAGATGCCCTGCTGTGGCACTACCGCACCCCGAAGGGCGAGGAGTACGAGCGGGCGCTCGCCGAGCTGGAGCGCCCGGCGTGAGAACCGCGTTCATTCGTAGCCTGATGGAAGTTGCGAGCCAGGACCCGCGGATCGTGCTCTTGACCGGGGACCTGGGGTTCGCCGTGCTGGACGAGTTTCGCGCGAAGTACCCCGCCCAGTTCTATAACGTCGGCGTGGCGGAACAGAACCTGGCAGGTGTCGCCACTGGCTTCGCCTTGGCCGGACACGTGGTCTTCACGTACAGCATCGGCAATTTCCCCACCCTGCGTTGCCTGGAGCAGCTGCGAAACGACGTCTGTTATCACAACGCCGACGTGAAGATCGTGACCGTCGGTGGGGGATTGTCCTACGGCACACTTGGCGTGTCGCACTTCGCCACCGAGGACCTCGCCATTCTGCGCGCGCTTCCGAACGTGACCGTTGTGGCGCCGGGAGATCCCAGCGAAGTCGCGCAACTGGTGCCGCAGATCATCGCGCGCCCCGGTCCCGTGTACCTCCGCCTGGGCCGGGCGGGGGAGAAGGTGGTGCACGCTCCGGGGGTCGAAGTCCTCCTGGGGCATCCCACAAGGGCCCGGGCCGGATCTGACGTGCTGCTGTTGACGGTGGGCGGGATGCTGCCGGTGGCGCTCGAGGCGGCGGAGCTCCTCGAGGACGACGGGATCGATGCCGAGGTCGTCAGCGTCCACACGCTCAAGCCGCTCGACGCACAGCAGGTCTGTGCGCTCGCCGCCCGGTTTCCGGTGGTCGTGACGTGCGAAGAGCACAGCGCGATCGGGGGGTTGGGCGGGGCCGTAGCGGAGGTTCTCTTGGAAGCCGGAATTGCACCGACCTTCCGGCGGTTCGCGCTTTCACCCGGCTTTCCCGCTGGTGTCGGATCGCAAGAGTATCTCCGGAAGGTCAACGCGCTGGACGCGCCGGCGCTGCGGGCACTGGTCCTCTCACTCACTGGCGCGCGGCGCTCGGCTGGTCCCCGGTTCGCAGCTCGCCAGAGCGGATGACCGCCAGCCGAACCGGCATCCCCAAATTCGAGGAAGTCACGGAGACGACGGGCACCCCGGTTTCGGCCGAGGGGGCGTCGATGATGTATACGCGTTACCACGTGGCCGCCGAGTTGGCGCGGGGCAAACGTGTGCTGGAGGTGGCGTGCGGCTCAGGGCAGGGGCTGGGCCTAGTCGGTCGTGCTGCGGCGCAAGTCGTGGCGGGGGACGTTTCCCGCGCACTGCTGGGGCGGGCGCACGTCCATTACGGAGTCCGCATACCATGCGTGCGGTTCCGGGCGGAGGCGCTGCCGTTCGCGGGCGGCGCATTCGACCTCGTGCTGCTGTTCGAAGCCTCCTACTATATGACGGATCTGGGTGGGGTGCTGGGCGAGATCGCGCGCGTACTGGCCCATGGTGGGACGGCATTGCTCGTCAATGCCAATCCAGAGCGGCCGGACTTCATCAAGAGTCCTCATAGCGTCGACTACCACAGTGCTGACGACTTTCGC
>WNGD01001114.1_pt1 | contig 32303 bp, 28 predicted proteins | sample 5400671 | NCBI WGS metagenome assembly WNGD01 (sample SAMN13153369, study PRJNA577476) | soil metagenome | isolation source: 40 cm soil or saprolite under grassland replicate 2 | place: USA:California | collected 2016-06-15 | reverse complement strand
GCGCACACCCAGGCTAACCAGGCGGGATCGACCGTGGGATCGTTCTGCCAGAGCGAGGGCAAAGATGCTGCTTTCTCATGCGAGGTATCCAGAATGACTGGCTCATCCAAGATGCCGAGATAGCACAAGGAGGTTTGAAGGCGCAGCAAGGCCCAGCGCCCTGTCATTTGCGCTGCCCCTGGGATATCAGCAAGCAGTTCATGGACGGTGAGGAGAAGCTGATCGGAAAAGGCTTCGATCGAAGGATTTCGGTTGACGAGCATGCACAAGGCGGTCAACCATTGGAGCCGACCTCCTTCTTTCTGATCCGCCGCGTGTAGCCAGCTTCGACCAGGGGTGTACGGACTTTGTCCACCTCAGCCGCCACCACGCTTTGTCCGAAGATGACCTCGGCCATGGCTCCATATGCGGTGAAGGCGCCCACATACAGCACATCACAGAAGAGATACGCTAACTGTTAAGCGATAATCATTCTTGCCGGTGCTGACGATTAAACGTGCCGACAACCATCCCCAGGGCTGATGACAAGTAAAACTGCCGGTCCGCCCACGACAAGTAAAGTTGCCGGTTCTGAGAGGGGAGAAAAGATGATTGTCAGCGCTGGGAGGCAGGGGTGAAAACACATTACCCCGACGACTCCTGGCAATTACGGCTATCAGTCTCGACAAGCGCCGAGCTGATAGCCTACCATGACACCATCAAATGCAAATGAGGTGTCATGTGAAAAACGATTGTGAGGTGAGGTTGTATATGGAGGAGAGGAAAAAAGGCATGACTCAGCGTATTGCCGCAGCGCGTGCGGGGATCAGTGAACGGACTGCACGCAAGTATGAACACGAGGGCAAGCTGCCCAGCCAGCTGAAACGCCCTCATGATTGGAACACCCGTCAGAACCCCTTTGAGGAAGATTGGGCCTTTGTAGTGGAGCAGCTCGAACGTGATCCCGCCCTGCAAGGCTCAACCCTCTTTGCCTTGTTGTGCCAGCGCCATCCCGGGCACTATCGTCCCACGCAAGTACGCACCTTGCAACGGCATATTGCTCGTTGGAAAGCGCTCCATGGCAAGCCCCAGGAGGTCATCTTTGAGCAAGTGCATACCCCTGGCGAGCGCGCACAATCCGATTTTACCCATATGGAAGATCTAGAGATCACCATCGCGGGAGAACCCTTCCCCCATATGGTCTATCATTTCGTGCTGACCTATTCGAATGTGGAGGTGGCCAGCATCTGCTTCAGCGAGACCTTCGAGGCACTGGCCGAGGGCATCGAAAAAGCGGTGTGGCAGATCGGCGGAGTCCCACAGCAGCACCGCACGGACCATTTGAGTGCAGCCGTGCGGCAGCTGCGTAAAGAAGAGAAAGAAGACTGGACGCAGCGCTATCAGGCGCTTATGGCGCACTACGGCATGCAGCCGACCTGGAACAATACTGGCATCGCGCATGAGAATGGGGATGTCGAGCAATCCCACCATCGTTTCAAAGAGGCGGTGGATCAAGCCTTACGAGCGCGGGGATGTCGAGACTTTGCCTCACGCTCTGACTACGACCATTTTCTGCAAGTGCTGGTCTACAACCGCAATCTGACGCGAGCCGCCCTCTTTGCTCCCGAGCGGGAAGTCTTGCGCCCCTTGCCCAGAGCGCAGCTTGCCCCCTGCAAAGAACTGCGAGTGCGCGTCTCACGGTTTTCTACGATTGCGGTGCTGGGTAATGTCTACTCCGTGCCTTCACGCTTGATCGGGATCAGCGTGCTGATCCGAGTGCGTGCAGAAACCCTGGAAGGCTATGTGGGAACTGTACGCGCTTTCATGCTCCCACGCCTGCTGGGCAAGAAGCAGCACCGGATCAGCTACCAGCATATCATTTGGTCGCTGGTGCGCAAACCAGGAGCGTTTGCCGCCTATCGCTATCGCGAGGAACTCTTTCCGACGACTCCCTTCCGCTTGGCCTACGATCAGCTTGAGAAAGGCGAGGGCAAGAGAGCCGATCGGGATTATGTACGGATCTTGCACCTGGCTGCCAGCACGTCAGAGTCAGAGGTCGAAACGGCCCTGACGTTACTGTTAGAAGCAGGGAAACTCCCGACCTTTGATGCGGTTCGTGACCTGGTGTCCCCGTCTGAGCAGAGAGTGGTGCCACAGATGGAAAAGCCCGTCCTGGATCTTTCCCCCTACGATCAATTTCTTCCCTCAAGGAGGGTCCATGCGTAATCAGGTCAATCGGGAAAGCGAATTGCGCTCCTTGCTCGAAGAGTTGAATCTGGATGGCATGGCGGCCATCTGTACGGACCTGGCCTTGAAGGCGGCCAAAGAGAACCTCTCGCATGAAGCCTACCTCTTTGAACTCGCCAAGCACGAGAAAGAGCAGCGCGACGCGCGACGGACCGCACGGCTGTTGCGTCAATCGGGCCTGCCTGCAGGAAAGACCTTTCTGACCTTTGAGGCACGGCATGTGAGCCCTGCTCTCCAACTCCAATTGGAACGACTCAAGCGCGGAGCCTTTCTGGAAGCGGCGGTCAATGTGATCGCCATCGGCAAACCAGGCGTCGGGAAAAGTCATGCCTTGGCCGCCGTCGCCCATGAGCTGATCCTGGCCGGTCATCCGGTCCTGTGGAGTAGTACCGCAGCCTTGGTACAGCGGTTGCTTGCCGCCAAACGGGACTTACATCTGCCGCAGGAGTTAGCGAAATTGGACAAGTTTGCCTGCGTCATTCTCGACGATATTGGCTATGTGCAGCATGACCGCGATGAAATGGAGGTGCTCTTTACCTTTTTGGCCGAACGCTATGAGCGCAAATCCGTGATGATTACCACCAATTTAGTGTTTAGCGAATGGAACCACATTTTCAAAAATCCGATGACGACGCTTGCGGCAATCGATCGCGTCCTCCACCACTCCGTCATTCTCGACATGATGGATGTAGAGAGTTATCGGGCGAAAGAGGCGAGCCATCATCAGAGTTATCGGGCGAAAGAGGCGAGCCATCATCATCTCCGAGAGATTGAGGAGGGTCAGAAGGTTTTAAAGACTTCTTCTGCGGAAGAGGAATCGGCAACAGTAATCCGCAGCACCGGCAAAAACTATTGACTTTTAACACGCTAACAGAAGCATCCAGAATCTGGTGCCAGAGGTATGGGTTCGCCCGGGTCCGGCTTGGATCACCTCCACCCAGATCTCTTTGGGCCAAGCCCAGAAAGCGAGTCCGGTTTGGGCCATGTAGGTAAACAAGTGGCGGCGAGAAGCAACCACAGTGGTATCCCTATGAGAAGTCAGCTTGACGATGTCCATGAAAGGGGTATCAAAGCACGCGAGTTGGTGAAGGACATTTCTGGCTCGTCCTCCTGTCATGAACTCAGCTGGTGCCGTGGCGTACTGCTCCATGAGCGTTTTTTCCGCATCCGTCAGACGCGGATGGCGATCCGGATAGGTAGCCGGGAGAACGGGTGGCGACCACAATGGTGCAGAAGCAGACAGTTGAAGCGGAGCGTTAGATCCTGTCATGAGCCTCGACCTCCACTTGCGCTATCAGTGTTTCGAGACGACGATGGGCTTTGTTGACATCACGTGCCAGATCCGAAAGATCCGTGTGCAGGTACACTTCCGTACTGGCAAGCCTTCTGTGGCGCCCGTAGCGACTGACCTCAAGCAACTCCATCCCGCTTTTTTTGAGTTCAGTGAGCATCAAGTGTCGCATCTTGTGGGGAGTCAATTGGGGAAGATGCAGGGCATCACGAATACGGTCGAAAATGTCCTTCACCGTCCATTTGCTGAGAGGCTGGCCTGGGTTTCTTTGCGAATCGGAGAGGAAAATGGGGCCGTTCCAGTCAGCACTGTAGCATCTGATGAGAGCAGCGCGATCTTCTTCGATATATTCTTTGAGCCGGATAAAGGTTGGGTGCGAGAGAACGATGGTTCCTGGCATGTGGTTCTTCGTGGTCTCAGCTCGAATGGTGATGGTATGGGTTCGCCAATCGATATCATCAAAGCGCAACTGGACAATCTCCTCACGGCGCAGTGCCCCATCATGGGCGAGCAGCACAATGACTTGATCGCGAAGCGAGCAGTTTGTCAGCACATGCTTCAAGATGGCTTTCCACTGCCTCTCGTCGGGAATCCAGGGAACCGAGGTGGGAACAGGGACGAGGCCCCGCTCTTGGCCCCGAATGCCTTCTCGAACGGGATTGAGGGTATCTCGCCGGTGACGGAGCCGGATACTCCAGCGGTAGAAGCTGCGGAGAGTACTGATGCGCCGTCGGATCGTCGCTGGTGCGAGTTTGGACCCAGAAGTGTAGGTAATCTTGCTGCGATCCCTCTGTTGCCCAGCTCTTTGCTGCGCTTCTCGCTTCCAGAGCCAATCGACGTAGTCAGCAATCCTGCTTTCATCGGCCTCGATGAGTTCTGAGAAAGGGAGATCCGGGAAGGCGCTCAAAAAGTCGTTGAGGTCACGACTGTAGTTCTCAATGGTACTCCGAGACTTCTGTTCTTTTGCCATCTGCTCAAGGAAAGCCCGTGTGATCGGGTTCTGAGCCACTAAAGGACAACAATTCCAGTTGATCTCCTGCATGTTCAGCTCCTTCCTTGCACACACTCTCTTCTGTTAGGATATCATGGTAATCCCTCTTAACAGCTAAGTTGTACCGGGAACTGGTAGCCCGTGGCTACCCCCACTCGTATCATTCAGTGTATGAGCGGTTGGTTCGTTTGCTGCCCGAAGGACGGAAGAATCCTCACACTCCCGATGTGCTTCCGCGCTCTGCTGTGCTGGCACGACAAGCGGTTTTCCTTGTTCTTCGTCGACTTGAAAAACTGAGTGGTGAAGAGCGAGAGACTTTGCTCATGCTTCGTCAGTTCCATCCCGAAGTCGATCTGGCCTATGATCTGGTTCAGCAGTTTCGAGAGATGCTGCATGAGCGCTTTGGAGAGCGTTTGGAGGGTTGGCTGGCCCAGGTGAACCAGAGCAGTATCTCCGAACTCCAGTCCTTTGCAGCCGGAGTTGAGAAAGACAAAGAGGCGGTGAGAGCTGGGCTCACCTGGTGGATCAATAACGGCGTGGTTGAGGGCCATGTGACCAAGCTGAAGCTGATTAAACGACAGGGCTACGGGCAGGCTGGCTTTCCGCTGCTTCGCAAACGCGTGCTTCATGCCGTGTGATGATTATCCCTGCTTCGGAGGGGAAGTGGCTGTCAGACAAAAATAGAGGACGTGATGGGCATATCTGGGGTTGGCATTCCAGTCGCGATAGTCTTGATCGATAGTTTCATGGCAAAACAGAACCGATCTGTGAACATAGTCAGCCCAGGCTTCTCCCTCTTTTCGTTGAATATCTGCTCCCATCACTCCACCAGGGGCAAACCCATGAGTCCCATCGGGATATTTCACCCATCCTTCCCATCCCAACAAAGCCCAATGGGCTCTCTCCAAGAGTTCGAGCGCTTCTTTAGCCTCCTGATAGGGCAACACAATCTCTCGATCAGAAAGGGATTGCTCCCGGAGCATCTGTGGCAACAGGCTTATCTCATCCACGCTTCTTCTCCCGTCTTCGAGCTTCTTTCTTTTATCTTACCATTCTTCTCGACAGCAAGCGAGGACTAAGCCCCCGAAGTGGGCAACAGCCGAAAGCTGAGCAGCTTTTGCCCTGAAAGGTGAGCACTTGACGCGAATCATGAGCACCGGCAGGAACATGCCTGGGCAAACCGCTCCCTATCTGGTATACTTTTCCTGAAAGTTGTAAATAAAGTCTCCTCTGGAAAGCGGCCTTACCCTCCAGTCGGGTTGTTGCAAAGTCGGGGAGTGGATCAGATTGAAATCCCACTTCAGGACGAGATGGCGAAAGGATACGCCCATGACAGATGCGCACGAAACAGCCAGCACGCGAAACTCGAAATGGATCAAGGCGACGCCTGAAGCTCTCTATGGAGCCTTTACTGATCCCACAGCCCTGGCTGTCTGGCTTGCACCCGGAGACATGACCGGCGAGGTCCATCGTTTCGACTGTAGAGTTGGTGGAGGGTATCAGATGTCGCTGTATTATCCTTCATCCGAAACAACCTCTCGCGGCAAGACTGAAGATCGGGAAGATCGATATACTGCACGGTTTGTGGAGCTGACGCCACCGAGAAGAATCGTCGAAGCGATCACCTTTGATGCAGTCGATCCGGCCTTCGAAGGCGAGATGATCATGGAGGTCACATTTGAGGCCGAAAACGAGGGAACAAATGTATCTGTGTTCTTTAAGGACATTCCGGCAGGCATTCGACCCGAGGACAATGAGGCTGGCACGCAGTCGTCACTTGAAAAGCTGGCTCGCTATGTCGAGTAGGGAGTCGGTCGATCCGGTTGGGACCGAAAGCCGAAACGGAAAGTGACCCACTCCCCACGCGTTGGTTTCTGATCTGCCACCCGTCTGCATGCTACCCATTGCCATAAAAATGGACCGACTCTTGTGGTTTTATGACGAGGCCTCGATATCCTCTCAAGCAATTCACGCCTGTATTGGCTACTTGGCACATCCGTTCAAAAAAGACAGACTTGGCCTCCTCGATCACTCTTATCCCTTGACACGGAACCCGATTGAGGAACAAGGGAATCGGTTCTTATCGCTGGATGGCGAGAGGAAGACTCCATCAAGCAAGAACAACGCAGACTTTCTGGCAGCATGCGCTCTCGGAAACCATCTGGACGCAGGGCGAGAGGTCTTTTTTCGAAGGAACCTGGACATACGACGATGACCCCCTGGCGCACCTTGACTCACTCATGCATGATCAGCGCAAATGTATCCTCTTTAAGCCACCTCTCGGTAGTCATGGTGCAGACCGGCCAGGATCGGAACAGCAACCACTCTGCTTCCTTTGTACGAAGTGGCACGAGATGATTCAGAGGAGTCGGGAATCTGCTGCTGAATGCCTTGATGCGGCCGTGCCTGGTTGAAGTAGGCCACATACGCACTGAGCACGTGCTGGAGCTGCTTCTCCTCAAGGATCAACAGGTGGTCGAGGCATTCTTGCCGCACACTTCTCAAGAAGCGTTCGCAAATGGCATTGGCTCGTGGGGCATGAACAGGCGTTGTGAGTATCTCGATCGCACTGGTGGTAGCCACACGAGCAAAGCACGATCCGAATTTGCCATCGTTATCACGAATCAGGTACTTTGGCACTTGTCCATAGGGCGTGGCTTCTCGGAGTTGTTGCGCCACCCAGGCATCAGTCGGAGATCCTGTCACGCCGACATGGATGACCTTGCGCGATTTCAATTCGATGAGGAAGAAGGCAAAGAGCGATCGAAAGAAGAGATCGGTGACCTGTAAGAAGTCGCACGCCCAGATCTGTGCGGCGTGAGTGCGCAGAAAGGTTGTCCACGTCTGGCCTCGTGGCTGGTGGGTGCGGGCCGTCCTCATGTACTTCTGAATGGTTCGCTTACAGACACGAATGCCGAGTTTCAGAAGTTCCCCACGAATCCGCTCGGCACCCCAGATTCGATTCTCCTTCACCATCTGCCTGATCAAGGTGATGGTTTCTGTGGCTACCTTTGGCTTATGAGCATGAGTCTTTGATTTGTGCTTCCAGAACAGGCGAAAGAGCTCCCGATGCCAGCGCAGCAGAGTCTCCGGCTGAACAATGAAGAGCGCTTGTTTCCATGTCCGAACCACCCGTGCCAAGAAGACGAGGAGCACTCGATCCGCTTTCGTGCATGCTGGGCGTTTCACTTGACGCCTGAGGATAATAAGTTGTTGTCGCAAGATGGCGTTTTCTGCCACAAGCTCGGACTTGCTTCTGCCAAGGTCGGCCAGGGTTTGGAGAGGCAAGGAGGAAGTGAGCGGTGTGGTCCACTGAAAATAGTGAGCTCGAAGTCCTCTGACGAGAGGACCCACGAGCCGCTTGAGACGAGGAAGAATCACCATGGGCTACTCCTTCGGGAAGATGCATTGCTGTTCTTGCGGCAGGACGAGCATCTGTTCTCGCCCTCACAGTTTACCTGAGCTGCACGTCTTTTTGCAACTAATGAAGGCTTGCTCTCTTGCTTTTATTGTGATTTTTCTGAACAGATGTACCAAGTAGCCAGTACAGCCCTCTCCGACCCATCTGGAGCCAGTGTCCAAAATGAGCGGTCAGCGCATAAAAGTACACGTTTAAGCCGTCACTGGTGAAGACGGGAATGCAGCCAGGAGCCAAGAGCTGTCGCAGGGAATGGATGACGCGATGGGCCATGGGTTGTGTTCGGGGACCGAGCTGAAGCACTGGCAGAATCTTGGTGCAGGGGTCGATGACCAGCCAGAGCCACAGCACCCGTTTGGCGCAGCGTAACCGCGTCCGCAGTTCATCCAACTGGAGATATGGGAGATGCAAGGTCCGAAAGAAACGCTCGTGCAAGGTCTGAGCATGCCCGCCAGCACGCGACAGCCAGGTGGTGATGGTCGCTTGCCGGTAGCCGAAGACCCGCTCGGCGGCCGATGGGTCCAGCCCTTCGGCCAGTGCAGCCAGCACCATGGCGACCTGGTGGGAGGGGTTTTCAGACGATACAGGGGCGTGTCGCGTCGAGCACTGAAGGTGGTGCGGAAAGCCTGACAGCGAAAGGTCTGGATGCGCTCGGCTCGGCCATGTCTGCCATCGCCGACGAGCGCATGAATGGAAGTGTCTGTGATTGCAAAGTAGCGACACGTTCGGTTGGGACAGGCGAAGCCCTCGGTGTTCACCCGTTTGGGTGCTCCTCGTCGGCTTTTGACCTCACGCCAAGGTCGAACAGGCGCAGGTGCTGGCCCGACAACCAATGAGTGGGCGCAGGAGAGGTGACAGGCTGGGCAATCGTGGGGGAGCGAGGCTTGAGCAGACGATGGAGCGTGGTGCGCACCTTGGTTGCTGCCTTCGACTGGGCAGGACCTTGATGAGGCCAACACAGGGAACAAAGCAGCGCGAGTGAGAAGATGAGGAAGAATACGAGCAAGAACGCATGTAAGTTCATGAAGAATCCTCTGTGCTTGAAACGAGGAAAAGGGTCAGTTTTCTTCTGAGTAGGAAGAATAAGGAGCCTCGTGAGGGAAAGTCAAGCGGCTAGGAGAGATGTCCGAATTATCCACCACCGTAAAACGCTGTACCCCATTAAGCTCCATACAGACTGATTTCTTTCTGCCGGGCATAGCGCTGGATTTCATGCACGTCTGTCATACCCTTGACGATGGCTTCCCCAATCCATTCGTACATCTCATATTTATTTTGATAGAGCCGATTACTGCAGAAGATATTGCGACGAGCAAAAGGTGGTGGTGTGATTGTACGGAGGTATTCTTGTGCGTCCGGATTATTTGGTCGCAGCACATTCCACCAGGGCACTTCCAGCACATAGTAGGGATCATGCGCCCACTTGGGGCAGGGTTGATGAAAGAGCTCACACAGATACTCGACAGAAGCTGCGCAGAAAGCTCCCCAATGGCGGGTCCGTTCAGTTTCCTGCTCCGGCCTGGTCAGAGGATCTTTGATCAAGTCGGAACGGATGTGCTTGGCGTAGCCATACCAGGCGTTGGAAAAATCCCCCAGGGCTGTCCAGGGGTCTTCGCCCTGGCAGATTCGTTGGTAGGCGTAGGCCATGGTATCGATGGTGGCAGGAAGGGCTTGTGGTTCTTTGTGCCGGTCAGCATACTCTTGTGCCATCAGGCGAAGTATCTCAAACGACATAATCACCCTCGTTTTCCTTCAAAGAGCCAGCGAAGAGCGTGCTCGATGCTCTGGGCGTACTTTTCTAATCCGCCCGGCAACAGATATCTCTCTACAACGTGTTGTGCTTGCTCGCGCGTGCGAATTCGTGTTTTCGAGAGCAGTATAGCACAATCGGCAAGATCTTTGTCACGTCCTGCAGCGATTTTGAGAGCAAGGATGTATTCCCGGGGCGGTGCATAGACATGGAGCGGGCCAAAACGCTTCCACAGCTTGCCATCAGGCACGATCACTTCATCATACATCAGCATCTGAGCCAGATAGTTCAACCAATCGGCATCGAGGTTGTGCCTTTGCTTGATAATCTGGACACTCTCACGCAACGGGGCATAAGCTCGCTGAAGCCCATCTTCATCCAGCCAGAAAATGTCAATGTCTTTGGTGGAACGGGGCGCATTTGCAAGCAAGAGCATGTATGCACCTCCTATCAGGAGAACGTGCACGGGCTTGTTGAGTCCCCGGTTTTTTAGCTCTGTTCCTAGTTCAGCCAGGTAACGCTCTATGTCTTCTGCTTCCATCTTTGCTTCCCAGGTTATCTGTTGCAGAAAAAGATTGGCTTTACTATACCACAGCAAGGCATTCCCCACCCTCAATTCCGACGTTGTGCTCAAAAGAAAATCCCTGCGGCAAAGCATTGAGTAAGGTCGCAACCAGAGTTCATCTCATATTTCTTGTGTTCTATGGTATAGTACAGGAAATGAAGACCAGGAGGAAGCAGGCATGAAGTGCCTGATCTGCCAATATGAAGAAGCAGAAAAAGCTTAGAGCGAAAGCGCCCAGGTGCATGTACACCGCTATAAAGCGGCATAAATACCCTTGTTGAGGGGTGAACCAGGAGCATCAAAATGCCGGTCAGCTATACCAATCGCAAAGGAGTGACGTACACGCTCTATCGCGGGCAGACCAGGACCGGCAAGCCCCGCTATTACTTTGGTCGCCCTGGCCAGAGTCAGGGCGACCCGGTTACGGAACTCCCACCCGGCTACATGATCAGCGAGAGCGTCAACGGCGTGGTCTCCCTGGCCAAAGACCGCCCCGCACTGATCCAGCCAGAGGAGGTGGCGGTCGTCGAGGCAGCAGTGCAGCTGCACCCCCAGGCGCGCCGCTACCGGGTGGCTGTCAAGGGCAACCAGATCGAGGTCTACGAGCAAGTTGGCCCCGATTATAACGCGCTGGTCAGCGAACTGCACATTCCTGGCCTGTCGAGGCCGGGCCTCGCCGAGGAATTGCGGGACCTGGAGGAGCGCCACGCGCAGTACACGCCAGTGTTGCGCTTCACTCTCCTGGATCCCAAGCAGCGGCGGTTCGGCTCAGAGCGGATGTGCTACCTGGGGAGTATCGACGGCTGGTTGGAACTGCACGGGCAGACGGGACCTGTGGCAGAGCTGGCCCGTGCGCTCATCCCCACGCTGGGTACCGAGCAGTTCTTTGAACTCTGGTGAGCCAGCGGCGAACCCAGGCGCGATAAGAGCACATCCAAGAAGATCCCTTCGGGGAAGAGCAGTACTCCTGGGACGCTGCCGCTAGCGCGCAAAATTCACGACATGCAAGGAGAATAGCTCATGCACCGGACTGTGGACGAGGCGTTCCCGCACCTGACGGCGTGGGTCACAGCGCATGGCTGGATCGAAATCGGCTACGACGACGCTCATCGCTCCTTTATCCGGGCCCTGGACAGCGGAGGAATGGTCTGGGAAGGGCGCATGGTGTATGCCAGCCTCGAGAGCGCCTTGCAGGCGCTGGACGATGCGATCGCCGCCTGGCTGAAAGAGAACCTTGAACGCGAGTAAAAGGCTTTGGATGCTTGCCACCAGTGGCTCAAATTCGAATCACTGGTTTTCTTGCATAAGACCACATGAAGAGCAGCATCGATCCGGCTGAGGAAGACGTGCTTTAGCCCGGCTCGCCAAGCATGTCCTCGGGATCGTAGACTGCTCGACCTCCCACTATCGTGAAGACGGGTCGCAGCGTCGGCAGGTCGTCGACCGGACAGGTAATCGGGTTCGACCGGAAAGCCACCAGGTCAGCGAGCTTGCGGGGCTCGAGTGTGCCAAGTCGATGGCTCTCGCCGTTGAGCTTAGCACCAGCAGCAGTGTACAATTGCACTGCCGTATACTGGTCGATGGCATACTCAGGACCCTGGATGCCTGCTTTCAGCGTGCCCCTGGTCACCATACCCCACAGCGCCAGCAGCGGGTTGAACGAGCTGACCGGGTGGTCAGTGCCGGCGGAGAGCGAGGCCCCTTCTTCTAGCCAGGCTCGCACGGGCATGATCTCACGGGTGCGCTCTTCGCCCCACCCATCGAGCAGCACCGAGCCCAGCGTGTACAGCAGCGGGTGCTGGACCGTCACCGGAATGCCGAGCCGGATGGCGCGCGCTCGCTGCTCAGCATCGGCCAGGAACCCATGCTCAAGCACCAGGGTGCCGGGACTCAGGCCGGGATTCTCTTTGATGACCTGATCGTACACATCCAGCAGCGTGCGCACCGCACGATCACCAATGGCATGCGTGCCGATCTTCCACCCCCGGCGCACCGCGAAGTTGGCCAGGGTGAGCAGGTCTTCAGGGTTCCAGAGCAGATGCCCCCGGTAGCCCGGATTGTTCACATACGGCTCGTCGAGGGCGCCTCCTTCCGCCCCGCCATCCAGGCCGAACTTGAGCCCCCACAGCTTGAGGAGGTCGTCCCCAAAGCCACTGCGCACACCAAAGCCCTCAATGATCGCCATCCTTTCCGCCTGCGTCGCTGCCAGTGGCGCGAGCATGAGCCTGCTACGGACGGTCAGCTCGCCCTGTTCCCAGAGCGCCTGGTACACCTGCACCTGCTCACGCGCCACCCACGGGTCACGGACGGTTCCGATGCCGTAGGAGTTGTAATCCCGGCATGCCAGTCTCAACCCCTCGACCATCTGTTCAGGCGTCATCGCCGGCACCCGTGCTACGACGGGCGCGTAAGCCGGGGCCTCGATGAGGACGCCGGTCGGGGTCCCATCGGGAAAGCGCACGATAGTGCCTCCCTGCGGGTCGGGAGTCTCCCGCGTGATACCACCGAGAGTGAGCGCCAGGGAGTTGGCGATCGCCACATGTCCACCGCGCCTGACCACCACCGGATGCTCCCGCGTCGCCCCGTCGAGTTCAGGCGCGGTGGGCAGGCGTTCCTCTGCCAGGTTGACCTCATGCCAGGCAGCAGAGGTTTGGATCCAGGTGCCTGCAGGAGTCTGAACCGCGCGTTGCCTGATCAAGTCGATGAATTCGGCCAGTGTATGCGCCCGGTCAACAGGGACCAGGCCCATGTTCTGCGCCGCGAACATGAGATGGTTATGGGTGTCCTCGAAAGCCGGCAGGATGGTCAAATCCGGGGCATCGAGAACGTGGGTATCGGCGCCGATCAACACATCCAGGCCATGGGGGTCCTGCGAGACCGCCACGATCCATTCATCGCGGATGGCGATAGCCTGGTAGACCGCGCGATCCTGGGCCATGGAGTAAATAGCGCCTGCGCGGATCACCAGGTCCGCCAGTCGTGGAGCATGAGGCGACGCGGGTAGAGACAGGTGCCGGTCCATCATCTCCTTTTCCTTTCTGTCTCGCCTATTGTACGAGGACAGGTGCCGTGGGTGATGCACGCTCCTTCTCGTTCGCGAGGCGAACGAGAAGCCATTCGAACTCGAAGCCGATAAAAAGCACGAAATCAGGTGCTGGCCCCTTGTTAAGCCATTCTATCATGCAGAGTGCTTCATTGAGAACCGCTTCTGCCTCCATAACCTCGGGTGGTATAGCTATTGGACATGGTGGATAATTCAATCAGCTCCTGATGGACGCATTTCGGGCTCATTTTCCTGCATTCGCCGGTTCAGGGAGGCTGCTTCCTCTTGTAGACCTTCATGTTCCTCCCTTGCTTTCATCTTCCCCAAGCCTTCCACTGCCATTGCGCGAGGCTTCCCTCACATCATTCACGCTCCCTGTTTGAAGTATGGCACTTTCGGTAAGGGATAAGACAGCACTTCCGGCACGGTCCACCGTCGGTTCGTTCTTCCTGCTGCCATAGCTGGCGTACACTGCCGGTAACGGTGCATGAGAAGTTTGCCACCTCGCTCTCGTGGCTGAACAAGGACCACTCGTAGCGCTGCGTGGGGGCGTACGAAATGATAGTAGGCTCGCCACCACTCGAGATGGGCCAGCAGCTGAGGAGCTTGCTGGGCCGTGGCCCAGGTGCGACGTGCTAGCGCGGCCACCCCATGACGGACAGTCAGGTTTACTCGTTCAATAAAAGCGGTGTTCAAGCGCCCAGAGAAGCCGAGTCCCTGCAAGGCGACCTTGAGGGCGGCCTCTGTCCCAAGGCGCATCACATGCGAGACTTGTATCAGCTTACGCCGTCGGTACCTTTTCTTGACCTGGCCGTAGATCAGGCCCGCCGCTACCTGCCATCGATGGGCCTTCCGCCCTCGATGCCCCACCTCGAGCCACTGTCCAAACTGAGCTGTCAGCGCATAAAAGTAGAGATTGAGCCCGTCACTGGTGAAAAGGGGGATGCAGCCAGGGGAGAGGACCTGTCGCAAAGCGTGTATCACCGCATGCGCCGACAGTTGCGTGCGGGGACCCACATGCAGGGCAGGGAGAATTTTCGAGAGGGGGTCGATGGCTAGCCAGAGCACCTGCGTATGGCAGCGGAGCCGTGTTCGGAGTTCATCCAACTGCAGGTGTGGGAGGTGCAGATGGCAGAAAAAACGCTCGTGGAGGGTGTGCGCATGTTCCCCAGCGCGAGCCAGCCAGCTGCTGATGGTAGCTTGTCGGGAGCCGAAGACCCGTTCGGCAGCCGAAGGGTCCAGCCCTTCGGCCAGAGCAGACAGGACCATGGCGACCTGGTGGGAGGGAGTTTTCAGGCGGTACAAGGGGGTGTGGCGTCGAGCACTGAACATGGCGCGGCAGGCCTGACAACGGAAGGTCTGGATCCGCTCAGCATGGCCATGCTTGCCATCTCCTACGAGAGCGTGGATGGAAGCATCGGTGATCCCGCAGTACGGGCACTGCGGGATGGGACAAGCTGTAAATTTTGAGATTAAGCTGTTGATTTTTAGGTAATTACTCTGTTGAAGGTTGCTTTTACGATATTTCATTAAGGCTGATCGAGGGAGGGAGGAGATAACTCATCCACAGGATAATCAGTAAGATTTTAACAGCTTAATTCCCAAATTTACACTCTGACGAGGCCGTCAGGAGTACCTGCGTGCGCCAATCACGGATCAGGGCCACCGAAAGCGGCAGTGACTGTCCTGGGTGGTCAGGTAAGGGCAAGGCAAATCGGGCGCTCGCAACCTCGTGTGTGACCATTCCAGCGTGGTTCCGGCACAGCGGCACGAAGTCCCCAATCTCGGTAAACGAAGCGAGCCCCAGGTACTGCTTGGAGTGCAAGATAGTCACGACGGTGCGCCCCTGGGCGACCAACACCGCCAGGAACTCCGCCGCCATCCCTTCGCGGTCAATGATGAGCCGCGTGAGGATGCTCGACTCGGTTGCCTGTTCGTAGCGTTCCAGGAAGGCTGCTGCACCTTTGGTCAGGTGTAGATCACCTCGATGGGTGGTGGCGAAGAGCGGATGGCCCTGGGTATCATGCAGGAGCAGCAGCGCCCGACAGCCCAGCACCTTGCCCGTACGCCCCACCAGGCCACGGGGGATGAGGTGGGCCGTGTAGACCGGTTTCTTGTGTCCATCGAGATAGAAGACTCCCGATGGCTGTGCCGGTGTTGGCACTCCGCCAAGCCACAGCGTGCTGGTCCACTTTGCCAGCGCGTCGGTCAGCGTCTCGTCGCCCCCAGCACGCGCCACTTGGGCGAGAAAGCGTTCGCACTGGCAGTAGCCATACGCCTGCCGCCGTCCGCTCAGGAGCGCCAACGCCTCGCCCGTGTAGCCCCGCAAGTCCCACGGGCGCCGCAGGCCAACCACGCCGAGAAAGAGCAGCGTCAAGAGGGACTGGCGGCGCGTGGACAGGGTCGTGTGCGCCAGCCGATGTGCCGTCTGCTCGCCAGAGGGGAGGGCCTGCTCCAAGGCCGTAATCACGCCCGTCTCGTGGGCAGCGGCGAGCAAAAGCAGACTCCCGGCTCCCTCCTGCCAGGTCGGCTGAGGGGGTGGTCTGTCCGGCTGATTTTTCCCCATGCCCGGCGCCGGACGTCTGACGCCCAGGGCCGCGCGGAGGCGATTGATCTGACTGATGCTGATCTGGAGGCCAAACTGCTCCAAGAGGGCGGTCTGGACAGTTCGCCCCGTGGTCGTCGGCGCGGCGCGGCAGAACGCTGCCAGCCACTCGCGCATCGGCTCGCGCAGCTTCACCGGGTGCCCGTGCCGCCGATCTCTCAGGGCCCTTGCTCCCTCGATGCGAACACGCCGGCGCTCGTGGCTGCTGCTTGCCAAGACTGTCCTGTTTGCATCTAAGCCACCAACTGGGCTTTGGCGGCGCATCGCTCTTCCCGATCCATCGCTGTCTCCTTTTGGGGGAGGATGCCTGGAGGAGGGCCCATCCGCAACCTCACGTCTCTCTGTGTGGCATGCAAGGGTGACCTGGAACCCTACTGAAGAACCGTCTCGTGTGATGCTGCATGCAAGACCATCTGAATAGCAGCGACCGCCCGCTCGATATCACGCTCACTGGTTTGCCAGTTGCAGACGGATACGCGCATGCATCGCTTGCCGCGCCAGGTCGTTCCGCTGAAAAAGGCTTCTCCCGTGCGTTGAATCGCCGCGATCACGTGATCGGTGCGACGGTCATGAGCGAGATCGGTCGCGCCAGGCGTGTGATCTCGAAAGCGCACCAAGCCCTGATTGACCTGGGGTTCCCAGAGGATGTCCACCCCGTCGAGGGCTCCAATCTGCCTGACCAATGTTTGTGCCCGCTGACAGGTGCGCTCAATCAGGGCGGCCACGCCCCGGCGACCGAGATGACGTATCGCTGCGTAGGTGGCAACTCCCCGCCCCCGGCGCGACCATTCTGGGTTCCAATCGGCAGGTTCGCGCACCTGGGCGTTGCGTACGGTGTAGGGGGCCGCATAGGCCATGGCGCTGCGGTGTGCCTCCTGGTCGGCGACGAAGACATAACCAGCGTCATACGGCACGTTTAACCATTTGTGCCCGTCGGTCGCCCACGAGTCTGCCCCTGCCACTCCAGCGAGTAGGTGGCAATAATTAGGACTGGCGGCAGCCCATAAGCCAAATGCCCCATCCACATGCACCCAGGCACCCGCCGCATGCGCCAGAGGGATGAGATTGGCAAAGGGATCATACGCCCCGATGTTCAAGTCGCCAGCTTGTAATATGACGATCACTGGCTGTTGTGCTGTGGCCTGGAGGACGCGCGAGAGCGTGTCGGCCTGGAGGCGGCCTTGGTCATCAACAGGGAGGTCGATCACACTGTCACTGCCTAGCCCTAGCAGCCGCACCGCCCGCTCAATCGATCCATGCCGCTCTTGGCTGCTCAGGATGCGCAGCGCGGGCGCTCCCATCAGCCCCTGACGTTCAACATTCCACCCGCGCTGCGCCAGGAGCGCATGGCGTGCAGCGGCCAGGGCCGTCACATGTGCCATCTGCGATCCGCTGACGAAGGCCACGCTGGCACCTGGTGGCAAGCCCAGGAGTTCCTTCAACCAGGCGCCAGCCACTTCCTCGATGATAGCTTCCGCTGGGGCACACGCATACGACGCCGCATTCTGATCCCATGCGGCAGTCAACCAGTCTGCTGCGAGCGCCGCAGGGACCGCCCCTCCGATGACCCACCCAAAGAACCGCCCGCCGGCACTTCCAAGAATCCCGCCTGCCGTATCTGCTACCAAGTCGTCCAGCACGTCCGAAGCCTCGATACCATCGAAGTCGAGTGAGTGTGCTAACCGGACGTGGAGTTCCTCAAGGGTTGCAGTGGCAGCAACAGATGTGTCATCGAGCGAACCGAGATGGGTAAGGCTGTGCGCCAGGGCGCGCTCAAGGACTGCGCGATAGGGTGCGTGTGTTTCCATAGCTTCCTCCCTACGAGAAGCAGATCTCTGTGGGCTTGAGCAGCAATGGATTCCTCTGTCCAGGTGTGCGCCAGAGGTCATATTGCCAGACTCATGCCATTTCAACCGTTGTCGGCTTCGGGGCCCTGCTGGTGCGGTTTATGAGGCGAGCCGCGTCTCTCTCTGGTCGGTCAGGTTGGTCCAGAGGTACATCACTGCGTAGCTCCTCCATGGGCGCCAGGCTTCTGCCTGGGCCGCAAGACCGCGAGGACTCAGCGCATACCCGCCCCGTTTAAGCGCGTGGTGCAGCCCCAGATCCGTTGCTGGGAAGGCATCGGGATCGCCGAGGGCGCGCATGGCAATGTATGCCGCGGTCCAGGGTCCAATACCCGGTACAGCCAGCAACTGGGAAATGGTTTGCTCGCGATCTGCCCCTCGATCCAGGACGATCGCCCCTGTGGCGACCCTCTCCGCCAGGACGTGTAGAGCTGTCGCTCGATGAGCCGTGAGACCGAGTACCTGGAGATTCGCCTGGGCAACCCGTTCAGGAGACGGAAAGAGATGGGTGAGGGTGTCAACCGGGCGTGACAACGGGTCTCCAAGTGCCTGTACTAGACGCCCCACCAGCGTTCGCGCCCCAGCGATGGACACCTGCTGGCCGAGAATCGCGCGCACGGCCAGTTCAAACCCGTTGAGCGTCCCCGGCACACGCAGCCCTGGACGCCGGGCGACAAGGGCTGCCAGGAGTGGGTCGGCGCTCAAGTGCCCCGCAATAGGTGTCGGTTCGGTATCCAAATCCAGCAGGTGGCGACACCGCTGCACCAGCAGGCTGACATCGCGTAAATCCGTCAGCCACAAGCGGACCACAATTTCCTGGGCAGCGCTGTTGGGTTCGAGTTCGACGATGCCGGTTGAGCGCGGCAGTGCCACCGTGCGGCGATACCGTCCAGTACCGACTTCTTCTACTCCGGGGAGAGCACGCTGGCCCAGAAAGGCAAGGAGGGCCTCGGCGTCGAAGGGCGGACGATACTGGAGGCGAACCGTCAAGCCGCCTCCCCCAAGATGCTCGGTTCGCCCTCGCCGCCTTAAGGCTGTGGGCGGGCACCCAAAGGTGGAGAGCATGGTTTCGTTAAATTGCCGGAGGCTGTTGAACCCAGCGGCAAAGGCGATCTCCGTGAGCGGCAGGTCGGTTTCATCCATGAGGAGTCGGGCGGTCTGAGCACGGCGCGTGCGGGCAAGTGTCAGCGGCCCAACGCCCACTTCAGTCATCAGTTCTCGATGCAGGTGGCGTTCGCTCACCGCCAGCCGCTGGGCGAGCCCCGCGACACCTGCGATATCAATGATGCCCTCGGAAATGAGCCGAAGGGCACGTGCCACGAGATCAGCCCGGATGTTCCACTCCGGCGAGCCAGGACTGGCCTCTGGTCTGCAGCGGCGGCAGGCTCGAAATCCGTCAGCCGCAGCGGCAGCTGCAGAGCCATAGAAGCGCACATGCACTGCTTTGGGAGTCGGTGCCGGGCAACTCGGGCGGCAATAAATGCTGGTGGACGTGACCGCGGTGAAAAACTGCCCATCGAAGCGCGCATCCCGACTACAGACGGCACGATAACACACCTCGAAATCCAGCGGCAGGGGACGCCAGTGAGCAAATGATCGTGATGCGCGAGTCATGGATTTCCTCCTGATCAGGCAAGTCTATGAGCAGCCTCAAAAGCGAGCAGACGTTCTTTTACATGCAATCCACCAGCAAACCCGGTAAGGGACCCATCAGCGCCTAAGATGCGATGACACGGAATCACCAACGGAATCCGATTGGTCGCGTTGGCACGCCCCACCGCGCGTGCAGCAGTAGGGCGCCCAATCATCAGCGCTACCTGAGCGTAGGTGCGAGTGGTCCCAAAGGGGATGTGGAGCAAGGCCTTCCAGACGGCGATTTGAAAAGGCGACCCTCGGAAGACGAGAGGGATGTCGAACGAGCGGCACTGGCCTGCAAAGTAGTCTCGTAATGCTGTGCGCGCTTGCTCTGAGCGTGCCAGGTCTTGGGTAAGCTCATACCCATCGCGCTCCAGTTCTTGCTGGAGGGTGAGCGGATAGTGCCCGTCAAGAAAGTGCAGGCCAAGCAAAGCGCCTTCGCTGGTAGTGGCGAACTGAAGCGCGCCTACGGGGGAATCAAGGCTATCGAGATACGCTTGGAGCATCTCCTTCCTTTCCTTTCCTTCCTGAGTATGCATGGGGTGGTTCAGCGATCAGCTGAACACCCTTGACAGGCATGTGGGCCGCTTTGGCCTCCCTGACGCCAGCGCCTTCCCGAGCCCACGCCCCTGCCAGGCGTCATCGATCAGCAGGCTCAATTCGACAGTCGCAGGGGCTGGCTCAGGGTCGTAGCGAGCAATCCCCCTGATTTCTTCGCCCTCACAGGCAACGGCTGCATAGCTGGTACTGTGCTCTACCTTGGCAAGATTGGTCACCCGATAGGCCTGGTGAGCCGCGATCGGAATGGGGAGCAAGAAGCGGAGGGAGAGGGTCCTTGGGGAGAGCCGAAAGAACATCCGCTCCAGCCGCTGTTCACCTGCTGGTTGCACCGCTCGGATGCAGAGCAAGTTCCTCTCTGGCCCATGCGGAGTCCTCAATGCCTGGTCCGGCTCCTGGCCTGGTGGAGTTCTCTGCCGTCTCTCCATACCGTGTGCCTTTCTGCTGTCGGGTGGCTCGCGTGATCTGGCTCGCTGAGTCGGGCTGGTTCAGTGACCAGTGGTACACCCTTGAGTATAGCACCCTGGACACGATCTTGCTCGCGGATTTCGGACAAGATCACCCGCCAGAGCAAAAAGCAGGGCCAGAGCACCGTACGGGACGCTGAACTCAAGAAGGGAAGGGAGCGAGGAAGAGAGGGAGTCGACCGTGTTCAGCTTATAGGCCAGGCAGCCTGGGAGCAGAAGCAGTATCAGGGAATTCAACGAACGGCCCAAATGGGGGATGAACCGCTCCCATGGGACAGGTGTGTTTTCAAGGAAAAGCGCCTGGAGGGCAGCGTTCGCTTGCCATTCCTCTCTAGATGCGCCGCCTGATGAGATGGCCAGAAACCCTGTCATTGTTATCTTTCTGCCGATTGGTGCGAGTATAGCCTGTCTGATGGTCTGGATCAAGCGAATGGTACGATGGTATATTGTTCATCTCTTGTTTAGCTATTTGTATCTGATAAAGCTCGTTTATGGCCTGTCCTAGCCACCCAAAGTTATGCATTGTGAAGCAAGTAATGAGGACGTAGTAGGAAGCTTCGCCTGGATTGGTCGTTCTGCAAATGGGAGAGTTTGTTATAGGACTATCACCGGAGTGATTGACTCGGAACGAATAGCCAGACGACCTCTACAGGTACCTAGAGTTCTGAGGCGGCTCGAGGGTGAGGAGTAAAAAATGACACCTGATAAGTGTAACACATGCGTCAGGTGTCACGCTGTAAGCTTGCGACGGAACCGACGGGCGTCCGATGATCTCCAAGACGCCCAGCGTGACAGGCAGACAAGCGCAGCCATTTGTTCTGTCTTATGTACCTCTCACTTCCTGCTTCTTATTGTCTATTCAAGAACGGATGTCCCAAATAGCCACCACAGAAACAAGATGGAGAAATCCAATCAGGAGCGTATGCAGATGTTTTTTTCCAAGAGAGCAGCGCTATAGAAGCAAGTAAGCCAGTTTATTCTATGTCGGGATGCACATGGTAGGCCTTTTCCCTCAGATCGGATGATTTGATGCCGACCTGTCTCTCCTCACAGAGCTTAGAAAAGCTCTTCTAGGACAGCGTGACCCCGAATCATCAACATTATGAGAGAGCCATCACATCTGAAAACTTACCTGCAAGGCTACCTTCCCTGCAAGATAGTGATGCTGATTTTTTTCACGTCAGTCGGGATCGTATTCCATATCCAGAAACTATACATGGTGGTTACCGTCACCTGTTCGATCGCCGATTGCTGAACAAGGAGCGTTTGTGCTTCCTCAACACGTTTGCCGCTGATCATCAGAGCCAGGCGCTGTTTCTCAGCGTTCGTGAATCGGTACACCCATATTCCTACAGCCCTCAGCGATACTGTGAGTATCCCCTGTCGCTTGTTCAGCACCTGGACCCCGGTGATCGTCGTTGCAATCTCGCCAAGCAACTGATAGTGCACGCCAAGTTCACTGCTCGCTGCAATAGTCAGTTCCCTGGTCGCCACTGCCTGAATCGTCTGGGTATCATAGACCTCACCAGAGCAGGTAGCGGTAACCGTCACATGGAAGTTCTGCACTTGTTCTCCAATTGTGCCATCAGATGTGGCTCTTCTCGTGCATCTAGGGGTCTGGACCCATTGTTCACTCGCAGCCATCTTCGCATGCAGCGCATCGAGGGTGCTCTGTTTGACGGTGGATGTCAATGTGTGTTCCCCGGCGGCAATATCATTTTGCTGCACAAAAGCGTAGGACCCTTTATCGTGTCCTCCGGTGAAGGGAGTCGTGTTATAGAGGACCGCACTATTCCCAAGCCCGTGAGGAACACCCAAGTAAAATCCATGTGCAGGGATGTTGCCGTATGATCCAGGGGAAGAAACATGGGCGCGAAAATATGCTGGGCGACCCAGAAACGCTATAGCATTCTGGTCAGAGATGATGGTAATGCCATCGCTTCCTGTCAGGGTTGTTCCAGCAGTTTCGGAGACAAACGAAAATGCTGGCGCATGATCCTCGAGCGCCACGATGCCAGAGGCTCTCGCGCCTTGAGAATAGCCCTTGCCGGTACTAGTTTGCAAGCTAGTCTGTTTTATTGTTGCAGAGAGCCAATATGCCCCAACAATCTGATGGTGTACCACATTGGAATGGTCGGTAACCACAGTCAGCGTAAACAGGTTTTGCACATGCTTTACCGATGGTCGAATGCTGACCTGAGCAGTTGTCGGATGAGCGAGGAGATAGTAGATGGCAACACCTCCAGGGACGAGCAGAAAGAGGATGAGAACTGGAAGCACATTTTAGAAGATGCGTCGTCTTTTCATGTGCTGGATCTCCTTCGCTTCTTTTTCTTTCCTCGCACTTTCGATGGTGGTCGCTGTTGCAGTTGCGCTTGTCGTTGAAGCTGCTCAGCCAACAGGTGGGCAGCATACTGAGCGCGCGTGCCACTCGTATTGGTGAGGCCCTGCTCCTGGCAGTACTGCTCCAACTCATCCAGATCGACAATCACCTCAACCAGGTGCATGCCCAGTGCTGCCATGTTTTGCCTGGTTTCCTGCAACACCTGGCACCACTCCTGCCAGGTCGCCTCCAAATCACGTGCGTCCTCTGCTGTGGCCAAGAGCCTGGGGTATTGTTCTGGTAAGTAAACGGCTACAGCCATTGGCATGTGGGTAGTGCTCAATCCTCTGTTCATGAGAGTTCACCTCGTCTCTTCGCAAGAAAGTAGTGCGGTCAGGACCGAATATCATTATACATCCAATTGTAAGATCATCGCGGACCTGCATCCAGAACCTGTTCGTCCTTTGATCCAATGGCTGGAAAGTGTATGTCCTGGTCGTCTGCTTCGCCGACAAAGCAGCTATCAAGCCCATCAATGCAGTCAATGAGGATGACATAAAACACGACAGACTCATCCCAGTAAGCATTGATGGGCTCAAGCACCTCGCGATGTTACAGGAGCTGTTGGAGGATGCCTGGGTCCTTGATCTCCTTATCCCGCGCCAGGATCACGATCTTCGAGACGATCTCGGCTGTTTTGGGGTCGTCATCGGCAAAAGGCAGGAAGAGGCGGCCGCGCTGTTGGGCGTGAGCAGGCATAATACAGAGGGCACCGCCAGGCTGCCTATGAACAACTGCGCTGCCCAAGTGGACGGTGTAGTTGCCGAATGTACCTGCGATGAGAGCGTGGGCGCTTCTGAGTTCGACGTTTGCCAGGTCAAGTAGTATACAGGTTTCCCCGATGAGGGCAGCGCGCATCTCGATGGTGGAGGCCGTCGCCTCAGGATCTACGCCGCCGCTGTGTGCTACGCTGACGACCAGGTCGAGATCACGCATGACTTCGCTAAATATGCGGGGAGGAACATCGGCCAGCGGCATAGGTGGGCACTCACCATGCTTAATAAAGCAGATGGTTTCGACCTCCTGCCCTTCGACTTCAGCGGGGGTGAAGATGCCCTGCGCAAAGGAGACGGTGGCCACCAGACCTTCGGCATGGAAGGTGCGGCAGACACCGGCTTCCTCGTCTGCGATCCAGCCGCGCTGCCCAAGCAGGGCAAGGGCCTGGCGCGGCTGCACCTGGTGACCGCTGTAGCGCCAGGAAAGGGTTTCGTCTCCGTGACGAGTCTCATTCAGACTGCGGATGTAGAGTTCGCGGAAGACCTGTTTGAATGATTGGATGCGCTGTGATGTGAAGCACTCGTGTTGCCACTCATGCCATACCCCGCTTGCCAGCAGATCATAAGGATGAGCGAGGCGCAGGTCTGAGGCTGTTCGCTCAACAGGTGTCGTCTCTCCACTGTAGTTGCGGAAGAGGAGCTGTGGCCCTGCCCCATCATCGCAGCAGAGCGGGTAGCCGAGCACATTACCAGATGCGGAGTGCACAAAGATGAGGCTCTGGAGCAGGTGTGAGAGGACGGGATGTGTGAGCAACTCAAAGAGTTCAGATGCGGTAAAGTAGTCCCCGCGGCATATGGCACTTTCAAGCGAGGAGCGCATCCGCGAAAGTTGTTGTTCGACTTCACGTTTGCGTGCGAGCAGGGCTGCGATCTGTGCCTGCTGTTTCAGCTTTGCCGGCAGAGCCTTGAGTACCTTCGTATCACCTTTGATGACTGTGAGATACGGCTCGGCTGTGCCAGCGGTGAGCGCGAGTGTTACGCGGATGTCGCGCTCAGTGACAGTCAATGCGCCATTGCGTAGGTCGGCGGCGAACTGCGCCTCCATAGCCCACTGCAAGCGGATCGGGTCAGGGTAGCCAGCGGTACGCGCCAGGTTCTCAAGCCCAATGCGGGTCGCGGTCTCCTCGCTAGCACGCCGCTGCGCGCCGAACTGGCGGCCAGTCCGCAGAAATTCCTGCAAGGCAGCATAGCGCGCTGTGATCTCATGGTAACGCGCCTTATCGTCGATGGGCAGTGACACGAGACCGAGCGTCCGTACAGCATCCTGCTGACGCCGGGCAAACATACGCTGGTGTAATTGCTCCGCGCTCACTCGGCCCGTCATAGCATCAGCGAAGAGACGCGCCCGCCCATGGCCGCTCCCGTTTGAGGCATACTTTGCTGCCGTATAGACCTGCTCCCAGCGTTCGGCGCCCAGACCCCGGTAGCTGCGCCAGAACCAGGCAACATCGACGGCTCCATCGAGCAGATCGGCAGCGGTAATCGGGGTGCGCTCAGCGATCTGTGCCCGCCAGGTAGCGCGGATCTCCTGGTCAACACCCCAGTTCACATCCTTCGTGTGAGCATAGATCCACCAGACGGCCTCTTCAAAGTGTGGCCAGCCGAGGACGCGTTCGACATAGCTGGCCCACTGAGGAGCATAGAGCGCTGCAGCAACCAGGTGTTTGTGGTCGAGATGCGCGGCGGCGATCTGGTAAGCAAATGCTTCGGGGGTATCATCTGGAGCAGGAAAGGAGATCCGGAGCAGGTGGCTCAATGTGGTGCCCTTACTCTCGTTGTCGTAGACATAGCCACGTGCGAAGTCGGTCGGGGCGAGCGCGGTAACGAGGCGGACGAAAACGGATATACCGCCACTAGTGCGCAGGGAAAAGGCGAGGGCTGTGGCTGCTGTTGGCATCTCGCCGCGCTCTAGCTCGATCTCCAGGATGCGCTGGCGCAACGCCGAAACAAGGCTCTGAAGGAGAGGATGCTCCTCTAGCAGCGGGTCTGGTCTTCGCGTGGTGAGCATCTGCAAATCGCCACTGCCTCTGTAGTGGTGAGGGTGTCCAACCGGGCCACCGAGCTGGTCAAGGATATCAGCTTCAGTGGCGGCACCAGCACGATAAGCGGCTAGAAGCACTTTCAATGGCGGCTGTCGACGTGAGAGGGCGGGCGTCTGCTGGTCGAGCCAGTGCAATAACTGCCAATAGCGTATGATGTGTGCAGGGGTCCACGAGTCAGGGAACCATGTAAAGAATCGCTGGAGCACCTGGAGGCTTTCATTCTGCCAGAGCAGATGACTGCGCACATCGTTGTGTCCCCAGGGCTGCCGCTGGTCAGACTCTTCACGCTCCAGTTCAGTAACTGAGATGCCTGCCAGGGTTGTTTCAGCTACATCAAGCAGGAAATTCAGAGCAGTCACAGAAATCCCTTGTAAAGGAACAAGCCAGCCTAGCACACCACTGACGACAGCAGGATAGCTCAACTGCAAACCCTCTCGTTCTGGCTGAGACGAGTCGCTTGTTTGGGCAAGCACGCTGTTGCTAGCGAGTAGGTTGAATACGCCATTCAAGGGGCCTCGCGAGGAGCATTGCCTCCTCGCGAGCAGCAGAGCACGCACCAGTTCCAGGCCGTCGGCATCATGCAACTCGGCGGGACGCTCGTGTTCCCAATCCAACCACATCCGGGCCAGCGGCAGATGAGCCTGAACATCCTCCTCAATCGATGCTGCATCTTTAAGGAAGGGAAACCTCCAGGAAAGATCGCCAAGCATTATTTCTTCGCTGCCACGCCAGCTGTGAGCCGTGACGGGCGTGGTACGATGTTCCTCCACCAGAGCATCGAGTTCTCTCATGCAGCCGTAGGCGGCAGGCGTATCCAGGTCAAATGCCTGAGGGCGCGGCAAAACGCGCGGTGCGCATGAATCCGGCGAGATGAGGCCTAACACGTTCTCTCTCGTCGGTGCTTCAGTGCCCTGGCCGACAGCGAGGATGGCATTGATGAGAGTCGCCTCCTCAGTCGTGAGCACAGCATGACTCACAGAGTACGTACGTGCTCTAATACGACTCTGCTCGATGGCACGTCCATCTGCGGCAAGTGCCTTGAGCAGCTCCAGGCCGGCCAGGCGCTGGAGAGGATGAGCAGCAGTCAGCAGTCGTTCTGCGCTGGAAAGGACTGCCTCATCGCTTTCTTTGAGGAGCAAAGTGAGGATGCCACGACGCAGGCTGCTCCTCTTGCGCGTCAACAGAAGTTCGAGCGCGGTGGTGCCTGTGTTGTCAAGCGAGTGACGGGCGACAAGTGCGAGAACCCGGTCATGTACCCAGTGGCTGCGATCGCTGAGCAGTCTATAGAACTCGCTGCGGATAGCCTCATCCCAGATAGGCAGGTCGGCCAGCTTCTCGGCTGTGTGGATACGGTCCCATGCATTCATGCGTGGCAGGTAAACAATCAAACGCGTAGGGGTGCGCTTACCGAGACACTCGATCATGGTGTGGAGCACCCTTGCGGCGTCAGCTCTGATAAGGAGCCAGGGCCAGATACCGCTGCCAATGGTTTTGGCGCTGCTTCCCAGACGTGCCAGCAGCTGCTCAAGCTGTTCGAACAGATCGCTGGAGGCAAAGGTCGAGGCGACGCCTGCCAGGCCGCTGAAGGCGAGAAGAGCCACACGCAGATCGGCATCAGCGAGCAGGGATAGCAGGGCTGCCTGTGCCTCTGGTAGATCGAGTTGGCAGAGCAGGTGGGTGGCCACAAGGCGGCATTCGGGAAGTGCATCATGAAGAAGTGGAGTGGCAGCAGACAAGGCGCTACTGGCATTTTCAAAGGCGCTGGCCCACAGGGCGAAATACGCCTGTTGTGGATGTCCATGCGCGATGGCTTCCTGCTGTTTGCTGGAATCGGCAAGCAGGGTGAGGATAGTATCGATGGAACTACGGACCGAGCGAGCATCTTCTACGGTCCAACCAAAGCCGAACCAGACGTCGACAGCGCGCACGGTGGCGCTAAATCGCGTCAGATCATGATCAAGGACAAGCTGGAGCATGCGGCGAAACGCCTGGGGATGCGCTTCGTCGATCGTTTCTAAAATGATTTGGCGCAGGCCCTCTTCGCGCTGTGCGGCTAGGAGGAGATGTTCAATGCAGGCCCAGCCTTCGGAACGTGCAGCAGCAAGGAGGCCGGTGACGACGTGCCGGCCCATTCTTCCGACGGGGTGCTGGCCACGTGCAGAGGCGATGAGCACATCGAAGACAGCCTCGCCCGTCGCTCCTGCCTCATCAATGGCGGCTGCGAAGAGGAGGCCAAGCGCGCTGCCGGCAGGGTAGTTGAGAGCCTCAAAATAGGGAGCCCATGCCGCAAACCAGGTCAGGTTCTGGTCACGATACGGTAAAAGTATGGTTATGAGGCAACGCAGCCAGGTGATACGGGCAGTATAGACGGCTGTTTCATTGCCCGGGGCGCGAAAGGCTCTGCGCTGAATGCCGACCTGATAGGGGAGGCGGCCGCGAAGCTGCCAGGCAGACTCGACTGTCGAGGCTAAACGCAGGACCAGGGCTGAGAAGATGTCAATGCGGCGAGTGGGATCAAGCGCGGCCAAAGTTTTTAGCCCACGCTCGACCGACTCGCGGTGATGTGATATCGCCTCCCTCGTGTACTGGGATTGATTGATGGGCTCGCCGTGCTCATTAAGATTCAGCAGGGCATAGGCAGCCGGGCGCAACTCTTCAGAAAGGTCGCTGCGGATCGCAGAGAGGCAGCACTCTGTCCAATGAGTAGTTTGCTTGCCTTGCAGGATGTTCCTGGCTGCTTCACGTCGGTACATGATCGGATTCCTCCTATCCGCCTACGAGGGCAACGAGTCGAATAAAGGTAACAGTGCTCGTGGAAGAGAGTTCTACAGTGGTATCGAGCGTGTGTTGTTGCTGGCCATCGAGGAAGACGAAGTACAAGCCGTCTTCGAACGCCTGCAGAGCGGTGATAACAGCAGTTTCATCATCGATCTCACCCGTGTTACGTCGCAGTTCATCTGGGTAGCCCATAGCAATCTTACCGGTAGCCGCGGCGGCTGAGATCGCTTGTGGGCTAAGAACATGGAGCAGGCGGTGCTCCTCCTGTCGCAGTCGGAACAGGTACAGCTCATTGCGCACAATATGCTCGATAAGATCGCGCAGCCGGAATGGAGAAGAGGCCTCTACTGGACTGTGCAAGAGCGAGGGTGGGAGAGGGACCTGCCATGGAACATGGAGCGGAGTGCGCTGCCCAATGCCGCGGGCCTCAACCTTGAATGTGATGTCTGGGCCGCTCATGAGAGCATCCTTTCTCTTTGATGATGTGGTCTGGGCAGAACGTACAATGAGCAGTGAACATCCTTACTCATCTCTGAGATCCAATTGCATCAATGCTATATTCTTCCCAAAGCCCTCCAATGTGGCAATGGGACACCCATGCAGGTCTGGGACACGCCACCCTGAAAGATCATTGTGCTCAACTCAGGTCATCCATTCAGACATGAAGTTCAGTAGAGGGAATGCATGCCACCTCCCCTCATGTCTTTGTGTGTGGTGAACAGGAAACGAGTATGAGAAGCAGTGAGACCGAACCAGAGGAGCAAGCGTAGCGCTAGAGCCCCACATGTGAGGCGGTGCTGTGCGTCGAGGAGAGGAGAACGATCACCTCATTCTATCATATCTAGATATATACAGAGCTAACGAAACGATAGATTCTATAAGACGCATTGTGTGACAGGCAGACATCTTAGGCCATATACCACTCCTTGGCGAAAAGGCATCACATGGCTTACAGCAGATGAGGGATCATCTTTCAACTGTTTACCATTTTAAAGCCCTTCCCAGGCTCGTGGAAGATGGAGGAAGAAGCGTGGGGAAAGAAGAAAAGATCCTCTTGATCATCTCGGTTGTTCTCCTGAACGACGGCTCTGAAGCGATAGAAGATAAAAATAGTGTAATTTACAATTATCATTAAATTACACTATAAATCGACGGAACCGACGGGCGTCCGATGATCCGCAAGACGCGCTGCGTGACAGGCAGACACGAGAGGCCGGTTCTTTTTCAGGTACTGCCGTTCCTGGTGGTGGATAATTCAATCTTCCCTCCAAATCTGAGATCCACTCATAATTCTCCAAGTGGGCCTGCGGCCCACTTGGAGAAGAGAGCAAAGCGCGAGGACACCTCGCGCTCCGGCAGGGGCGAAGCCCCCTGCACCCCCAGTTATGAGTGGATCTCAGTCCTAATCGCTTGACAATCTCTCCTGACACCATTTATCCTTCCTGTTAGTCTTTCCTTCCTCATTTCAAGCAGCGAGGATCCCTATGTCCCAACACTTGTTCTTGCCTCTGCTCTTGTTCTTGCTCCTGCTCTCCCTGGCATGGCTTTGGCACCTTTCCTGGTTCCATCATTGCCGTCCCTTCTCGAAAGCAGTGGCATTGCACACCGCGGTCCAACGTCTCCTCAAGCCACGTTCTCCACATGACTGTCCAGCGTGTTGCCTCGCTCCCACGCTCTTATCGGCTGCAGGATCAATGCCTGTACGCCCCTGGTGTGAGGTGAAAAGTCGCCGAGGAGCACCGAAGCGGCTTGACACGGAGGGCTTTGCCTGCCCTAACTCCCGGTGCCCGTATTCTGGTATCACAGACGCTCACGTTCATGCTCTGGTTGGCGATGGCAAACATGGCCATGCCGAGCGGATCCAGACCTTCCGCTGTCAGGCCTGCCGCACCACCTTCAGTGCTCGACACCACACTCCCTTGTACCGTTTGAAAACCCCTTCGCACCAGATCGCAATGGTGCTGTCTGCGCTGGCCGAAGGGCTGGACCCTTCCGCCGCCGAGCGGGTCTTCGGCCACCGACAGACCACCATCATCACCTGGCTGACTCGTGCTGGCGAACATGCGCAGATCTTGCACGAACGCTCCTTCTGCCATCTCCAGCTCCCACACCTCCAGTTGGACGAACTGCGAACACGCCTCCGCAGCTCTACACAGGTGCTCTGGCTCTGGCTGGCCATCGACCCCCTTTCGAAAATTATTCCTGTCCTCCATTTGGGTCCACGCACGCAAATCTCGGCGCATACGGTCATTCACTCCTTGCGGCAGATCCTGGCACCTGGCTGCGTGCCCCTTTTCACCAGTGACGGCTTACATCTCTACTTCTATGCGGCTCCCGGCCCATTTTGGACACTGGCTACAGGTGGGTCGCCGAGGGCGGAAAGTATATCAGTGGCAGGTAGCGGCGGGGCTGATCTATGGTCAGGTGAAAAAGACTTACCAACGGCGCAAGTTGGTGCGGGTCACCCCTGTGATGCGCCTTGAAACAAGCGCTGCCTTCACGGCTGCCTTGCAGGGACTGGGTCTCACAGGACGGCTCAACACCGCTTTCATTGAGCGGGTGAATCTCACTGTCCGTCATGGCGTGGCAGCACTGGCCCGTCGAACCTGGGCCACTTCCCAACAGGTCTCACAGCTCCTGGCTCACCTCGAGTGGTGGCGAGCTTATTATCATTTTGTGCGTCCTCATGAATCACTGCGCGTGACGCTCGTGCAGCCACGAGAGCGAGGTGGCAACTTGGTGGCGCAACGAAACCTCCAGCGTACGCCTGCGATGGCAGCCGGCAGAACCACCCGACGATGGACGGCGCGCGAGGTGCTCTCTTGCCCATTGCCACCGATTTCCGCTTGAGAGCTACGACAGCGAGGTGCAGTTGCACTGTCCTGTCGTGGAGTGGTTGGTGAGAGTGCCAGCAGAAGAAGTTGGATGGGGCCTCACTCCCAGAGAAGATGGCCTCTTCGGTCTGCCCAATGACGAAAAAACCGGCTTGAAGTTGGTTCGCAGGGGGTTGATTAATTTATCCACCATGTCCAATGGCTGTACCGTACATTTTTTCTAATTTTAATAGAACATCTGTTCTTGTATATCGACATCTTCCACTTGTACTACCCACTTGTCTCTGCGTTCTCACACACCTTTCAGTGCTGCCGTGCCGATTGCTCTTCTGCTTATGAACGTAACAATCATAGGCATTCAGTCCGTATTTTTCTCTCGTTTTCTAGAACAGATATGCTAAGTAGCCAGCACAGAGGTGTACGATCAGAATGGTGTGCTGGCGGCAGCGACACAATGGCTAAAAGACGATGCGGCCAGGAGTGCCGGCGCAGGCTATGTTCTCGTAGGCAAGGTGAAGACAACCTCGATCCAGGCTCAAATTGTGGATGCAAATCAGGGAACGGTCTCTATATCAATCCATGCCGAGGGGATATGGGTCTTCCAGTTCAATAACAATCAAAAAGCGCAACTGGCACATTTGCTGGCTGGAAAAAGTAAAAGTGATGCTCAAGCGCTTCTCCAGAATCAGCAAGGGGTTAAACAGTTCGATATCCAGTTCTCTGGGAACGGCACCCTATTTCCTAATGATCCTGGTCAGATCACTATTGTTGTGCGGAGTGTCACAAGGCTTTGATCAGAGGAACTTAGAGCGTGACCGAGAAGCCTTCTCAAGCGGCTCGAAGCCGTTGGGCCGTCTCTCTAGCGGTTTCAGTAGCCCTGGCAAGTCGTTTCACCATCAGCCGAATCATGGTGAGTTGCACCATACATTCGCTGCTGCTCGGTAAATACTCATAATCCCGTAATGGGCGAAAACCCCATCCCAAGCTCCACGAGTCCTTACGCTGCATCGCGAAAGTAGTCGTGGAGGAGGCCTCCCAGGATATCCCTTCGCTGTGCTGGCCCTGGTCCTGGTGGGTGGTTGGGTAATTCGGGAATC